>Ga0335073_10011813_pt1 | contig 12272 bp, 11 predicted proteins | sample Lox_Sample_22_FD_207093 | JGI IMG/M metagenome (GOLD analysis project Ga0335073, IMG submission 207093) | Soil microbial communities from Loxahatchee National Wildlife Refuge, Florida, United States - Lox_Sample_2.2 | ecosystem: Environmental > Terrestrial > Soil > Wetlands | place: USA... | reverse complement strand
CATGCTGGTGGCCGCTTTCGACCGCATCCGCAAGGGCAAGGACGTGGTTGAGCCCGATTCCTCCCTCACCCATGCCGGCAATTTCCTCTGGATGCTGCACGGCAAAAAGCCCATCCCAGCCGCTACGCATACCTTCGACGTCGCCCTCATCCTCCACGCCGACCACGAACTGAACGCTTCCACCTTCGCAGCGCGCGTCATCGCCGGCACCATGGCCGACATGCATTCTGCCATCACCGGAGCCATCGGCGCGCTCAAGGGTCCGCTCCACGGCGGAGCCAATGAAGCCGTCATGAAGATGCTCTTCGAGATCGCTCATGAGGGAGGCGATCCGGTGGAGTACGTAAAGAGCCTGCTGGCCCAAAAGAAAAAGGTCTTTGGTTTCGGTCATCGCGTCTACAGAACCGAAGATCCCCGCGCCACCCACTTGCGCCGCATGTCGGAACAGCTGAGCCGTGATTCCGGCAACACAAAGTGGTATGAGATGTCTCGCCGCATCGAGGACTTCGTCAGGAACGAAAAGAAGCTGAACGCCAACGTGGATTTCTACTCGGCATCCACCTACACCACCCTCGGAATCGACCTCGACCTCTTCACGCCCATCTTTGCCGTCAGCCGCATCGCCGGATGGGCCGCACATGTCATCGAGCAGCTGGACGACAATCGTCTGATCCGCCCGCGCGCCGAATACACCGGGCCCGAATATCCGGTCAGGTACGTGCCGATCGACCAGCGCTTGTAGCCTTCAGCCGAGCCGATACTCCTGGCTCGCGATCGCTTGCTCTGCGAAAGTATCCGAAGGCTGCGTGCGCAGTGGCTTCCACGCCGCGCCGGCGAAAGGTGAACGCACCCGCCGTCCCCACCACAGCATCATCGCCACAACCATCAACAGCAGCACGGCGATAACCAGCACGCTGCCCTCGGGTCCGGTCGCACCGCCGCTCCACAGGATACTTCCCATCGGATGCCCCTGACACAGGTGTCCCTGCGCTACCATACCGCTGTCTGCCGTCCCGTAGAAGTACGACTGCCCCCAGTCCCATGCGGCATGGAAGCCGACCGCCCACCACAAAGATCCTGTGTACCAGAGACTCAGACAGAACACCAGCCCAACACCCACCACCGATGCAAGCCCCACCGGAGACTCGCCCGGATTCATTCGATGCATCAATCCGAAGACCCCGGCAAACACCAGCGCGCCCCACCAGAATCCGACGCCGCGCGTCAGCGTGAATTGCGCATAGCCGCGGAACAGCGACTCTTCGAAGAATCCCGCCAGCAGGAACACCACCCCCCAGGCCGCCGCGTCCTCAATAGCCGCCCTCGCACCGAGTGAGCTTCTTTCCAGCGCCAGATGCCCACTCCTCCACAACGCCAGAACCAGCCCCGAAATCGCCACAAATCCCCAGCCGAGGCCGGATGCAAATCGCAGAAACCGCGCCTGCCCCTGGAATCCATACGCCGTCGCTGGCCGTTGCTCGATCTTCGACATCAGCCATGTGGCAATTGCCATAGGGACAAACTGTGCGAGTTCGACGATGATACCGGTCCCCGGTGGCATGGGACCCTTCGGATTCCATTGCAGGACCGGCCGCAGCACCCATTGCGCACCAATGGACACGACTAGCCAGAACGCTAGAAACAGCAGGATGCCCCAGCCGGCACGCAGCCCCCGGGGGCCGATCAACACCCACCGGAAATCGCGGCCTGGCGACTCGCCGACAGGGTCAGCTTGCAAGCAGATTCTCCAGTGCCTGCCCCACCCGGAAGATCGTCCCCTCCTCGAAGTGCCTGCCCAGAATCTGCATTCCGATCGGCAGTCCCGCCCGCGACTTGCCGCAGGGCACTGAGATTCCGCAGATTCCCACCAGGCTGGCAGTCACCGTGTAGATGTCCGCCAGGTACATCGCCACCGGGTCGTCCGACTTCTCTCCGATCCGGAACGCTGGAGTCGGCGCCGTCGGCGTCACAATCGCATCCACTTTCCTGAAAGCCGACAGAAAATCTTCGGCCAGCAGACGCCGCACCTGCTGCGCCTTCCGATAGTAAGCGTCGTAGTAACCGTGGCTCAGTACATAGGTTCCCAGCATGATGCGCCGCTTTACCTCGGCGCCGAACCCGACATCGCGCGTCCTCCGATACATCGCCGCCAGCGTATCGGATTGGGGCGCGCGCAGGCCATAGCGTACCCCGTCAAACCGCGCCAGGTTGGAGCTCGCCTCGGCCGTGGCGATCACATAATACGCCGGAATCGCGTACCGCGTGTGCGGCAGCGATATCGGGCAAATCACAGCACCCGCCGCCCGCAGCCGTTCGATCCCATCTTCGATCGCGCTCCGAACCTCGCCATCCAGCCCTTCTGCGAAGTATTCCGCCGGCACCCCCAGCCTCATGCCGCACACGCCCTGGTCTGCGCTCCGATCCAGTTCGGCCGTGTAATCCGGTACGGGCAGAGGCGAAGAGGTGGCATCCATAGGATCATGTCCTGCCATCACCCCCAACACGGTCGCCGCGTCGCGCACGTTCCCGGCAAACGGCCCAATACGGTCCAGCGACGAGGCGAATGCTATGAGCCCGTATCGTGAAACACGCCCGTACGTCGGCAACACGCCCACCACCCCGCAAAAGGATGCCGGCTGCCGGATTGACCCCCCTGTATCCGTGCCCAGAGCAGCCAAAGTCATGCCCGCGGCCACCGCGGCTGCCGAGCCCCCGCTCGATCCCCCCGGCACGCGGTCCAGATCGTGCGGATTGTGCACCGGCCCATACGCCGAGTTCTCGTTCGACGAACCCATAGCGAACTCGTCGCAGTTCAGCTTGCCCGGAAAGATTGCCCCCGCCTGGGCCAGCTTCTGCACTGCCGTCGCCGTATACGGTGGCCGATAACCCTCAAGAATCTTCGACCCCGCTGTGGCCGGTAGCCCCTCCAGCGTCAGCACGTCCTTGATCCCCACCGGCACACCCGCCAGCGGTGGCAGCGCTCCTCCCTTCGCCGCGATTTCGTCGACGTGCACAGCCTGCGCCAACGCCTGTTCGCGATCCACCGTCAGAAACGCGTGAATCCGCCCATCCTCCTCGGCAATCCGCGCCAGGCAACCCTCCGCGACCGCACGTGCCGTCGTCTCCCCCCGCGCGATTGCGGATCGAATACCCTCAATCGAACTCGTTGCCGTCATCATCGTCATCGTTCGATCACCTTGGGGACCTTGAAGAAAACCCCATCGCTTTCAGGAGCCGAGGCCATCACCCGTTCGCGTTCCAGGCAAGGGACCGGCAAATCGTCGCGCAGCACCGAGAGTTCTTCCGTGGCTACCTCGGCGCCCGTCCTCAGCACCTCGGAAACCTGCGTCATTGGCGCTGCCTGGCTTGTATCCAGCTCGCCCAGCTGGGCTACATAGTCCAAAATGGCGTTCAGGTCGCGCCGCATGCGCGACTCTTCCTCCGCAGTTAGCTCAAGATAGGCCAGCTCAGCCACCCTTCGCACGTCTTCGAGACTTACCCGCTCCGCGTTCGCCATGGCACCAGTTTACCCGGGCCAGCCCCGCGCCGCGAAAGTTGGCAGTTGACAGACGCCCCGCCACGGATACAATCTGCCCCATACGATCTCATTTGCCGTTTCAACACCCCATGAATACGGTCTGCAAACACCCACGGGTCCGCGTTGTGGCGCGCGAAGATGATGTCGAATTCGTCGAGTGCCTCGACTGCGGAGAAGTCTTCGACTCCAACGAATTTCGCGATATGGCGATCGAGGAAATGCAGGACGAGGAAGAAGAAACAGCCTGAGGGCCGGTTTCGGCCTGGCGTCGCGTTGAGTTCCTGAAAGATGCGCTCAAACGACGCCCAGCACCTCTTCCGGCCGCTTTCCCTGCTCGCGCAGCGCGCGGATCGACAATGCATCGTGTCGCTTCGCCAGCCGCTCGCCTCGATCGTCCAGAACCAGGTCGCAATGGAACCAGAGCGGTGGCCGCCGACCCAGCGCCTGGTAGATCAGGATCTGCCGCGCCGTTGACAGCAGAAGATCCGCTCCCCGCACCACTTCCGTAATCCGCATCGCAACATCGTCCGCCACCACGGCAAGCTGATAAGCGGGCACGTCGTCCCGGCGCCAAACCGGAAAGTCGCCGAAGTCCCTCCCGGCGACAAATCGCTGCCTCCCAAAATGCCCGTCCTCAAACTCGATCGTCGCACCGTCCGGCACGCGAAACCTCCAGTTCACGCCCGCCGGGCTCTGCACCTCCCGCAGTGCCTCTTCCGTTCCCGAAGCCGGTCGGCAGGTCCCCGGATACATCGGCCCCTCCTCGCCCTCCCACCGCGATTCGGCCCTACCGCGCTCCTCTCCGGCTCCAGGACCAACCTGTTCGCCCGGATGGTCGTGCGGCGCCTGCGCGATCCGGCTCAGTTCCCTACGCGAGCATGTACATGGATACAGAAAACCGCCTTCGAGGAGCCTCTTCCACACCACCAGGTAGATGTCGCGCCGCCGGCTCTGCTCGTAGGGCCCAAAGCCTCCGCCCGCATCCGGCCCCTCATCCCATCGGATGCCAAGCCAGCGCAGGTCCTTGAGCATCGCCTCAGCATATTGCGCTCGCGAACGCTGCGGATCCAGATCTTCGTTCCGCAGAATCAGCGTGCCGTCCGCCTCCTGCGCCCGCACATAGGCCCGCCAGAAGGTCCGGGCGTGTCCCAAATGCAGGAGGCCGGTCGGCGACGGAGCAATGCGTCCCCGATAGTGCGCCCTCACTCGCCCAGTTTAAGCCTCTTGCAACCTGCCGTCAGTCCGACCACGGCGCCGGCTCCCGTTCCCACCGGTGCCTGCGCATCCGCGCCAACAGCCCCGTATCGAGGCCGCCCGCATCGCTCACCGCCAGGTTGCTGCGCACGTGCGCCTCCCTGCGCATGCCCACGATGACTGTACTCACGACCGGACTCGCCAGGATGAACCGGATCGCCGCCTCAGGCATCGACATTCCATCCGGCAGGTCCCGCCGGACCGCATCGACGTGATCCATCGTGTTCTTCAGATTGTCCGCATTAAAATAGCCCGCCCGCCAGTCTCCCGCCGGAAACCTCGTCTCCCGCGTCATCTTGCCGCCCAGTGACCCCTCGTCCAGCGGCACACGCGCAATCACTCCAACCTTTCTCTGCTCGCATGCCGGAAATAGCTCGTCCTCCGGATTCTGGTCGAATAGGTTGTAGATCACCTGCACCGCATCCACCAGGCCCGTCTGAATCGCGCGAATTCCATTCGCTGGCTGCCAGCGATTCAGGCTAAGCCCGAAAGCGGTCACGATGCCGTCATGCTTCAGTTTTTCTACTGTCTCGCGGAACTCCCGCCGGTCCGTCCAGGTATCGTCCCACACGTGGAACTGCAGCAGATCGATCGTATCCACGCCCAGCGCACGCCGGATCATATCGGCATGCGCGAACACATGGTCCGTCGGGAAGACGTCGTTGTAGTCGTAGTTGCGCCGTGCTGGCCACTTCAGATTCTTCGGCGGAATCTTCGACGCCGCAACCAGCCGCCTTCCCGGATTTGCCGCGAGAATCTTCCCCAGAAATCCGTCGCTCTTCCCGTTCCCGTACGCCCACGCCGTGTCGAAGAAGTTGCAGCCCAGGTCCACCGCAAGTTGCAGCGCATGCAGCGACTCGGCGTCCTCCGAACCGCTCCACCCGCTCATCCCCCATAACCCGCACGCTACATCGCTGACTTCGAATCCAGTCTGTCCTAATGCCCTATAACGCATCGTTCTCCCTTCCTCGCGCCTGCCCCGCCATCTTTTCATTCAGTTGCTCCCGGAAACAAGCGCACAGACAGAAGAGCCAGCCCGAAGGCTGGCTGTCCTGCAATTCTGCCGATTGAAAGATCTAATTGCTGTTGCTGTCGTCCCGGCGATGAAGCGTCGGCTGATCGCTCCCGCTGCTCGAATCACTGCCGTCCTGCCCGCTCGTGGAACTCACGCGCCGCAGCGAGGGCTTGCCGTGCCGGTTGTCCAGAATCCGCCGCTTGTTCTCGATCCGCGCCAGCCGCGCCTTCACGTCGTTGAACTCCGACGTCGTCACCAGATACTGGTCCCGTGGCGGCAGAATGGTCGCAATCTCCCGTTCCGTCGCTTCGATGCGGTCCGGCGTCTGCGGGTGATCCTCAAACACCTTGGCGATGATCCCCGGCTTCTGCTTCTCGAGGTTCTCGATCTTCTCGAAGAAGGTCACGAAGGCCTGCGGATCGTACCCAGCACGATACATGTACTGCACGCCCAGATAGTCCGCCTGCGCTTCAAACTCGCGAGAGAACTCCAGGAACGTGATCGGGATCATCAGCTGCGTTGCTTCGTAGATCCCGTACCCGGTCCAGCTGTAGCCGGTCATCATGATGAGCGGCACCATCCCGATCTGCGCGTAATTCGCCCGTGTCATTTCCCGCGCCGCATGGTGCGCGCACACGTGCGCCGTCTCATGCGACATCACACCCGCCAGTTCCGCCTCTTCGTCCGCCGCCAGAACCAGCCCGGCATTCACGTAGAAGAACCCTCCCGGCAGGGCAAATGCGTTGATCTGGTCCGAGTCGATCACCTTGATCGTGAACGGCACCTTGCAGTCGGAGTTCTTGACGATGTTCTGCCCAATGCGGTTAACGTATTCGGTCACCACCGGATCGGTGATGAAGCGGGTGCTCTTCTCGATCTCGTCGGCGTACTGCTTGCCCATCCTGATCTCGGAGTCGGTCGAGTACCAGTTCCCCATGCCGCGGCATCCGATGCACCGCTCCCCCACCGCGCTCACATCGTCGATGCTGCCCTTCTTCACTCCCGGCATCATGCCGTCGGGCAATGGCTTGGCCTGCGGAAACGGATCGACGTTCGTATCGGTTCCTGCCAGCGCATCTTTCCTGCCGTGCTGGCTCGCCTGCGCCTGCTGGCTATCGTCGCCGCTGGCCGAAGACGGCGACCCCTGCGGAGCAGAGGACGATCCCTCCGAACAAATATCCCCACCCGCACTCGGAGCCCGATGCAACACCGGGCCCGAACAGTTCGCCGCCGACTGGTCGCTGGCAGAACCAGCGGCCGCCGGCTGCGCCTGATTCGATGTCGAGGCGGCCGGCGCGCTCGCGGGAGCGCTCGGCGCGCTGGAACTTTGTGTATAGGCGCAGGCACCCCACAGCGCCAGACTCGCGCAGACCAGCAGATTCAATGAGAATTTCCGGGTGGGCATGGCTAAACCCCTCTCCAGGGCAGGCGAAACCCTGCTCGTATTAGACGTAGTATGCGCCTTTTCTGGCGCGGTCGTCGCCTGGTTTATTTTTCCCGTGTCGCGGTCTTGCAGGCCATTAACATTCCACCCCTATACTGCCTTGCATCAGGGGTACCGCCGCTCCCGGAAAGGGCATTTCCCATGAGTATGATCGCCGTCCGCCGCACTGTAATAGGCTGGCGCCGCCACTATCGGGAAGTTCGCCTCTTCGTCCTCGCTCTCCGCTCGTCTCGTCACCCGGTCTTCGCCCATATCGTGGTTACCCGGTGCTGCAATCTGGCCTGCGCCTACTGCAGCGAGTACGATAACGTTTCAAAGCCCGTTCCCACTGCCGAAATGCTCGCTCGGATCGACCGCCTGGCCGCCCTCGGGACCACTGCTGTCACCCTTACCGGGGGCGAAACCCTGCTCCATCCCGACCTTGAGCAAATCATCGCCCGCATCCGCCGCCACGGCATGCTGGCAGTGATGATCACCAATGGCTACCTGCTCTCGATCGACCGCATCCGTAGCCTCAACCGTTCGGGCCTCGACCGCATGCAGATCTCCATCGACAATATCGAGCCCGATTCCGTCTCCATGAAAAGCCTGCGCGTTCTCGATCAGAAGCTGCGCTGGCTGGCGCAATATGCCGAATTTCAGGTCCACATCCATTCTGTCGTCGGCGCTGGAACCGCAAAGCCCGCCGACGCACTGGCCATTGCGCGCCGCGCCCGGGAACTGGGCATCGGTTCCAGCGCCGGCATCGTCCACGACCCCACCGGCCGCATGCAGCCGCTCGACCGGGAATCCCGTGATGTCATCGACACCATCGAGCGCCAGTCGAAGCCCCTGTTCTCCTTCGCCCGCCACAATCCGTGGCGCCGCAACCTCGTCCAGGGCAAACCAAACGACTGGCACTGCCCCGCCGGCGGCCGCCACCTCTACATCTGCGAGGACGGCCTGGTTCACTACTGCATGGCCCAGCGCGGCCACCCCGCCATTCCCCTCGCCCAATACACCCAGCAGGACATCGAACGCGAGTCCAGAACGCCCAAATCCTGCGCCCCCTTTTGCACCATCTTCTGCGTTCACCGCATCGCGCTGGTCGATCAGCTTCGCGCCAACCCCCGCCAGGCGCTCGCCACCCTGTTCCCGCCCGCCGAACCGGGCGTCGGTGCATCCCATCCACCCGTGCCCATTCGTGTGCTCAGCGCGCTCTTCGCCGCCGACCACCCCACCGCAGGTGGCCGGCTCCTCCGCAAAGCCGCGCTCCGTCTGCTGAGTATTGACTAAGTGGAGCAACCGGCCCGTGCCAGCACCCGCTGGTGCCGTCGCAGGGTCTGCCTGGAAATGGCCAGTTCGCGGCAGATAGCGCTGGCTGGCGCACCGGCCGCCGCCCGCTCGGTAATCAGTCGCGGAAGCCGTCGTTCTCTGCGTAGCAGCTCCCGGTAATATCCTTCCAGCTGTCGCGTCGCCGCGCCCCAGCCCCACTGCTCCGCATCGGCCCGCGCTTGCCGGCTCAGCCGCTCGCGGTGTTCGCCCTCGAAGAGCAATCTGGCGACCGCTTCCACTACCGCTCCGGGCCGCGCCGGATCGTAGAGGTGCCCGGTGACGCCATCCTGCACAATATCCGCGGTTCCGCCCGCCCGCGGCGTCACCACCGGACACCCCGCCGCCATCGCCTCCATCAGCACCAGTCCCAGCGTCTCGGTCTGCGAGGGCAGAAAAAACGCGTCCGCCGATGCGAACGCCGCAGCCAGCTCTTCACCCTGCAGGAAACCGGCGAAATGCGTCGCCGTCCCGGCAAAATGCTGCTCCAGTTTCTGCCGGTGCGGCCCGTCCCCCACCAGCGCTGCGCGGACTCCCGGAATAGCTTCCAGAACTTCCCGGAACCGCTCGACCTCCTTCTCAGCGGAGAGCCGCCCCACATACAAAAGCAGCCTGTCTTCCGGATACCCGTCCGTCAACCGCGCTCGCATCGCATCGCTTCGCCGCGAGGGGTGGAAGAGATCCGTGTCCACGCCGCGCCGCCACAGCTTTACTCGCCGGATCCCGTTCGCTTCCAGCTCGCCCTGCATCGCCTGCGATGTCGCAAGGATCAGGTCCGCCCGGTTATACCCTTCCCGCAGGCACCACCACAACATCCCTTCCAAAGTGCCCAGTCCGTAATAGCGCAGATACTTCGGCAGATGCGTATGGTACGAAACCACCAGCGGAACATCATGCCCGGCGCTGTAAAAGAAAGCCGAGACTCCCAGCACAGCCGGATTGATGGCATGGATCAGGTCGGGCTGGAAAACGTCCAGCGCCTTGCCGATCGAAAGCCTCGGCACCGCCAGTTTAAGTTCCGGATAAATCGGGAACGGGAATCCTGGAACGCCATGCACCGGCGTCCCCTCGAATTCTTCCACTCCCTGCGGCGCAATCACCAGAACTCTGTGCCCCAGCGACCGCAAATGCCGGATCGTGTGGCACAGCCGCGTCACAATGCCGTCAATCTTCGGCAGAAACGTTTCCGTGACCAGCGCAATCCGCAGCGGTCCCGCAACCTCGATGGACGGAACGCGGGACACCGGCACCGGCCTTTTTCCTATTTCCACGTCACCGTCGGCAGGATCTGCCTTTTGTCCACCCGGTCCTTGTACCGGATGGCAAACTGCAGCAGCGAGGTCAGCAGCGACTCAGACAGGCAGTGCGGCACCAGCCCCAGATCCCGCAACTGCGTGTTCTTCGCGTTGTAATAATGCGATTCCTTTTCTACCCGGGGATTGTTCACGTGGTCGACCTCGACCTTCATCCCTGCGTCCGCGCCTGCCCTCTTCACCATCATGGCCAGATCCAGCACGCTGAACTGCTCTGTGAACTGATTGAACACCCGAAATTCCCCTTCCGCCGCCGGATTCGCCACCGCAATTTCCATGCAGCGCACGGTGTCACGAATATCCAGAAACCCCCGCGTCTGCCCGCCCGACCCGTACACCGTCAGTGGATGCCCAATCGCCGCCTGGATGCAGAACCGGTTCAGCGCCGTGCCGAACACTTCGTCGTAATCCAGCCGATTCACCAACACCTCGTCGATGCCCGTCTGGTCCGTCAGCACCCCGTATACCACGCCCTGATTAAGATCTGTCGCACGCAGCCCCCAGATTTTGCACGCGAAGCGAATATTGTGCGTGTCGTGCACCTTGCTCAGGTGGTAGAACGACCCTGGCTGCATGGGATACGGCAGCCTGTCCTCCCGCCCATTGTGCCGGATCGTGATGTAGCCCTCTTCGATGTCGATGTTCGGCTGCCCGTATTCCCCCATCGTCCCCAGCTTCACCAAATGAATGTCCTTGTTGAACTCCTTGATCGCGTACAGCAGATTCAGATTGCCCACTACGTTGTTCACCTGCGTCATCACCGCGTGCTCGCGGTCGATCATCGAGAACGGCGCGGACCGCTGCTCTCCGAAGTGCAGGATCGCCTCCGGCTCATACTTCCCCATGAAGTTCTGCACAAACGGATAGTCGCAGATATCGCCGATGAATACCTCAATCCGCCTGCCCGTAAGCGCATGCCAGCGGTCCACCCGTTGCCGGATCGGAGCAATCGGTGTCAGCGTATCTACCTGCAGAGTCAGGTCCCAGTGACGCCGCACCAGGCTGTCCACAATCGCAACGTCGTAGCCTTTTTCAGACAGGTATAGCGCCGTCGCCCACCCGCAATACCCATCGCCGCCCACAACCAGAACTTTCATCGATACGCCTTTTCAATCCTGAAAATTGTCAAAATCTGACGCACACTTCGCCGAATCGGCCCCTTACACTTTTACGCCGCGAGAGAGCTGGTACTCCCCGCGGCCCCGTCCACTATTTGCGCATTCAATTCGCCGGCCTGCCTAAGGTGAGCGCGGGTACCACTTCTAAGACTATGGTCCCCGCGGTTGCGCTTTCCCGCCTCCACTCCCGGCCATCGCTGGATTCAGTTTACCTGTTGCAATCGCTCAATCAGCTTCCTGGCCAGGCTCTCTCCGGACTCCGACCACAGCAATCTTGTGGAAATTCCGCCATTCTTTTGCACGCCATTCGTAAATTCCACCAGCCGCTGCACGTTCTGTTTCACCCGTTGCACGGCATCCACATCCAGGTCCACGTCCTCATAGAGAAACGGAGTGTCCTGCCCGAAATCCACGCGGATGTGCCCATTCGTTTCATAGGCCCGTTCATCGAACTCCGGTCCAAACGCCACCACCCGTACCACGCTTGGCTCCTGCCGCCACATCGTGTCCAAACCGCCGGCTTTCTCCGGAACCCACAGATCCCAGATCAGCTCAAACTCCCACCCATAGTCCTCGTGCGCATTCTCCATGGCCTGCGCTATGGCCTCCCGGGGCTGTGCGGTCTCCTCATCGGCCTCGTTGCGATACACCCGCTGATACACCGGCGTCTCGTTCCACGAAATCGGATAAACCGTTGCAGCGGACACCCTGCCCGACCCGCCCGCACCAACAAATTGCTCCATCACCCTCTCGAGAGCGCCAGGCAGCGCCTCCATGCGAAAGTTCGGATACCACAGACTCAGATAAAGCTGATCTGCCATCTCAACAGGGTACAGGGTCTCAGCTGGCAGTGGCCAGTGCTCACTCAATCCTCTCGTGCCTGTAGCCGGCTTCGCTGAGAGCCGCGCGAATCTCCTCAATGTGCCCGGCGCCGCGCGTCTCGAGCGTGAAATCGATCACCGTATCTCCGAGGCTCACCCCGTAGTACGCGCGGTCGTGCGACGTCTGCACAATGTTCGCCCGCAAATCCGCGATGATCTTCGTCAGATGATGCAGAGCGCCCGGCCGGTCCGTCAGATGAATCCGCACCCGCGTCCGCCGCCCGTCCTTCACCAGTCCGCGCTCGATGATCTTCGACAGCAGCGTCACGTCAATGTTTCCACCGCACACCAACACTGCCGTCCGCTGCCCATCGAGCGAGGTCTTCCTCTGCAGCAGCGACGCCAATGCGGCCGCGCCCGCACCTTCCGCCAGCGTCTTTTCCCGCTCCAGCAACACA
>Ga0335073_10011812_pt1 | contig 12272 bp, 13 predicted proteins | sample Lox_Sample_22_FD_207093 | JGI IMG/M metagenome (GOLD analysis project Ga0335073, IMG submission 207093) | Soil microbial communities from Loxahatchee National Wildlife Refuge, Florida, United States - Lox_Sample_2.2 | ecosystem: Environmental > Terrestrial > Soil > Wetlands | place: USA... | reverse complement strand
GCCGCATAGCCGTTCGTAAGTGTCAGCCAGCGCGGGACGTGCAAACAATGAGCCAGGACATGGGACGTTCCCGCCGGGCAGGAACACCGCCGCGGAGCCTGGCCAGGCCTGAGTGAACAACGGCCGCGCCCCTTCGATCGTCGCGCTGATGCGTGGCACGACGTGGACGCCGTTGCGTGCGTAGCCGATCGCGAAGGCCAGGATGTCCGGTAGCTCCCATGTTCCCCAGTTGCGCAGCAGCAGGCACCAGGCATCGAATGCACCTGGCACCACCGCGGGCAACAGGCCGGTCGCGGGGATCAGGTCGAGGCCCAGATCGCGGAACTGCGCCAGCGTGGCCGCTTGCGGCGACACGCCCTGGCCGCAGATCACGTGCTGCGATCCGCTGCGTGCATCGTGCAGGATGATCGGTGCGTCGCCACCGGGGCCGTTCAGATGCGGCTCCGCCACCTGCAAGGTGAACGCGGTGGCGCAGGCCGCGTCGACGGCATTGCCGCCGCGCTCCAGCACGGCCATGCCGACCTGGCTTGCCAGCCAATGCGTGCTGGCAACGACGCCGAACGTGCCGGCGATCTCGGGGCGTGTGGTGAACATGGCAGTTGGTGTTCCTGTCGGTCTGTGTCGTTGCTATGGATGTTGCGGAATAATGCGCGGCAATGCTGCGTGAGGCAAAGATGCTGGTTCTGGTGGTCGGGCCGAGTGGTGCGGGCAAGGACACGCTTCTGAATGCGGCGCGGCACGCGCTGGCGGACGATGCGCGATTCCGTTTCGTGCGCCGCGTCATCACCCGCCCCGCCGACGCGGGCGGTGAGGACCATGAAGCCGTTACCGAAGCGGAATTCGCCCGCCGAAGGTTCGCGTTGCAGTGGCAGGCGCATGAACTTAGCTACGGTATTCCATGTGACATCGCCGGCGAGATTGCAAATGGTGCAATGGTGGTGGCGAACGTCTCGCGGGCAGTGATCGCCGGGGCTGCCGCGCGATTCCCCGTTCATGTGATCGAGGTGACCGCCCCGCCAGACGTGCTTGCCGCGCGGCTCGCGGCGCGCGGGCGGGAGACCAGAGCCGACATCGCGGCGCGTCTCGCCCGGGCAATGCCGCTGCCGGCGAATATCGCCGTCGAAACGGTGTTGAACGACAGCACGCCGGAGATCGGCGCGGCCCGTTTCCTGGCTGCGCTCAACCGCGCAGCTTCAGGCGTTCAGCGATGACGAATGCCGCGCCCGGCGATGGTTGCACGAACAGGCAGATGTCGCTGACCTGGCGAGGCATGGTCACGACGGAAGCAAAATATCGTTCCGCGTCTGGCTGGTACAGCGCCTTTTCCGTCGCATTCAGCCGCCGGGTGAGAGTCATGTGGAAGAACCACGTCTCGAATACATAGGGATAGCCCCAGCGAACCAGCATCGCGTCCTGTTGCGCCGTTAGACCGGCGCGGCGGCGGCGTGCGAAGTCCGCTTCCGAGGTCGGCGCTCGGAACGGATCAAGCTGCGCCACGCAGGCATCCGCCAGCGCCTGCAGCGGCGCGCAGTGCGCGGTCTCGCGCAACGCAAGGAAGCCGAACACGTCGCGGACTGCCAGTGTCGGCAAGGCGAATGGAGCAGTACGGTCGGCGAGTGCGGTCGCCGCCTCCAGGACATCGAGCCACTGGCGATCGGCCGCCAATCGCATCGGCGGCTTGAGTGTCGCATGAAAGCCGTAGAGCCGCGGCTCCGCGGTTGCTTCGGCGATGCCCGGCAGATCGGGTTGCGGGGCGGGTGCGTCGCTCTCGGGATCGCGCCCGAGCCATGCCGCGGCCTTGGCATACAGCGGATCATCGGATCGCGGCGCGTAATACACGGCCACGCGCGCGTCCGACCCCATCATGCGACGCGTTCGCCCCTGCGCCATACCTGACGCACCACCGGTAGCCCCTCGTGCAGTCGCACCCGCACCAGGTCTGCCCGTTGCCCGCCTTCGATGCGGCCTCGATCCGAAAGCCCTGCCAGTCGTGCCGGGTGTTCTGTCACCATGGCGATGGCCCGTGGCAGTCCGATCTGATTGGCGCATTGAAACGCCGCTTCCACCAGACTGTTTGGCACATAGTCGGATGCGAATGCATCCACCGCGTCGCTGTCCAGAAGATCGGCGGCGGCGACATTGCCGGAGTGCGAGCCGCCGCGGACAATGTTCGGCGCGCCGGCAATCACGTCCATGCTGGCGGCCTTCGCCGCGCGCGCCGCCGCCATGGTGACGGGGAATTCGCTGATACGAATACCGTCAGCGGCGTTCTCGGCAATTTCCGCTTCGGTGCGATCATCGTGGCTGGCAAGCGCGATGTTGCGGCCATGAACACGTTGCAGCAAGGCCTGGCGATTAGGCAGCCGCAGCCGCACCCGCTGCTCCTGCAATTCGCCGATGCGCCGGTCGATGGTGGCCTCGTCAAGGCCGCCGCGCCGGCGCAGCGCGCGATAGAAATCGAGGTTGGCGTATTGTCCCACGCCCGGGCTGTGGTCCATCAGGCTGACCATGCGTGCCAGAGGATGGTCCGCCACAGTATCGAACAATTCCAGCATATCGGCGGCGGGGACTTCGCAGCGGAGATGCAGAAAATGCTCGGACTTCAGCAACGCTGCGTCAGTGAGTGCGTCGAGATCGATGACACCGTCGCGGAACGTGCGGATCCGCTCGGCGTCAAAGCCGAGATCGCCAAGGCACAGCGCGTCGAACACGGTGGTGACGCCGGCGGCCGCACATTGCGCATCATGCGCAACCATGGCGGACCGCGACGGCCAGCGCGCAAGCGAGCGCGGCTGTACCTGCCGTTCCAGATTGTCGGTGTGGACATCGACGATGCCGGGGAGGAGGTAGTCGCCTTCCAGATCAAGCGCGGCGGGCGATCCCGTCCGCCCGGTTTGCACGTCGGCAACGTCGCTGTCCCGCACCAACACCGTGCCGCGCAATGCCTCGTCGGGCAACACGAGCATCGCGTTGGTGATGATCAGCTCCATGGTCATGCGGCATCCTGCAATGGTTCGAGCGAGAACAATCGGTCGGCGATCGCGTCGCGTACATCGGCGTCATGGCAGATGGCGACAATCGCGGTGCCGCGCGCTTTCGCTTCGTGCACCATACCGACAACGACAGCCCTGTTCCCGGCATCCAATGACGCGGTGGGCTCATCGAGCAAAAGCATGGGATACCCGGCGATCAGGCCGCGTGCGAGATTCACGCGCTGTTGCTCGCCACCGGAAAAGGTCGCGGGCGGAATGGCATGAAGCCGGCGCGGGATATTGAGGCGCAACAGCATGTCGGTTGCGCGACGGCGCGCTTCTTCCACCGCTGTGCCGCGAGAGGTGAGTACTTCGGCGACGATGTCCAGCGCGGGCACACGAGGTACAACACGTAGGAATTGGCTGACATAGCCCAGAGTTTCGCGACGCACGGCAAGAACGATGCGCGGATCGGCGGCGACGATGTCGACCATCTCGCCGTGATGACGAATCAGGATGCGTCCGCCTTGCGTGCGGTAGTTGGCATATAGGCTACGCATCAGCGTCGACTTGCCTGCACCGGATGGGCCGGCGAGCACGACGCATTCGCCTGCATGCACGACGAGGTCCACGCCGGACAGCACCGGGATATGCACGCCGCCGCGGAGATGCAGCGTAAAGCCTTTCGACAGGTTTTCCGTGCGCAGCATTACCGCCGACATTCTGAAATTCCTGGTGCAGCGACGGTTTGTTCAGATTTGGCGCGCAGGATCGGTGCATGCGGATGATCTGCACACGATCGTATCGCCGCCCGATGAGTCCTGAAGCACGAAACCCCGCGTTGTTGCATGCAAGCGCGTGGTCGCGGCGTGCTCGGACGGCCGGGCATGGTGCCCGGCCGCCGTGGCATCGTCGTCACTGGAGAGTAAGCCATGCGCGTAAGCGTCACGGTCGAAATCCGGTGGGGAACGTGGCGGATCAAGATTTCCATCAAGATCCGCCGCTGACCCATCGGATGCCGGAGGGCGGCAGTACCCGTCCTCCGGCCATCCGCATAGCACCGCGGCACCTCATTCGCAAGTGTTTTCAAATACATACTCATGCGTGAAGCACCGAACTGACCAAAAGCTGCGTGTAAGGATGCTGCGGATCGTCCAGCACCTGATCGGTCAAACCCGTCTCCACCACGCGTCCGCGCTGCATCACGGCTATGCGATGCGCGAGCAAGCGCGCCACGGCGATATCGTGCGTCACAAGCACCGCCGCGATGCCCAGCCGCGCGACCAGCGTACGAATCAGATCGAGCAAACGTGCCTGGACGGACACATCCAGACCGCCGGTCGGTTCGTCCATGAATACCAGGCGCGGATGCGTCACCAGTGTGCGCGCGATCTGCAATCGTTGCAGCATGCCGCCGGAGAAGGTGCGCGGCAGGTCGTCGATGCGGTCGGCATCGATCTCCACCTGGCGCAGCCATTCCAAGGCTTGCTCGCGGATGTTGCCATAGTGGCGCGCGCCTTGCGCCATGAGCCGCTCGCCGACATTGCCGCCGGCGGTGACGTTCATGCGAAGATTCTGTCGCGGGTCCTGGTGCACGAAGCCCCATTCGGAACGATGCAAAGTGCGCAGTGCCGGCGCAGGCATCGCATGCACGTCGTGCAGCCGGCCCGCGGGATCGCGATACCAGACGGCACCAGAGTCGGGCGCCAGCCGGCCCGACAGCACATGCAGCAGCGTAGTCTTGCCCGAACCCGATTCGCCCACCACTGCGACCATTTCACCGGGCCACAGATCGACATCGACACCGGCCAGCGCGGGAATGCTGCCGAACGACAGTGTCAAGCCGCGGGCCGAGAGCAAGGTATCGTCAGTCATTCGGCGGCGTCCTGCATGGCGGCGGTGCCAACATGTCCGGCGGCACGGCGTTCCGCGCAATGGTCGGTGTCGGAGCAAACGAACAGTCTTCCGCCGCGGTCGTCGGTGACTACCTCATCGAGGTAGACGTTGTCGGCACCGCACAGCCCGCAAGCGTGCGGCGCGCGGATGGTCCGGAACGGATGGTCGTCGAAATCGAGCGAGCGCACCTCGGTATAAGGCGGAACAGCGTAAATGCGCTTCTCTCGCCCGGCGCCGAAGAGCTGCAAGGCCGGCATCATGTGCAGCTTCGGATTGTCGAAGGCCGGGATCGGGCTCGGCGCCATCAGGTAGCGCTGATTCACCATCACCGGATAGTCATAGCTGATGGAAACCTGGCCGTAGCGCGCGATGTCTTCGTAAAGCTTCACATGCATCAGACCGTAGTCCGCCAGGCCATGCATGCGACGGGTCTCGGCGCGGCTGGACTCCAGCCGATACAGCGGCTCGGGTTGCGGCACCTGGTAGACGATGATCTGGTCGTCACGCAGCGGCGTCTCGGGAATGCGGTGGCGGGTCTGGATCAGCGTCGCCTCTGCGGTGTGCGTGGTCGTGCGAACGCCGGCGGTGCGGGCGAAGAAGCGGCGGATCGAGACGGCGTTGGTGGTGTCGTCCGCGCCCTGGTCGATCACCTTCAGCACATCGTCCGGTCCCAGCACCGAGGCGGTGACCTGGATGCCGCCCGTGCCCCAACCATAGGGCAACGGCATCTCGCGCGAACCGAACGGCACCTGATGGCCTGGGACTGCTACCGCCTTCAGCAGCGCGCGCCTGACCATGCGTTTGGTTTGTTCGTCGAGATAGGCGAAGTTGTAGCCGTTCATTCCGCCGCCTCCGCATGCTCGGTCAGCCGCGCCGCTTCACGCCGCATGCGGCGGACGTTTTCCAGTTCGCTTTGGAAATCGACGTAGTGCGGTAGCTTCAAATGCTCCACGAAGCCGGTCGCCTCGATGTTGTCCGAGTGGTACACCACGAACTCGACATTCTGTGCCGGTGCGGTGACGTCCTCGCCCAGCTCTTCGGCCCGCATGGCACGGTCGACCAAAGCCATCGACATCGCCTTGCGCTCGCAATGCCCGAACACCAGGCCGTAGCCACGGGTGAACTGCGCCGGCACCTGCTTCGAACCTTTGAACTGGTTCACCATTTGGCATTCGGTCAACACGATGTCGCCGATGTCGATGGCGAAGCCGAGTTCGGGCGGTTCAATTTCTACCGCGACCTCGCCCATGCGGATTTCGCCCGCGAACGGATGCGAGCCGCCGTAGCCGCGCTGCGTCGAATACCCCAGGGCCAGCAGAAAGCCCTCGTCGCCACGCGCCAGTGCCTGCAAGCGCACATCGCGCGATGCGGGAAACCGCAGCGGCTCGCGCGTCAAATCCCCCGGCTCGCCTTCACCGCCGCCGTCCCGCTCCAGTAATCCTTCATGCCCAAGAATGTCCGGCACGCGCGGCATCTCCGCTTCGTCATGTGACGCGCGTGGTGCCGGCGGTGGCGCGCCATCGCTGGCGAGGCTGAAATCCAGCAGCCGGTGGGTGTAATCATAGGTTGGACCAAGCAACTGCCCGCCCGGCAGGTCCTTGAACACCGCAGAGATGCGCCGCTCGATCAGCATTGCGGTCGTGTCGACCGGCACCGAATAGGCAAATCGCGGCAGTGTGGTGCGATAGGCGCGGAGCAGGAATGCGGCCTCGATCAGATCGCCTTGCGCCTGCTTCACGGCGAGAGCCGCGAGTTCGCGGTCGTACAACGAACCTTCGCCCATTGCCCGGTCAACCGCGCGGCCGAGCTGTTGCTCCACTTGTGCCAGCGACAGTTCCGGCACCGACGGATCGCCACGGCGAGCCTCCGCCAGCCAGGCATGCGCGGCGTCGATCGCTTGCTCACCGCCCTTCACCGTGACGTACATGGCTCAGACCTCCTGCACCGCCACGCCGCGCGGCAAGGCCGCGAGCGACGTGCCGGCACACAGCACGATATCAATGCCACGCGGGAACAATGCGTGATTGTCCTGCCAGGCACCGGCGAAATCGGTGGGCAATCCTGCCACCGCCAGCGTTGCCGGCACGCGCAGGCCGGGGCCTTGCAGCCGGAATTGCCGGCCACAGCCAAGCGCCTTCACTTGCAGCACCAAGGTCGCGGCCGATTCCGGTGACTCGTGCGATCCCGCCGGCATGGTGCTTAGGCCCGGGCACGCCAGCGCGACGGCAAAGCCGCACGCCGCAATGTCGGACACGATCGGCGCGCCGCAGTGGAAAGCGATCCATTCACGCGCCGCTGCCGTCGCCGAATCGAGCCACACTGGCGTGTCATAATCGAGCAACGTCAGCAGCACCGCCGCGGTCGCCGGCGCCAGCGGTTCGGGTGGCGACAGATCAGCGCCTGCCGCACGGATCTGCCCAGGTCGCGCCATCGCGTCCAGGACCGCGCGAAAGCACGCCTGAGCACCGGCGACCGGATCGGCGAAGCCGGGTTGTAACATCGACGTACTCATGCGCGCATGTTCCGCATGGCGAAGAACTGAACCTTGGTGGCAGCCGCCTTGGCGGCGACCTCCGCCCGTTGCGCCCGCTGCACATCGGCCAACGGCTCGATCACCTTCGCGCGCAATTCGAATGTCTGCGCGGGGTCCTGCAACATCGCATCCACCACCGCCGCCAGTTCCGCCCGCCGCGCGTCGCGCCCGGCGATATAGGCGTGGCCGATCTGCCCCGACTCAGTCCGCACGCTGCACCGCGTGACGGTCATCTCGCCCAGGTTGAACGGCCCGCCACCACCGCCGGTCCGCCCACGCACCATCACCAGTCCGGCTTCGGGACCGCGCAATCGCGCATAGCGCGGCATCACGGTATGGCGATCCAGCAGCGCGGCAAGCTCGCTTGCGTCTGCCCGTGCCAGTACCGCCATCCAGCGGCGGCGCGCGGCATGCGGTTCCTCGGGGCCGGCATCATCTCGCATAGAATTTTCCGCCGCGCGTCATTCGGATGTCTAGACAGGTAGCGGCCCGCCGGGTTATCGTCAACCACGAATTCGCACAAATGGGGTGGACCTTGCGTGACGAAACCATGACCTTGACGCGACGCACCGACGAACGGCCAACTCATCCGGTGTTGCGTCATGAAGGTGTCGCGTTATGGCGGCAGATCGCCAGCCATCTGCAACAGGATATCGGCGCAGGTACATATCCTCCGGGCGGCAAGCTGCCGACCGAGGCGGAGCTGTCGCAGCATTTCGCGGTGAACCGGCACACGGTGCGCCGCGCGTTGGAGGAGCTGTCGCGCAGCGGGCTGGTGCGCGTGGAGCAAGGCCGTGGCTCGTTCGTCGCCGAGGACGTCATCGAATATGCGGTCGAACCGCGCACCCGCTTCAGTGAATGGATCAAGCGGCACAACAAGGAACCCTCAGGCCGCGTGCTGCAACTGAAGGAAACGGTGGCCGATGCACATGTCGCAGCGGGCCTTGGCATCCGCGCCGGCAGCCGGGTGGTGTTGCTCGAGCGGCTCGGGCTTGCCGATGATCGGCCGGTGAGCCTGACCAGTCACCATTTCCCCAGCGCGCGGCTGCGCGGGATTCTGGAGGCGTTGCGCACCACGCCGCGCATCACCACCGCGCTGCACGGGGTTGGCGTGACCGACTACCTGCGCCAGACCACGCGCGTGACGGCGCGTCTGCCAAACGGCGAGGAGGCGGAGCTGCTGCGCATGCCGCGCAACCGGCCGGTGTTGCTGGCGGAGAACATCAACGTCGACCGGGCCGGTCAGGTGATCGAGTTCGCGATCGGCCGCTATCCCACGCCGCGCGTGCAGATCGTTTTCGAACCTTAGAGAGCAAGCTCCATGGATACGATGCGGATCGTCGGCGGCCGCGTGCTGCTGCCGGACGGAGAGCAAGTGACTGATGTGCTGATCGAGGATGGGCGCATCGCGGCGATAGGTGCCGATGCCGCGCGCGGGGCAACTTTTGATGCAAGCGGCTTGCTCGTGCTGCCCGGAATCGTCGACATCCACGGCGATTCCTTCGAGCGTCAATTGCAGCCGCGGCCAGGCGTGGACTTTCCAGCCGACATCGCGCTGATCGATACCGAGACGCAATTACTCGCCAACGCCATCACCACCGCATTTCATGGCGTCACACTGTCCTGGGAACCGGGCCTGCGTTGTGCCGATGCCTGGACGGCATTGCTCGCGGCGCTGCGGGCACGGACATGGACCTGCGACATGCGCGTGCATCTGCGCTGGGAGGCGTACAACGTCGAGGCGTTGGAACTGGCGTTGGCCGATATCGCTGCCGGCCATGTCCATCTGGTTGCCTTCAACGACCACACGCCCGCGATCGTCAAAAAGGTCACCGATCCCGTTGCCGGGGCGAAATACAGCGACCGCGCGGGCATGACGCTGGAAGATTTCCGGGCACTCACGGACCGCGTCGCCGCCCGCGCCGACACTGTGGCAGCAGCGCGAGATCGCATCGCCGCGGCGGCACGGCGCGCCGGCCTGCCCTTGGCGAGCCACGACGATGCCACCGTGGAGCAACGCACCGCCTTCCGCGAACTCGGCGCGCGCATTTGCGAGTTTCCGATGGCCGAACCGGTGGGCAAGGCGGCGCGGGCTGCTGGCGACTGGGTCGTGATGGGCAGTCCGAACGTGGTGCGCGGGCGCTCCCATCTTGGCTGGGCGTCGGCCGCCCGATTGGCCGAAGCCGGCATCTGCAACGTGCTGTCGTCGGATTACTACTACCCCGCGATGCTGCGCGCGGCGCTGATCCTGTCGAGACGGGGTGTGCTGAGCCTGGCGCAGGCGTGGAGCCTGGTTTCCGAAAACCCGGCGCAGGCCGCCGGGCTGTCCGATCGCGGGACCATTGCCGTCGGCAAACGTGCGGATATCGCGATTGTCGACGCCGACGTTCCACGCAACGTCGCCACCTTCGCGAGCGGCCGCCCGGCGTTCCTCACGGAATTGGCAGGCCAACGGCTTACCGGGGATTTAATGATCTATTAACGCGAAGCGAGACTGCCACGTAAGCAAGCTCGCATTATTGTAAATGAAGAACGCTTCCAGGGCGTATTAGTCTGCGGACGGATCGCCGAGTCGCGTCACGGCCATTGGGTTCCAGGTAACGCAGTTTCAGGGGTTGACCGAATGAAAATCCGGATGCGCTACGTGCTGCCCGCGCTCGTCATGCTGGCGGGCTGCGCCACGACAAACGATCACGCCTATACCGCGGATTCCGTCCAGGCACCTGCGGCGGCGCCACCCCAACGCGTGGACGCGGTTTCCGACGCGCTCGGCGCCAAAATGGATGGCATGCTGGCGAGTCAGCGTCCCGCCGATGCCGGCATAACGCGTTGAGGCAGAGCGGCGCGTTGCGCCGCCGCCCGGCCGAGGTTCCGTAGGCCGTTGACGATCGCGGTGCTATGCTTCCGGTAACAGTGCCGGGAGGAAGCCCATGATCGTCGCCGATGCCATCGTCGATACCCTCCGTCGCGAGGGCGTCACCACCTTCTTCTGCTTTCCCACCACATCGATGATCGAGGCCGCCGTCGCCGGCGGTCTGCGGCCGGTGATCTGCCGGCAGGAACGGGTGGGCGTGCATATGGCCGACGGCTTCGCCCGCGTCACCAACGGCAAGCCGGTCGGCGTGTTCGCAATGCAATATGGCCCGGGCGCGGAAAACGCCTTCGCCGGCGTCGCCTCGGCGTATTCCGATTCCACGCCGATTCTGCTGCTCCCCCTCGGCCACGCGCTGGATCAAGCGCAGGTGTTTCCGCTGTTCAATTCCGCCCGCAGCTACGCTTCGGTCACCAAATCGGTGGAAACCATCGTGCAGCCCGAGCAAACCGCGCACGTCATGCGGCGCGCCTTCAATGCGCTGCGCAACGGACGGCCCGGACCGGTGATGGTGGAATTGCCGCGCGACGTGGTGGGCCGCGACATTGCCGGCAACGCCGGCGAATATCGTGGCGTTCGCGCCACGCGCTCCGCTCCCGCGCCGCGTGATGTGGAAGACGCGGCGACAATGCTCGTCGAGGCAACCTGTCCCGTCATCCTGGCCGGGCAGGGGGTGCTGTATGCCGAAGCCACGGACGAGTTGGTGCGCCTCGCCGAATTGCTGCAGGCGCCGGTCATGACCACGGTGGACGGCAAGAGCGCATTTCCCGAAGATCACGACCTCGCGCTGGGCAGCGGTGGCAATGGCTTCACCGGTCCCGGTGCCGTGTTCCTGCACGACAAGGCCGACGTGATCCTCGCGCTGGGCGCCGGCCTGACACAGCATCCGCTGTCCACCCCAACGCTGCCGCACCGTGCGCGGCTGATCCACAACACCAACGATCCGCGCGACCTGAACAAGACCTATGAAACCGACGTCGCGTTGCTCGGCGACGCCAAGCTGACGCTGGGCCACCTCATTGCCGCGGTGCTGGATCGGTTGGACCGTCGTGCGGTGGATCGCGCACCGGCGGCAGACATCGCGCGTGCCCGCCAATCCTGGCTCGCACGCTGGCAGCCGAAGCTGGCCGCCAACACGACGCCAATCAACCCGTATCGCGTCATCGCGGAATTCCAGCAGGTGGTGGATACCACAGACGTGATCATGACGCACGATTCCGGCAGTCCGCGCGAGCAATTGCTGCCGTTCTACCAGGCGAAGCGGCCGCGCGGCTATCTGGGGTGGGGCAAGTCGCACCAGCTCGGTACCGGGCTCGGCCTGAACATCGGTGCCAAGATCGCCGCGCCCGACAAGTTTTGCGTCAATATCATGGGCGATGCGGCGTTCGGCATGACCGGCCTGGATTTCGAAACTGCGGTGCGGTGCGGCGTGCCGATCCTGACCATCGTGTTCAACAATTCCAGCATGGCGATCGAGACGCGCCATATGGGCCTGTCGCATGAGAAGTTCCGCGCGCGCGATCTGGGTGGCAGCTACGCGAACCTGGCAAAAGACCTGGGCGGCTGGAGCGAGCGCGTGGAGCATCCCGGCCAGATCGGCGAAGCGATCCTGCGTGCCCGGCGCCAGACCGAGGAAGGCCGGACCTGCTTGCTCGAATTCATCACCAACGAGGAGACCGCATTTTCTCAAGGGGCCGCCGCGCGGCCGTAGCGCCATCAGTGCGCAGTCAGCACGGAACCGCCGCGTGGCTCGTCATCCGGGCGCACGCCGCGATCCGTGACCCGTGCCGCTTGGGCCTTGGCGAGCGTCCGATGATTTCCGGCGCCGGTTGCGCCCGGAGCTGGTATACATTATGCGGAATGCCCAGGCCTAATGGGAGACACGGCCTTGCCGGACGATGCCGCCGCTCCGCGCCTGAAGGTTGCGCCACTCGAAGTGACGATCGGCCTCCGCCGCCAGGCTTGTGAGGCGATCAAGCGTGCCATCACGGAAATGGAC
>Ga0335073_10011811_pt1 | contig 12275 bp, 17 predicted proteins | sample Lox_Sample_22_FD_207093 | JGI IMG/M metagenome (GOLD analysis project Ga0335073, IMG submission 207093) | Soil microbial communities from Loxahatchee National Wildlife Refuge, Florida, United States - Lox_Sample_2.2 | ecosystem: Environmental > Terrestrial > Soil > Wetlands | place: USA... | reverse complement strand
CGACGGCCGGACCGTTGTGCTGTCACGCTACACCGAACCCCAGCCAGACCAGGTGATTCTGCTCCGGCAGCTGAAAATGAACTTGCCGGCGCAGCCACCGCCCAGGATCGCCGCAACCGATGTCGCCGGAGCGGAATGACCGCACCGCCTGTGGTGCCGACCTTGCAACGTGGCGCCGCGGAAAACCGCGCTCGGGACGGATTCCTGCCGGCGAGTTGCGAAAGTCGGGTTATCCTCAATCGGTCCGTCGGCGAGCTGCTGGTGCGCCGCGTCGGTGCGCAGATCGCCATCATGGCAATAACCTTCTGCTTCGCGTCCGGCTGTGTCGGCGACGGCGGCGCGCTATTGCCTTCCTCGCCGAGCCCGTTTGCGTCCGGCGTGGCCGTGGCATCGCCTCCGGTCTTTGCTCGCCCCTTCGGCTCGGGCATCCGGTAGGCGATCGTTGCGACTTCGCCAATGCGCCCGTCAATATAGTGGCAGATCACATCGCCTTTGCCGGAAACTCGCTCGAGCTTCTTCGGCAGTTTGGCCCCGGCCGCAGTCGTTCACCGGCACCACCGTGGCACGCGCGGGCAGATTGTTCTGCAGCCATTCCTATCTGGCGCCGAAAAACCCCCTCAATGTTGATCGTGTGCCGACTGTCCTCGCCTGCCGGGCGAACAGCTCGTCTGCCACACGATACCGCAGGCCCTCGCCAGGTCGTCGTCGAACTTGGCTGCAGACGCCAGCAACCGGGGCTGCGGTTTCGCTTCGACCGAGCGCGGGCGTCCACGTCGAGAGCCAGGTGGGCGAGGGTCCACCTTCAGTCTGTACCGTCCGCGGACCAGGGCGGCTGACGCGGTCGAGGCCGATGTGGTTGCGAAAGCGCCCGGCGACCGGCCCCGACATTTATGTGCTCGTGGTCGATGACAATGTGGGCGTCGGGAATTTTGCCGCCATGGCCTTGCGTGAGCTTGGCTATGACAGTGTTCTGACAGCCAACGGCGAACAAGCGCTCGCCGAGCTCGCCAGGAACTGCGATCGCTTCCGCGTGGTGTTTTCCGACGTGGTGATGCCTGGAATGACCGGCGTGGAGCTCGGCAACCGGGTCCGCCGGGAGTACCCAGACATTGCGGTGATACTGGTCAGCGGATTCAGCGACATTCTTGCGCGACATGGCGACCATGGCTTCGAACTGCTGCACAAGCCGTATTCCATCGAGCAGCTCTCGCGTGTTCTTCGCAAAGCGATCGCCGGGTTGGCGGCGGGACGATCGGCCGAGTACCAGCCCCGGCGAATCGAACCAGGTCATTCCGGTGCGAGTCGGCCGCCATCGCCGCCGCGCCGATGACCTTGCTGGGCGCCCAGGGCGGGCGCTCGGCGGGTGCCGACCATCTACTGATCCGCCTTTCCGACCATCCCCGCCCAGGCGGGAGAACAGGTCATCCGTGTCGAGGGCTTGTCACGGACCGGCCAATGCTTGACCTGCATCGGCAGCAGCGCGTCGCCATAGCCGGATATCAACAAGAAAGGGACGCAGCGCTCGGCCAGCGCAACGCGAAGGGCCTGGGAGGGCGCATTGCCGGAATACTTGGTCGGCGTTGTCAACATGCGTGCGCAGCGCGTGGTGTTGCGAACATCATTTCGGAGCTGCCCAGCAGCACGCATCCGTTCGAAACCAGCGATTAGCGGACAGTGCGGTCCGTTGCCGCAGCACCTCGGACAGCTTGCTTATAACGGCGCCGTTCGGGCGCGTGATTCCGACGCGTGAACCCGGTCGCCGATCTTCCATGCCCGAGCTTGTTAGCAGGCCGTCCGATCGAGATCATGGCCGGTGCCGTTGATCCATGGTCACCGCGCCTCGCCATCCGGCGTTCGATACGTCCCGAGCAATCGGTCCCAGACGAAGTCGATCACGGCGAAATTGGCATCCGCGTGCAGATGATGAACGAAATGGAGCTGCTGTTTGTGGCGGAACCACGCGAAGCGCTGCAGAGGCGAATTCGCCACGTGGTATTCCCGGTCTAGCACCACATGCGCATAGAATGACGCCGCGCTGGTGACGGCCATCACCACGAACACCGGCAGCGGCAGCATAAAGAACAGTACGGCACCGGTCAGCAGCGTGGGGACCAGGAAATATGGCGTGTTGTTGCCGTCCTCATTGCGATAGGTAGGCGAGGCCAGATGGCCGCGCGCGTAATAGGTGTGATGAAACCTGATGTGGTTGCGGTGCAGCACGCCACCCATGCGACGATGGCCGAGCCAGCGATGCAACATGGTCTGGCCACCCGACATCACCAGATGGGTGCAGACCGCGGTCAGGATCAGCAGCAGGACTTGCGACAAAGTGGCCGCTACTCAATCCAGCATCCGTCAGCATCGCGCTTGCTCGCCGATCGCCTGGCAAGCGGCGTCACGGCGATGGTGGCGCAAGACGCGGTGCGACGGGGCCTGAGCATCATGCGTGCTCAGTCGCGCGCGATGGCCGGATCGATCTCGGTATCCTCGTCGGCTTCGATCTCCGGCACGTCGTCGGCATCCTCATCCTCGTCGTTTTCATTGTCGATGGCGGCGAGAGGTTCGGCTTCCTCCTCGGCGATCGCTGGCATCGGCTGCCGGCTCATGCGCGCACTGGCGAAGCTGGTGCGCGATGGGCGTTGCGCACGCAGCACGACAGGCGGCTGCGTAGCCCCGCATTTCGGGCACACCGCGGGCGATCGGTTCAGGTCATAGAAGCGCTCGGCGCAACTCGCGCAGGCGCATTTCGTTCCAAGTTCAGGTCGGCCCACCAATTTGCTCCACGGTGCGGGCACCATGCGGTGTCCGTCGGCTTGGCGATCAGTCCGCAATCGGTCGGTTCCGGCGGGTGATCATGTGCCGGTCTTCGCCGTGCGCAGCCGATCCGCACAGGCGATGGCGAGCGCGTTGTCCGGCGTCTTGCTCGTGCCCACCGTGGCCCAGCCCGCCTGCATCACCAGATCGCTGCGAGAGAACGCGGAGTCTTCGGCCCTGACCTTGGCGAGCGTCGCCTGTGCTGACGGTTGCTCGGCCTTCGCAACGCAGAACGGAACCAGGGCCGTCACCGCCGCCGCATCGGCTTGCTCTTGGGCCATGTCGGCGGCGCCCTGGGACGTTTTCCAACCGAGTTGTGAGAAGCCGATGAAGGTGATGGCGACCGCCCCGCACGCGACGCCCAGCAGCGCCGGCTTGGTCCAGACAGGATATTGCATGTGATTGGCTTTTCTGTGTGAGAGGAAGGATCTCCTCTCATCGGCTCATGGGCCTACTATAGATGAGCGCTCACGGGTCGATTACAATGCTCGGCGGGAAATGAACCGGGACGGATTCCAGCCTGTCTCGCCGAAGACGTGGGTAGCCGGCCGGCGCCGCTGATTTTCGCTAACCTAAGGCAGATCATTTCCGCTAGCTAAAGGCAGAAAAAGCGGTAACCGCCGACCATAACAACGATGCGTCGATCTTGTTGCGGACTGGTCTGATACGGCCCATCACGACAAACCTGCGATGCGACCGTACGTTGCGTCTTACAGCTTCAGCAGCTCATCTTCCCAGTCGCCACGGACGAAGGTGGTTACCTTGACGGCGTCGCCATCGGCCCACTGAATGCGCAGCAGCAGTTGTTGGTTGCGGATGTCGAGCCCGTAAGGCAGGTCCGGCCGGGTGTGCTGTCGCGCCACCGCATGACGATAGCCGGGCGAGGACGCTTCCTCGGGGGCCAGATCATTGAACGGCGTCCAATGGCGAAAGGTCCAGCCATCCAGCCGCAACTCGATCACCCGCACCACATCGCGCTGCGCCAGCAGGCTGCCGCGCTCGCGCAACAGCGGCATGACGTGGTCACGCAGCGCGCGCGCACGATCGTCACTGTTTGACACCAGTTGCAGCGCCATAGTCAAGCCCTCCCGGTACTTTGTGCGAGGTATCATACGACAAAGCTTGTGCGCCATGGCACGACGCGTCACGCTGCCGTCATGCCAGTCGTCGGACGCTGCCCGCGCCGATATCATCGAGGTACCCCATGCACATCCGCGTCGGCTACGAACTGATTTATGATTGCCCACAGCCGACGCCGATGGTACTGCTGTTGAACACCCACCATTCCCGTGTCGCCGACATTGTGGTTCCCGACCACCTGGTCACCGATCCGGCGGTACCGGTGCACGGGTATCACGACGCATTCGGCAACTGGTGCAGCCGGATCGTGGCGCCGCAAGGCCGGATTCGCATCGCCAGCACCGCGATCATTAATGACGCCGGCCAGCCGGATCCGGTCGTCGCTTCGGCGCAACAACACCTGGTGCAGGATCTGCCCGACGACGCCATGGCGTTCTTGCTCGGCAGCCGTTATTGCGAGACCGATCTGCTGTCCGAGACCGCATGGCGGATGTTCAAGGATGCGCCGTTCGGCTGGGGCCGCGTGCAGGCGATCTGCGACTTCGTGCATCACCACATCGCCTTCGACTACATGCAGGCCCGCGCCACCCGCACGGCGTGGGAGGCGTTCAACGAGCGCCGCGGCGTATGCCGCGATTTCGCCCACCTGGCGGTGACACTGTGCCGGTGCATGAACATTCCGGCGCGCTATTGCACCGGCTATCTCAGCGATATCGGCGAGCCGCCGCCGTATTCTCCGATGGACTTCGCCGGCTGGTTCGAGGCTTACCTGGGCGGTGCCTGGCACACCTTCGACCCGCGCAACAACGTGCCGCGCCGCGGCCGCATCCTGATGGCACGTGGCCGCGACGCGGTCGACGTGCCGATCAGCAATACGTTTGGTCCGAACACGCTGGCAGGGTTCACGGTCTGGACGGAGCCGGTCGCGTAGTCGCGCCCGCTGGCCCCGCACCCGCCAGCCCCGGGTTGCGGTCGGCGGCCTCCGCCGTCATTTCGGCTGAGATCCGTGCCAGCATGCTTTCGAGTCCTGGCCCGGACGTGGTGCTCATTTCCTGGGCCGCGCGTCGCAGTGCCTCACGACGCAGCAGACGGGCAGTCATCGCGTCGTACTCGGTGTCGGGTCGGTCCGGATCGTTCATCGCTTCCTCCGCAAGCCTGCAAGCCGCTGCTGCGCTGCGGGTCGCCCCCGCAGCGCAGCCGTCATTGTGCAACACCGCTGCCGACCGTCGGTGCCAGGCACGCCGCGGAGCTATGCACCCTCGCCATTGGACGCGGTGTCCTGCCGCTCGCCCACCATCGCTTCGGTGGTGATGATCAGCGAACCGATCGATGCGGCGTGTTGCAGGGCGGTGCGAACCACCTTGGTCGGATCGATGATGCCCGCCTTCACCAGGTCCTTGAACTCGCCGCTCTGCGCGTCGAAGCCCCAGTTGTACTCGTCGCGGTCGAGCACCTTGCCCGAGATCACCGCGCCGTCCTCGCCGGCGTTCTCGGCGATCTGCCGCAACGGCGCCTGCACCGCCTTGCGCACGATCTCGATGCCGACGCGCTGGTCGTCATTGTCGGCCTTCAGCTTGGCCAGGATCAGCGACGCGCGCGCCAGGGCGACGCCACCACCCGGAACGATGCCTTCTTCCACCGCGGCCCGCGTCGCATGCAGGCCGTCGTCCACCCGGTCCTTGCGTTCCTTCACCTCCACCTCGGTCGAGCCGCCGACGCGGATGATCGCCACACCGCCGCCGAGCTTCGCCAACCGCTCCTGCAGCTTCTCCTTGTCGTAGTCCGAAGTGGTCTCCTCGATCTGTGCGCGGAGCTGCCGGCAGCGGGCCTGGATGTCGGCAGTCTTCCCTGCGCCTTCGACGATCGTGGTGTTGTCCTTGTCGATCAATACCGTCTTCGCGTTGTCGAGCATATCGAGCGTGACGTTCTCCATCTTGAAGCCGAGATCGTCGCTGATCATCTGGCCATTGGTCAGGATCGCGATGTCTTCCAGCATCGCCTTGCGACGATCGCCGAAGCCAGGAGCCTTCACCGCGGCCACTTTCAGGCTGCCCCGCAACTTGTTGACCACCAGCGTCGCCAGCGCCTCGCCTTCGACATCCTCGGCGATGATCAGCAGCGGGCGGGTCGATTGCGCCACCGCCTCCAGCAGCGGCAGCAGCGGCTGCAGGCCGGACAGCTTCTTCTCGTGGATCAGGATGTACGGCTGCTCCAGCGTAATGTTCATTTTCTCGGCGTTGGTGATGAAATAGGGCGACATGTAGCCGCGGTCGAATTGCATGCCCTCGACGATGTCGAGTTCGGTCTGGATGCCCTTGGCCTCCTCGACCGTGATCACACCTTCGTTGCCCACCTTCTGCATCGCCTCGGCGATCATGCGGCCGACCTCGGCCTCGCCATTGGCGGAAATGGTCCCTACCTGCGCCGTCTCGGCCTGCGTTGTGATCTTCTTGCTGCGCTTCTTCAGCTCCTCGGCCAACGCGGCAACCGCCTTGTCGACACCGCGCTTGAGGTCCATCGGGTTCATGCCGGCGGATACCGCCCGGCCGCCCTCCCGCACGATGGCCTGCGCCAGCACAATCGCCGTCGTCGTGCCGTCGCCCGCAATATCGGCGGTCTTCGAGGCGACCTCGCGCACCATCTGCACGCCCATGTTCTCGAACTTGTCGGAGAGATCGATCTCCTTCGCGACCGTCACGCCGTCCTTGGTGATGCGCGGCGCACCATAGCTCTTGTCGAGGATCACGTTGCGCCCCTTCGGGCCGAGTGTGATCCGTACTGCCTCGGCGAGCGTATCGATGCCGCGCAGCATACGTTGGCGGGCATCGCCGCCGAACCGAATGTCTTTGGCTGCCAATGGCTGATCCTTTCCGAGATCAATGATGCGGCGATATCAGTTAGTGCTGTGTGCTGCGTGCCAGCGGGGCATCGTGCCGGCAGGGCATATCGTCGTACCGGCGCGGCATATCGATGATGCGGTCCGGGCCCTTCGCACCGGCATCGCGACTGTAAGCTTCCCGACCGCGCGTACGCGTGGATTCACGCGGATGTTTGCGGGATTTTGATGCACGTCAGGCGATCTCAGGCATGACGGGAACCGGTGACGGATCCTGGGCTGCGTCCTTGTTCGGTGCTTCGGCTAGGTCCTTGGTCGATGCTTCGCGGGCGCGAAATTCCTCTCGCCCACCGGTGTTGCGCCGACGGCCGCTGTCGAACCGGTTGAATGGCTTCGGTCCGCGAAAGTTACGGCCACGGTCACCGGCGTCGTGGGACAGGATCGCCGATTGGCCTTCTTCGATGGCCGCCACGCCCAAGGTCAGGAAGCGGAGGATAGTTTCATTCAGGCGGAGCAGTCGCTCCATCTCCTTCACGGATTCCGGCTTTGCATCAAGCCCCAGCAGCATGTAGTGGCCCTTGCGGTTGTTCTTGATTCGATACGCAAGGGTACGCAGGCCCCAGTACTCGCGCTTTTTCATCGTACCGCCTTCGGCCTGAAGCTGGCAGGCGATGCCGTCGGCGATACCCTCGAACTGTTGCTGGGTGACGTCGTTGCGTGCAATGAGTACGCATTCGTACAGTGACACAAGGCTCTCCCTTCTCCATGCGGCGGCAGCGCGCCCTTGTTGGGGAAAACGCTAAGCATCCGTCAGGTCGTTCTTGTTGCCTTCCAGCAGCCGCCGTAAGGCCCGGTGTCCCGGGCCGACGCCGCCGGTGCTCAGAAACTCGGTCAAGGTGGTGTCGATAGAACGTCCGCCAGACGGCGGATTGGGTATATGTCGCACTAACGCGCTGCCTGAATCGATCGCGCCGATCAATCGCGCCGATCAACTGCCAGCAGTCGCCACTGGAGCTTCGGTAGATTTCAGTGATCGAGACGGCCATGCCGGTCCTCCTCTTTGCATCGACAGAATGTCGACGGCTGGTGGCACCATTGCCTCGTTTGAGCAAGCGCAATACGTGCAGATTGTCGTCGGTCGTGCTGCCCTCGAGCGGCACGACCGATAGCGCTACTCCGCCTTCAAATTCGTCGCCGACATCTTGCCCTGCTGGCCGCGCTCGAGGTCGAAGCTGACCTTCTGCCCTTCGTTCAGACCAGTGAGGCCGGCGCGCTCGACCGCCGAGATGTGGACGAAAACATCCTTCGATCCATCACTTGGCTGGATGAAGCCGTAGCCCTTCTGGGAATTGAACCATTTGACAGTGCCGTCGGACATCGTGTCATTCTCCTGCAATTCGGCGATCCACCGCTGTGGACCGGAATGCCTTTCATTTGGGAGCACCGAAGCCCGACAAGTCCGGTTAGGAAGGGTCGCGGAGGCAAGGTACGATCAACCCACGCTGAAAAGCGCCGTCTTCAGTACATAGGGGGGTCACAGCGGCATTGCCAGCAGAAGCGTCGGGCCGGCCATAACAATCTTTTGGTCACACGCCGAAGCCGGCCGGTTGGTCCGCCATCGCGCCCCTCGCCCTCGCTTGGACCAATGTCTGGTTGATCAACGCAATAGCATCCGTCCCGGTGATCCGGTTGACTGCGGCAACTTCGCCGGCAAGACGCTCGAGCGCCAGCTCGAACAAATTGCGTTGGCTGTAGCTGCTGCCGGAACCATCGCCGGACGCCTGCAGATCGCGGACCACTTCGGCCAGCGCGGCGGAATTGTTGGTGTGAATCTTCGCCAGATATTCCTCTGAGCGCTTGGCCCACATGCGCCGGCTGATCCGCGGAGGGCCTTTCAGGGCATCGAGCGCTGTGGCCACCGCCGCGTGGCTGGCAACCTTGCGCAGACCCGCAGCGCGCGCCTGCGCGGTCGGAACGCGCAACGTCATCCGGCTGTCCTGGAAGGAAATATATGGATCAGGTGCAGGCGATGGTCGGCAATTTCTTCAAAACCCACGCGATCGACGTGCCCGACCCCATGGGCGGGGTAAACCACCGCATCACCCTTGCGGAACGGCTTGGCATCCTGCGGCTTGATCTTGGCGGCGGTCGCTACAAAAGCGGCTGTCACCATCGCCGCCGTCATCGGTGTCGCCGCCACGCTGCTCACCTCAAACCGTTGCCTCTTGGATAACATGTCTCGCAACCTCTGCATACGGCAGAACCCGCGGTTGCCAACGTTATTTCCTCCACCGCCGGCGTAGCCCGCTACCGAGACCGGCACGTCCACCGTATCACCGTGGCCAATTGCCGGAAGAACTCCTTGCGTGGAACTGCAGGGTTTCCCAATGGCATTGCCCCGGCAGGAACATCGGCAATCACGCCGGCCTGGGCGCCGATTTGAACGAAGTCCTCCAAAATCGTCGAGTCGGCGGCGCCGACCTGCGCCACAATAACGCAGCAGCGTCCAATGCGAACATTGTGGCTGATCTGCACCAGGTTATCGATGCGCGTCCGGCACCGATGATGGTATCGTGAGTCGATCCTCGGGTGATGGTGGTATTGGCGCCGACTTCCACGTCATCCTCCACGAGAGCCGGACGGCACACGCGCCTGCATCTGCGGATGCACGATGACCGCGCCGGCCACGGTTTGCTCCAGCGCCGCCGCATAGCGTCGGTTGTCGAGAAAGCTGACCTGTTCCTGTCGGGCCGACAGGAAGGGAGCGACGCCAGCAAACATTCGCTCGACGGCAGGCGCCGTACCCTCCGCCGCACTGGCAATGTTCGCCAAGGCATGTGGCCCACTGCGTGCGAAAAACTGCGCGTTCCCTATGGAGCTTCGATCAAAGTTGCAGACCCTCCATACAGTTACGCCGCCGGCCGCGCTGCGGGGCCGGCGGGCATTGTTGGTGGACTCGCCAGTCCTTTGCGTCTAAGCTCTTCTTATCGCCAGCGGTACGGTCCGGCAACTGGCGGCTGAGAGACGCTACTGTGCTCCCCTGATCATCCAAGGATGGAGAGCGACGATGCGTTCGTGGTTTACACCCCCAGTGGTGGTTCCAGCAGTGATCGTCGTGGCAATCATTGTTCTCGCAATTTACCGGGCGCTTTCTTGATACATAGTGCTTCTGGCGCAAGTGCCAGCTATCGGGTTGGCGGTGCGGGTCCGTCCTCGAATTTCGATCCGCAATCCCTACGTATACGAAATCTCTTGTATGCCAATCGTGTGGCGTTCGAATTGAGGGGCATTCAGCTTTCTCCCCATAATGGGGCGGGGCCGCCATCCAGTCCGTCTTTTTGGACGGAGTGCCGCCGGGTCACCGACGAAACTATGACGAAAGCAGAGCGCATCCGAAACTTGCTCAGTGAAGGGTCAAGATGAGCTGGATCGTTTTTGAGACCGATGGAGGTGGGCTGCTCGCAGTACAACCACAGCATGTCGTGGCAATCTACGATGAACAGGGCGTCGTCAAACTCTCCACGACAGCGGCGGGTGTTCATATACTGAAGGATACCACCGTGCGACGCGCCACCATGAAACTCACCTCTGCCGCCGAGGCCGACGCGGCAGGAAACAGCTAGGAACGAAGATGGATCTGTTCCATCGTGGCGGCCAGATAGCCTATGACTTTTAGGAATTCTGTAGGGATTACGGACATCCGGAAGGTCAGCGGTTCACGCTCGAAGTGACCTGCGACGCGGTCACGTATGTCTATGCCAAGATCGTCGGCACCCTGCGCGGACATAGCGCTGACGGCCGACCACGTGAGCCAGCGAGTTGATGCTGAAGGTCGCATGCCACACCGGGACGGTGCTCCAGCAGAAGCCGATCACGAGTCCCGGCCAGCCAGCGATCAGCCACGCGGCAGTCCCGAGCAGCGTCGCCGGCAGGTAGGGATGGCGATCCAGCCACACCAGTTCCCGGTATCGCGTCAGGTCACGCACCGCCGCATAGTCGGTGGCGTCGTCCCGCGGCACGAAGATCCAGCTAAGATGGGCGTAGAAGAAACCGCGCTGCACCGGTGAGTGAACGTCATTCGCGGTGTCTGAGTACTGGTGATGCCGTCGATGCCTGGCGGCCCACCACAGAATGCCACGCTGCGCCGAGCTCTGTGCCAAGCCTGCCAGTATGAACTGGCAGGCTCGGCTGGTGCCGAAGGCGCGATGGGCAAAATAGCGATGGTAGCCGGCACCGATCGCGAAGATGCGCAGTCCGTAGAGGACCACGGTGAGCACCAAGGCCCGCCAGGTCAACCCGGTCCACACGGCGGCGAGGCACGCGATATGAACCAGCGGGAAGCCGATGCACGAGGGATAGGCGATGTCGTCGTCGTGTCCTTGCATGGCCTCCCTCGTGCTGCCTTGGCTCAGACAGTCCGGGTCATGCGGCAGGGCGCAGCCCCGCTCCCGCACCTCCCCGCCCGCGCCGTCGCGCCGGACGATGCGCACCCCGCTCCGCCACCGCTTTCGCCGGCGAGCGTTGCTGACGAACCACCGGGGGCGGCCCACCGGCGATCTGCAACCGGGTGCCGGTCACGCGCACGATCGCGTGCAGCGTACTCTGTTGCTCGGCGTGGCAGAACGATATCGCCACGCCGCTCGCGCCGGCACGTGCCGTGCGGCCAATGCGGTGTACGTAGTCCTCCGGCTGGGCGGGCAGATCGAAGTTGATGACATGCGAGATGCCCATCACGTCGATGCCGCGTGCCGCGATGTCAGTGGCGACCAGCACCCGCGCCCGGCCGGTTCGGAACTGGTCCAATGCCTTCTGCCGCTGTGGCTGGCTCTTGTTGCCATGCAGCGCGGCGACGCGCACGCCGCCGGTTTCCAGCACGTCGGCAACCTGGTTTGCGCCGCGCTTGGTGCGGGTGAACACGATGACGCGTGACAAGGCCGGCTCGGCCAGCAGGTGTCCCAGCAGCGCCCGCTTCCCGGCTGGCTCGACGAAGTGCACGTATTGCTCGATCGGCAGGTCGGCAGGAGCGCTGCGCGCGACATCCACGCGCAACGGCTTGCGCAGCAGCGTTTCGGCCAGCGCGCCAACCTCGGACGGCATGGTTGCGGAGAACAGGGCCGATTGACGTTCATGCGGCAGTGCGGCGACGACGCGGCGAATGTCGCGAATGAAGCCGAGGTCGAGCATTCGGTCGGCCTCGTCCAGCACGAAGTGGCTGACCTGGTTCAGCTTCAACTCCCCGGTGGCCATCAGGTCGCACACGCGGCCGGGCGTTCCCACGACGATGTCGGCGCCGCCACGCATGCGCTGCACCTGCATGAAGCGGCTGACGCCGCCGAGGATCGCGACGATCCGCAACGTCTGCTGGCTGCCAAGGCGACGCAGGCTGTCTTCGATCTGCAAGGCCAGTTCGCGCGTCGGCGCTAGTGTTCCGACGCTAACGGATGATTCCCACCGCGTCCCAGCCGTGCGAGTCTGGCGGGATGAGCAAGACAGACGCATGCATCTGGCTGTCGCCGGCGGAGCGGACGACGCTGGAGGGGTGGGT
>Ga0335073_10011810_pt1 | contig 12276 bp, 8 predicted proteins | sample Lox_Sample_22_FD_207093 | JGI IMG/M metagenome (GOLD analysis project Ga0335073, IMG submission 207093) | Soil microbial communities from Loxahatchee National Wildlife Refuge, Florida, United States - Lox_Sample_2.2 | ecosystem: Environmental > Terrestrial > Soil > Wetlands | place: USA: Florida... | reverse complement strand
GGAAAGAGCATGTCGTGCAGTGGGTGGCCGGCTCGCAGCATGGGAACGTGAACCGGGTTCTGGAGAGAAACGACCGTACGCTGACCCAGACAGAGCAGCGGGAGCAGATTGACAGGTTCCTGCACGACCCCCGCGCCCAGAATAAGCAAGTCGCCGAGGCAAACCACGATAACAAGCAGATCGACGACCTCCTTAAGCTGCTGCCCGTAGCTTTCGTCTGGACAGTGACCGGCTCTACCCCGACCACGACTTCGCTGCACTTTGAACCTGCGCCCGGCTTCCATCCGCCCACGCGGGAAGCGCGAGTGTTCAGCACCATGACGGGCGATCTGGTGGTCGATAACCAGTCCCATCGGATCTGCAGGGTCAAAGGCCATCTGATGCATGACGTAACGTTCGGCGGAGGGCTGTTGGGAAGACTCAAGGAGCGCAGCTCGTTTGCACTCGAACAGCAACAGGTGGGCCCAACGTACTGGGAGCTGACGCAAATTCACGTCCACCTGGAGGGCAATGCCCTGCTCTTTAAAAGCGTTTCGCTTCAGGAAGACGATAAGCGCACCCGGTTTCAATCGGAGCCCGGCGATGTTGACCTCGAACACGCCGGCAGGCTGGTCATGACGGAGCCGGAGTTGAACCCCTGCAACCCTCAAGTGGAGTTTGGCTGTGCGGAGAAACAGGTTGGGGGGACGGGTAGTAAGCCGTAGTTTTTTGAGTGGGGTGCGTTGCCGGAGAGCCGTGAAGTACGTCCTTCGACTCCGCGCTCCGAACCCTTCCTTATTCAAGCTTCGCGAGGCGCTTCGCTAGAAGCGATGACGCGTGGAAAGTATCTGCTTAAGTTTTTAAAAACGACAAAAGATTGAAGAAGTCACAACCTCTCACGATGACAGCGCCAGAGAGGGTGGAAAAATATCTGCTCGGCAAGACCAGGCAACCTGTTGTGCGGGTGAGGGCAGGTCGGGAAAGGCGGGTGTGGCCTTTCCCGATGGTTGTGGTCGCTTATTTTGGTAGAGCGGCCGGTTCCAGTTCTGCCGAGTTGTTGGCTGCAGCGTGCGCTTGTTGCCAGCGATATCCCGCGCGGGTCCGGATGTGGTACTTCTGCACGTCCTTGCCGACCAGCTTTACGGTAATGGTCCGCCAGCCTGTGCTCGGGTTGGGTTGAGGGTAGTAACTGAGCGAGTAGAGATGGGCCAGGTCCTCCTCGATGAAGGCAAAGGCCTTCTTCTCATCGCCCCAATTACGGGCAAAATAGGCTTTACCGCCGGTAGCTTTGGTCATGCGCTCAAACACGGCGGTGGAAATGGGCTCCAGCTGGGCTTCCCGCGTGCTGATCATGTAGATGATGGTTCCGGTGGATTGAGCCAGCTCGGACACATCTTCCGGCGGCACCAGGCTGGCATTGTCAGGACCATTGGAGAACACCACCACGACCTTTCGGCCCGTGTAGCGGGCAGCGTCCTGCACCGTCAGCAGCAGACAGTTATACAGCGCAGCATCATCCCCGGCAACCGTGCTCCGGACACCACGCAGGACCTGCTCCCGATCTGAGGTGAGCGGCGAATTACGGGAAAGATCGCGGCTGTAGGAATAAAAGGCCACTTTGTTCGCGCTCTGTAGCGAGCGAACGAAATCCGCAATAGCATCCTGGGCAAATACGAAGCCGCGATACATGTAATTGCTGGTGTCGAAGAGGACGAAGACATTGGCGCCGTCAAGGCGTGCGGGCAGACTCGAGGTATCTTCGTTCCCGGCGGAAGAGTTCGCTTTTTCAATGTCCTTTCCAGCGACGACCAGCCTGGCATTAGAGTGCTGCGGCGGGCCGGCAGGGCTGGCGCCGGGAGTACCGGGAGTTGGTTGAAGCACCTGCCGGGCTCCCTCGTTGCCCTCTTCAAAGGTCGCGATTCGCTCAGGAATCTTGTCTTCCATGACGGAAAAGTTCTCCGGACCGAGCCCGGAGACATAATTGCCTTTGCTATCTGTCACGGCTACGTTTAGCTGCACCAGGTTTACATCCACGTGGATGTTCGCCGAATCATCCTGGGCCCCCTGCAAGCGGCCGACGATGAAGAAAAGAGCGGCCATGGTCGGAATCGAGAGAAGACGTCGTTGTGCCATGCGCATTTCCTATAGATCCTGCTAATTTTGTCCTGCTGGCGCCGGAGAATGTTCCGGCAGCCCAGCGTTGCCCGGTGTTGAAGGAGAAGCTTCCGCGACTTGCGGTAAGGAGATTTTGCCCTGTAGAAACTCGTCGCCCGTTTCTCTCATGGCGCGGGTCAGCGCAGGCCAGTCTTCGATGTCGGTGGCGAATATGTTGGTGATCATGTGACGGGTCAATTCCGGCACAAGGCGATTCAGCATGACCGGCGGTAAGCCTTTTTCATCCGCCAGCCGCGCCCAGTACAGATTGCTCGAATCCCACGATTCACCCAGCAGCCGGCTGGAGTTTCCACCGAAGGCTGGGAAGGGCTGCACGTTCAGCAACTCGCACGTATAGTTCTGGGTCATCACAGGGTGCGGCGTGCCGAAGTCGCGAGAAATGCGCTGTAGATTGACTTCCGAGGGATATTGGCGACTGAGCTTATCCAGTTGCTCTCCCGCCGACCCCCACGAGGCTGTTTCCTGGGGATATCTATGCCGAAATACCGCCGCTACATGGAACGTGTCAGCGGGGGTCAACTCCGCAAGTGCAGCATCGGCGTCACCGGCGGCAAAGGCTTGCTCCACCCTTCCCAGGCGCTGTGCGGGCAAACGGTCGGCGAGGATTTCATAAACTTTCGGCCGAACGTCGGGGTTTGTTGCTGCCGCTGTTACAAGGTCTTCTCCGGCGCGCTGGTAAAGCGCGACGGCGTGAAGTTCGTTCCGGCTCACGTGCCACCAGCGCGGTAAAGTCGCGCTGACCAGCAGATCGGCGGTGACCTCCTTCCAGATCAGTGCCTGCACATTTTTCGGAGCGATGAAGTCTTCTTCCGTGGTCGCCAGGACGTAGGGTAACTCCGCAAGCGATCCAACCAGGTACGCACCGCCCCCTGCCGGCGATCCCTGGTTGAACACCTCAGACGCCTGCCAGAGCTGCGTGACTCCCATGATCGTTTCGCCGGAAAAGTCGTGAGACCGGACAAACAGTGGGTTGTTGTGCAGTAGCTGGGCGCCCGGGGGCTCATAGTAGGCGTAATTCAAGCCGACCAGCGCATCCCTGAGGAACGGAGTGAGTTGACCCCGCGCCCCTTCCAATTGAGACCGTGATCCCGGACCTTTGATCACCTTGGTGAGATCCACATGCACCTGCAACTCGGCGTGGCGGTTGGCGTAAACCCCGGGAGCCCACTCTGTCTTTTCGCTCTCCGTGAAGATTGGCCGGGGTAATTCGAATTCCCGAAGCTCACCGGCCAGCGGAAGCAAGTTGGCGGGCGCGGGCGATCCCTGCGCCATCCGGTTGAGGCCGTCACCAAGTGAAAACAGCGTGTCCAGAGACACCAGGCGCTGATCCTCGAGCACCGCCCGCATTTTGGCCGCCATCTCCTGGCGCATCCGTTGGCCTTCCTCGGTAGCCTGTGGAGGACCGGCCAGCAGTTCGATTAATCCGCTCTGCGACACATCACCCTTGGCGCCTGCAGCGAGCGTCACGGATTTTAACGAGGCGCGCCCGGCGTCAAAGAGCCGGGGAAGCGACTCGACCGAGGCGAAGGGCGCAATGGCTTGTTGCCAGGACTGGTTCTGATCGGCGCTCGGAATCTCGCCCTGGCGAGCCAGAATCTGCCAAATTCCTAAATTGGCCTGAAACATCCCCATCGTATTGCCGCGCAGGCTGTGATCGTGGATAGCGTCTATCCTGTCCGTCACATTGAGGAACTGCGCGATGGAGTTGTCATCCAGATCTGGAAACTCGGAAAATACCAGGTACCAGTCGCTGAGCTGGGAAAATCTGCCGGCCATTTGGAGCGCGGTTTGCGCAGACAACTGCCTGTCGGCAGGCCGTTCGCTGTCGACTTCGTTCAGCATGAGATAGGTCTGCAGAGGCCCCAGATCGGTATCGAGACGCGACAACGCGACCATGCCTTCGAACAATTGTTCCGGCTTCTTCCAGCCCCTGGACCTGTGGGCCCAATCGCGGACGATCCTGGTGTCCGATTTCTCGGCCAGAATCTGCTTCCAGATGTCGAGGTTGCCGGGAACGTGCGGCTCCCCGTTCTGATCCCATTGCGCCCGGGTAAAGAGCATCAGCAGTGCAGGTGCTTTGCGGAAAACGGCCCGAGCCGGGTATGCCTTACTGTCGGGCTCGATGAAAGCCTCGTAGAGGCGTCGGAGCCTTGGAGAAGTGGTCAGGTGCGCCTGCTGGTTGGCGTCGACTCGAGCCAGCGTATCGAAGTAGACCGCCAGCCAGCCGTTGTCGGTGTTTACCAGCTTAAGGACAAAGTCGCCCGGAGACCTGGGGCTGACTCCCACCAGTTCTCTCCAACCGGCTTCAGCCGGTGTCCCCCCGGGAACGATCACGCGCCCGGCGCGGATGTAGATTTGCGTCCCATAGAAATCCAGGACGGGAGCGTAGGGTAGCAGAGCGCCCAAGCCGGGAGAGCGGTGTAATGCGTCCCTGGTTTCGACATCGATATTGGAAAGAGACCAGTAGAGACGGTCGACCGGCGGCTGTTGCAGCAGGATGTCTACGACGGTCTCAGTACCTCTGTTTCTGGAAGTGCTTAGGGCCTTCCAATCAGCTTCATTGAAAAGTACCGGGACACGCGATTCGGGAAAATCGTAAGTGAAGGGCTCCCCCTTTTCGAGGGCCTCCTCCAGGGCGGTTAGCGGGAAACCTGAGTCAATGGTCAGGAAGGCACGTTCCGGCTCGGCGGTGAGTAGGGTGGAACCCTTTTGTCCGCATCCAGGCCGGGCATGGTAACCGAGGATACTTAGCAAAGGCTCCGCTTCGGCGCAGTTTGTCACTCGAATCACGCCACTTGATCCGGCCAACATCTGCAGTTCCCGCGCCTGGTGAAGATAGCGTTGGAGAAGACGAAGGTACTCCGTCGGTACACCGTTCACATAACCAGTGGAGTAGGCATTCCGGGCAACCAAAGGCAGCACATCTTCCGGTGCTATCTGCTGGCTGATGCCCGCCATGCGAAGGAATGATCGCAAGGGTCCGGGAATGACTGCGGTGTTTTCAACAGGAGCCGCCGCGTGACGCGAAGACCTGGGATGTGAGGACACCGATCGCGATGGGTTGGGACGAACCTCGCTTGCTGCCTGTGCCCAACCCGCTGAGCATTGGCCAAGGAGGCCGGTGATAAGGAGAACGGTCGAACAGGTTACAGCCTTCACAACGGACGCCTCATCAAGAAACTTTGAGACCTGCAGCAGCCAAAAAGATTGGGCCCAAGTTCACATCTGGTAATCGGCCCACGCATTAAGAAGCCCGAGATTGGTCACAACCTGCCGGTTTGGTCTCAGTCCAGTTCTGCGACGTCCCTCTGGTCTACTGCTTTCGTGTGAGACAAGATACACCACCTTTGGCTACAAAGGGTGAATATCTGCTCGGGGCTATCAAAACTGTGCAATCGCCGGACAGGCTGCCTTACTGCCGGTGCAGTGACGCTGTTTGTGCACGTTAGCCAAGAAGTAAACTGCTTAACCTAGAAATTACTAACTCTGCTTCAGGCATTTCGCTTGGAGCGCCATGAGCAGCAGGCTCAACTCAGATCGTCCCGGGAAAAATACTCAGGCGCAAGAGCCAAAACCACTTCAAGCTTTGGCGCGGCTCAACTCTGCGCTGATTCGAAATCCAATTCTCAGCACCCTGTTAGGGAGACCTCGCTTATTTCGTCTCCCGCAGCTTACTCCACCGTAAACTTCGTCCCCGGGAAAGACCAAAGAAAAGACAAAGAGATGACATGTTCGTTTCATGGCGTCGAACAATCTCGATACGAGCAGAACCACCGCCCGGCGACCGTCCAAGCTACTTGAGGCGAGTCGATTCGGTCGTTTCCCAATCGGCATCCGGTACACCACCGCCTGGAGTTCTCTGTCAATCTTTCGTGAATCGAGAGCTCGTTCCATTGACCCTGGTTTTGCACTGCCATACAGTCACTGCCATATGCAAGATATTGATTTTGACAAGCTTCTCAGCGAGTACAGGCGAGCGATCGATGCCTGGGTTGCCGCAATCAAAGCCGAGGAGGCTTTGGCCAACGACGATCATTCCATGGTGGAGATGGAAAAATGGGACGCGTCCGCTTTTGTCGTCCACGATGCCGAGAACGCGGCCAAGAAGGCCCGCGACCGGTACAAAAATGCTCTGCGTAAGAAAAACTACGGATTCTAGGTACTCGCGTTTGTTCTTTACAAATCCCTAACGAGTCCTCAGCGCATTCCTTACAGCGCAGGTCTTCCAATAGGAACATTGGCGGTTTGCCAATGGAGGGGACTTCTTATGGGTACGTTCCGAACCGTTCGGCCATTGATAGTGGACGCCACGCAGTGCGAGCACGCGAAAACCATTGCCACGAGCACCGGCTTTTGCAATGTAGCAAAAGGTGATTGGATCGTGAAGGGCGAGAACGGCGAAACCTACGTTGTCGATGATGCTTTTTTCCAGCGTACCTTTACACGGCTCCAGAGCTATCCCTGGGAAGCGCAATCGGAAGAAGGCCGCCACTACGGCTGCTGAGTTCGGGGTACTGGATTATGCAAACTCCCGCAGGGGGTCACTCCGGACATTCTGACGGTACCTGCCAGAATCCAGTAGCAAGGTCCTGTTTACGGGTGCTATTGGCGCGGAGCAGCGGAGCACTTTTTAATCTGGGCCTCGCGCTGTTTTATGCCGTCCCCTAAACGGGACTTGGGTCTGTCAGTTTTGTGCGGCACTTCCGTGCCAGGCTCTGGATTATCTCGTCCCCCGCGGGACTGGTTCCAGGAAACTCAGCGCCTGCTGCTACTCAGGGCTCAGGCTTCGGCGGATTTCTCTGCGCGGTGCTCAGGCATCCAGCTTGCGTGCGCATGCAGGAGCGAAAGAGCATGCGCGACGTGAGTATCGCCTTGCGGGTCAACGGTACACTCGAGGTCGTACCTAACCAGATCCTCGAGTTCGGGGCGACTTTGAATATCCATACAAACAGGCTACCTCACTCTGTAATGTCATGCCACGAAAACCAGGGGATACAGTACCGCGTTGACAAACCTGCACCCCCGGGGAAATTGTAATCACGATGGAGACATAAATGAGAAAGCTATTGATTTTTCTGGGCTTAGCCTTCCTCGCCGCCACGCCGCTGCAGGCTGCCGGGGTGCGTACTCGCCAGGTTTCGATTGGATTTTCGTGTGGTCGAGGTTGTCTCTGGCAGGATGGAATCCATCGATTCGCGCCGCCCGCACTCTCCATCGATGGCACACCAATTTCCGCCAATGTCACTCATCTGGATCCCCTAGGCACGCCGATACACCTTAAGAACGGCGCGACAGAATACTGGTTCACAGGCCCACTTGCGCAAGACGTACATCTTAAGTTGCAGATTCAGTTTCAAGTAAACGATGAGACGCCGGTGATTCGCTTCCGTTACACGCTCAAGAGCGATCAGGCGCGAAGAATGACTACGCCTGGCGGCGCTCAGAGCCTTACTTACCTGCAAACTTCGCTGAGAGATTTGCCTGATGTCAAAGAGGTCTCGCTATCGAATTTCGCGCAACTCACACATAGCTATACCCTCGCGGAACAGGCGATTGACAACCGCTACTTTGAGGATCGCGGCAGTTTTATGGGGCCAATCCTTGCTGCCGGCGATGGGCGCCGCAGCTTTCTGCTGGCATACGAACATGGCTCTCAGGTTCCAGACGCTTTTTTGCAATATCAACTGAGCCCGAATCGCGATGTGCGATTAGTAGCCGTCAAAGGCAACTATCTATCCGGCCAGACAATTGATGACGGCCACTCGTGGCAATCGGTGTGGATGGAAACCGCGGCAACGGAGGGTAGCATCGATGAACTTGCATCCACCTATCGCCGCTTCGTGCTCAAGTATATGGCGCAAAACACGGCGACCCGGATTCCCTACATCTTCTACAACACCTGGAACTTTCAGGAGCGTAACAAGTGGTGGAACGGTAAGCCCTACCTCGAATCGATGAACGAGGAGCGAATGCTCAAGGAGATCGATGTCGCGCACCGCATGGGCATCGATGTATTCGTACTGGACACAGGGTGGTATGAGAAAACGGGCGACTGGACGGTGAGCCGGCAGCGCTTCCCCGATGGACTGAAGACGGTAAAGCAAAAACTGGATAGCTACGGCATGAAGCTGGGCCTGTGGTTTGGTCCAACTACGGCCGCGGTCTCCAGCCGCGTGGTACGCGAGCATCCCGAGTGGCGCAGATCGTGGAATGGTGAGGTCGCGCAACCACAGGAAGTTTGGGAGACGGAGAAGAGCTACAAGATGTGCATGGTCAGCGGATACGCGGATGCTTTCGCAGACGAGCTGATCCGGCTGGCAAGAGAGGTCGGTGTCACTTACTTCAAGTGGGACGCGATTGCGCAGTACGGATGCAATGACCCGCACCACAATCATGGCGGAGAGAACAACACTCCCCAGGAGCGCTCGGATTCATACGCCTTTCAGCTCGTGCAGTACATGAGCCACGTCGCGGACAAAGTCGCTGCTGCGGTGCCGGGAGCCATTGTCGACTTCGATGTGACAGAGGCCGGAAGATCGGTTGGACTGGCATTTCTCTCTTCCGGCAAATACTTCCTGATCAACAACGGTCCTTACTACCAGAACTATGACATTCCCATCGATCTGAAGCGAACCAACTCCAACCTGTTCTTCTACCAGGGACAGGCCCGCACGTGGATTGCGCGCACGCCATTGACGTTCGACAAGTGGATCCCCTCAACCTTGTTTTTAACGCACTACTTCCCCGATGATCCGCAGCAGTGGCAGGAGGTAGACGTTGCCTCACTCATCCTGGGCCAGGACGGAATTTGGGGAGATTTGCTCAATATTTCCGATTCCGGCGTCGCCTTTTTCGCGAGCGCTCTGGGCCGATTCAAGCGGGTGCGCGACGACATAACAGAAAGTGATCCGGTAGTCACCGGAATCGTTTCCGCCAGCCCGGAGATTCACGAGAAGATCTCGGCCTCGACCGGACGTGGGGCGGTGGTGATCTTCGCAACCGAACGCGGCACGTACCGGTACATCACCCGCCATAAAGTAGCCCCTGAGCATTGGGCCAGCGAGGGAGTCGCGGTTTCTTCAGATCCAGCTGGACGCGCCCGGATCGAAGCAAACTTCGACAGACCGGGGGCGAAGATATTATTCTTTGGCGTCCGTTAGAGGAACAGTCCAGCATGTTGATGATGGCCCTTCCGGCAGGGCAACACCTCATTCATTTGTCCGCGGTCGATGTCGTTATCATCGCGGTCTACTTCGCCATGGTGCTCTTCATCGGGTTCTACGTGAAGGGCGAAACTCGCACCAGCAATGAATTCTTCATGGCCGGACGGGAGATGACCGCCTGGATCGCCGGCGTGAGTTTTATCTCGGCAAATCTTGGGTCGCTGGAAATGATGGGCTGGGCCGGTTCCACCTATCAGTACGGCATTCTTGCGCTGCATGCGTATTGGGTGGCTGCCATTCCGGCGATGTTGTTCCTCGGCCTGGTGATGATGCCGTTCTATTACATCTCCAAAACATACTCCGTGCCGGGGTATCTCCATCTGCGCTTCGGGAATCCGACCCGGGCGTTCTCCGCTGTCAGCTTTGCCTTCATGACCATCCTCATGAGCGGAATCAATATGTACTCGATGGCGCTGGTGATGAAGGTTGTTCTGGGGTGGGACCTGAACTTCAGCATTTGGCTCTCTTCCCTGGTGGTCGCGATCTACGTGGCCCTGGGGGGTTTGCGTTCCGCCATTTTCAACGAGATTCTGCAATTCGTCCTGATCTGGGCGGGTGCTCTGCTGGTTCCGATTCTTGGCATGGTCGAGGTAGGCGGATGGCGAAATCTGACCAGGCAAATTCAAGCCAATCTCGGACGCTCGGACTACACCCACCTTTGGAGCACACTGGGGCATTTCAGAGATAACCCGATGGGGGTTCATTGGACCGGCATTGTCTTTGGTTGGGGATTCGTGCTCTCGTTCGGCTACTGGACCACGGATTTCCTGGTGGTCCAGCGAGTGCTCGCGGCCAACAGTCTTCGATCGGCCCGCCTTGCGCCCATCATCGGTGCGATCTTCAAAATGATCGTGCCCTTGATCGTGATCCTCCCCGGACTTTTGGCTTTGGCGGTTCTGCCCTTTCACCTGCTGCCCGAAAGCGCGGCGGTGGCCAGCCATGGCCATAGCTACAACGAGGTTTTGCCGCTCATGCTGGTGCGCTATTGCGGACCGGGATTGATCGGGCTCGGCGTTACGGCGCTGATCGCCGGTTTCATGTCGGGGATGGCCGGCAATGTGAGCGCGTTTTCGACCGTATGGACCTACGACATTTACGGCGCCTTCTTGCATAAAACAGCATCGGATCGGCACTACGTCGCGATGGGCCGGTGGTGCACGCTGATTGGCGTGCTGGTATCTGTCGCGACCGCTTACCTGGTGCAGCACTCGGCCAGCATCATGGATTATGCAATGCAGCTCTTCAGCTTTTTCATCGCGCCGCTGTTCGGCACTGTGATCGTGGGCATGCTGTGGAAGAGAGCTACCGATCAGGGAGGCTTCTGGGGGCTGGTGGCCGGCACTCTCACTTCAATCGGATTGTGGATTTGGGTCGTAAAGGATCCGTCTGCGTTACGTTATGTCGCCCTCTCACCCGACGCCAAGGAAATGGCGGAGAGCATGTATCGCGCATTGTGGGCGTGGATGGTTTGTGTTGGAATCACCGTGCTGGTGAGCCTGATGACGAGGGCACGAAATACAACAGATCTCGAAGGACTGGTGATGGGAGTATCCGCCCTACCCACAGCGGAGAAATGCCGTTGGTACCAACAGCCAATATTCTGGGGTGGCGTTGTTGCTGCGGTGTTCGTTGTTCTGAACATCCTGGTCTGGTAGCTGCTGGAGGAATGATGAAAACCTGGATGTGGTTGTTGATCCTGCTGTCCGCAAGCGTGGCTTGCGCGGCCCCAAACCCCGAATGGACCACGCCGCAGGAGCCGTTCCGCATTGCAGACAATTTGTACTACGTAGGCAGCCAAGATCTGGCCTCGTACCTGATAGTGACCCCCAAGGGCGATGTCCTGATCAATTCCAGCCTCGAGAGCTCGCCTCCGCTGATCAGGAAAAGCGTGGAGCAGTTGGGGTTTCACTTCACCGACATCAAGATCCTGCTGATCAGCCATGCACACGCGGATCATGACGCAGGCAGCGCCGAGGTCAAGCGAATGACGGGCGCCAAATACATGGTCATGGATGGTGACGTGGACGTGGTGGAAAGCGGCGGAGCAAAAGATTTCGCTTATCCTCACGACCTCTATCCGGCGACGAAGGTGGATCGTGTGTTGCACGATGGGGACCAGGTGCGGCTGGGAGGAGTGACGCTGGTTGCCCACAAAACTCCCGGCCATACACGCGGTTGTACCACCTGGACCATGCGTGCGATGTCGGGTGGAAAGCTGCGCGATGTTGTTATTGTCGGCAGCTGGAATGTGAACCCGGGCTACCGTTTAGTCGACGTGCCCGGCAAGCCCGCGTACTATCCCGGGATTGCCGATGATTACAAGCAAACCTTTGTGGTTTTGAAGAGTCTCCCGTGCGATATTTTCCTGGGCGCACATGGCGCTTACTTCGACATGCTGGAGAAACTGCAGCGGGCGCAAGCCGGAGCGGGAGAGAGTGTCTGGATTGATCCTGCTGGCTATAAGGCAGCAGTAGCAGAGCGGGAAGCAGCTTTCGAGTCCGAACTGAAGCGGCAAGAGAATCAACAGTAGGACCCATTTCACATTCGCCGCATACCCTACAGTTTTGGCGGCAGGCGTTCCATTGTGGCCTGATCCGGTTTTCCTTCGAAGTATTTGTTGAGAGACTCGCTAAAGACCTCGTATCCGGCGATCTGATCCGACGGGCCACGCGAGGCCGTCCATCCGAAGAGAGTGACCGAAGAATGAAACTTCAAGTTGTCGGGCCAGCCGAAGATCTCCGTGATGGGGCGGCCGGCAACTGCATTGACCAGGGCGGTGCAGTCACGAAGACGCGGTCCCAGGATTGGATGAAGCAGATAAGCTCTTGCCTCGCTCAGGCCGGAGATGGCATAGCGCTCCGCCATGGGGCTTATTCCAAGGCCCTGAATCTGGGGGAAC
>Ga0335073_10011809_pt1 | contig 12276 bp, 9 predicted proteins | sample Lox_Sample_22_FD_207093 | JGI IMG/M metagenome (GOLD analysis project Ga0335073, IMG submission 207093) | Soil microbial communities from Loxahatchee National Wildlife Refuge, Florida, United States - Lox_Sample_2.2 | ecosystem: Environmental > Terrestrial > Soil > Wetlands | place: USA: Florida... | reverse complement strand
GGCCGGGCTTGCGCCGAGGGGCTGAGGGGTCCCTGGACGGCGCATAGCCTGTCCGGGTGAACTCACCGGTGATTAACGCGGCGGCCGCGGGGACGTGGGAACTCGGCGACCTGACGGTCAACAGGATGGGGTTCGGCGCGATGCGGCTGCCCGGGAGGCTGCCGTCCGGCGAGAGCGTGCCCGCTGACAGGTCCCGGTCCATCGAGGTACTCCGCCGCGCGGCCGGGCTCGGGGTCAACCACATTGACACCGCGGCGTTCTACTTCTCCCCGCTGCGCTCGGCCAACGAGCTGATCGCCGCGGCGCTCGCGCCGTATCGCGACGACCTGGTCATCGTCACCAAGGTCGGGCCCGGGCGCGACCCGTGGGGCGCGTGGTACTCGGCCCGGCCGGATCAGCTCCGGGGCCAGGTGGAGGAGAACCTGCGCCAGCTCGGGCGCGACTACCTCGACGTGGTGAACTTGCGGCGGATGCGCCAGGAGTCGATCTCGGAGCACTTCGGCGCGCTCGCCGAACTGCGCGACGCCGGCCTGATCCGGCACCTGGGCGTCTCCGACGTCACGGTCACGCACCTGGAGGAAGCGCTGGCCATCGCGCCTGTCGTGTGCGTGCAGAACCGGTACGCCCTCGACCAGCGGGAGCATGAGCCGGTGCTGCTCGCGTGCATCGAGCGGTCCATCGCGTTCGTGCCGTACTTCTCGCTCATCGGCGCCGGCGACGCCCGGCAGGCCGGCGCCGGCCGTACGGATCCGCCGGAGCTGGCCGAGGTGGCGCGCCACGTCGGGGCGACCCCTGCCCAGGTCCGGCTGGCGTGGACGCTGCACCACGCGCCGAACGTGCTGGCCATCCCCGGCACCGGCGACCCCGCCCACCTCGCCGAGAACGTCGCCGCGGCCGCGCTCCGCCTCACCCCCGAGGACCTGTCCCTCCTAGGATGACGGCATGGCATTCGACGAAGAGCTGGCCGAGCGCGTCCGCGGCGTGCTCGCGTCGGCGGGCATGACACCGACAGAGAAGAAGATGTTCGGCGGCCTGTCGTTCCTGATCGGCGGCAACATGTGCTGCGGGGTGATGGGCGCCGACTTGCTCGCCCGGGTGGGGCCGAACGCCGCTTCTGGGGCGCTCTCCGAGCCCGCGACCCGCCCGTTCGACATGGGCCGCGGCCCCAGCGCCGGGTGGGTGGTCGTCGCCCCTGACGGCTTCGCGACCGACGAGGCGCTCACGGCCTGGGTCGACAAAGCGCTGGCCTATGCCACCAGCCTGCCGCCCAAGTAGGCCCGGCCGACGACGCGTAGCCTATGGAAATAGAGGGACCCACGGGGAGGAGGAGTCATCTGATATCGGCATGTAAGGTGGCAAATTGGAACGTTTCGCCGCCGAGTCGAATTCTCGTTTGATTACAAGAATATTTCTTCGGTAGACCTGTGAACCTACGAGAACGGTGGAACGTCAGTAAGTACGATGGTCCAGTTCGCCGCTTGACACTGCCGAGGTTTGCCTGCGTCACACATGAGACATCCATCGATGTCAGGAAAGGGCACGAGGAAACTGCTACGCGAAGTTGGACAGCCGCAATCAGGTTAGTCCTGACTGCCTAAATAGGCACTCGACCGGCCGCGCTTTTTGTTTAATAATTTAATAGGTAGATTTGGGTGGATAACGGATACAAGGGAGACTGCCGTGACCCACGAGGTCAAGGTCTCGGATGATCGTATTTTGTCGGTTGAAAGCTGGGGTGACCCGGTTGGCGAGCCGGTGTTCCTGTTGCACGGCACCCCGGGCAGCCGTAAGGGTCCGCGTCCACGAGGAATTGTGCTCTATCGGCTCGGCATCCGATTGCTCAGTTATAGCCGCCCAGGTTATCCCGGATCCACCCGGCAATTCGGCCGCATCGTGGCTGATGCCGCTCATGACGTCAAGGCTATTGCTGATTACTTTGGAATTGATCGATTTAGCGTGGTAGGAAGGTCGGGAGGCGCCCCGCACGCACTCGCTTGCGCGGCTCTGCTGAACGAGCGCGTGATATGCACCGCCGCGCTCTCCAGCCTCGCGCCATGCGATGCCGACGGCCTGGACTGGAATGCCGGAATGGCGCAGTCCAACGTCCAGGCATACCACGACGCGGAAGTCGACCTCGAGGCTCTGATAGCTGCGCTCAATGACCGGGCGGGACAAGTCCGGAAGAATCCCGAGGGCCTTCTCAAATTGCTGTGGCCAGAACTAGTTGGCCATGACAAGCGAGCCATTGGTGACATGGCCCTGCGCCGGATAATCGCCGAGGTCCACACGGAGGCGCTGCGCGATTCAGTGGACGGCTGGATAGACGACGTGCTGGCCATGAGCCGACCGTGGAAGGTCGAGCTGTCCGACATCAAGACGTCCGTCAAGCTGTGGAGTGGCAGCGACGACGTGTTCTCACCGGTCAGTCATACGTACTGGCTGGCGAAGCAGATAAACACGGCACACCTTGAAGTAGAGCAGGGGAAGGCTCACTTCCGCTCGGTCGAGGTCCTCCCTAGAGTCCTCGCCTGGGTTGCCGAGACCGCTGCCGGGGGACAGCAACCGGACCGGTCCGTCGCTATGGCGGGCGCGTCGATCGGGCTCTGAGCCTAAGCTCCTCGTCGCGACCTGATCTGCGCAAACCGCTGTCATCGGCGCTCCCGCGCGCCCGTCTTGACTCACAGCGAACGACACGTAACAGACGCGCAGAACTTATGTATAGGCGATTTTCAGCAATCTGATACCTGGCATATTGCTGCTAGCAATAGCAGCAGTGGACCAATACGCTTGTGCTACTTGTGCTGTGGCGAGCAGATGTCCGAGGGTACTATCCCAGGATCCAAAGGCTCCCTAGCCTATCCAAGAGGACTCATGCAAGATGGTGGTCTCATACTGGGGCAGCGGGCCGCCCGACAAGTTACCTACCCAGGTGACAGGAGTCGCCAACGATGACAACAGCATGCTGGCTGATGAGTCTGCGAGCACGTGAACCATGACTGAGGTGCCATCCGTTCAGCCTGCTCTGGCCTCTCCGATAACTCTGCTCGATATCTACGTACGCCAAATGGAGATAAGCGTCACGCTTGCTGTCATCCACGAACAACTGAAAGCGGTACCCGACCATGAGCAGCGCCTACGCCGCCTGGAAGCAAGCCGGGCGAAGCTGGTGGGCGCGGCCGTAGCTGTGTCTGCCACTGTGAGTGCCCTGGGGACATGGCTGGGTCTAGTGCTCACCCAGCACTAATCCCCGAGGCGGCGCACCGGGTCAGAACGGGAGCGGGTCGATCGCCGACAGCAGGCGGTTTCCGTTCATAGCCGTGGCTACGTCGGGATGATTAGCGCCAATCTGCGCGCTCAGCTCCGCGATGACAGGCTGCCGCTTCTCCAGCGCTCCCGCGACCCGCAGCTCGTACTCAGTTAGCAGCAGGTTCAGCAGCGCACGCAAGGCATCCGGATGCTGGGGACCGAGTTGAAGTTCCCGGTCCCTGACGATCGCCTCTTCTAGCTCTCTTGCTTTGGCTAGATGGCCCTGGCCTGCCAGGACACTCGCTAGGACCACCCCCGCCGCCAGCGTGTATGGGTGGGTCGGCCCGAGCCGACGGGACAGGCCGTCGGCGGCGTGCTGAACCTCAGCCTGCGCGGCTTGGTAGTCCCGTTCAAGGAACAGCGCGGTGGAAATGTTCAGCCGGCAGATAAGGGAATGCGGATGCGCCGGTCCCAGCCGGGTCTCATACACGACCAAGACCTCTTCCGCCATCGCCCTGCCTGCCGTGTACCGCTCGAGCGCCAGCCAGTTAAGCCCCTGACTCAGCCGACTGGCCAGGGCGTCGCTGCTGTCTGGACCGAATGCGGAGCTCAGGCCGACCCTAGCCGCCTCGATGAGGCTCTCCGCTCGGTCCGGGTGACCGGCGCAGCGCTGTGCCACGCCGAACAACAGTTGTGTGTTAAGCGTGTTGCGGTCATGGTCGCCGAGCGCGCCGCGGGACAGATTCCACACAGTCTCGGCCTGACTGGCAGCCTCGCTGTAGCGGCCGGCTTCCAGCAGGTCCCGGGCGACGGACGTGCCTGTGCCGAGCGTCCAGGGGTGAAGGGGGCCGAGCACGGACGTCCGGCGCTCGAGCGTCAGGCGGTCCTGGGAGAGCGCGCGGCGGAAGTCTCCGGTCAGCAGATAAGACAAGGCAAGGTTGTGCGCCGCCAGGAGCGTAGCTCGGTACTCCTCACCGTACCCGTTGCTCAACAGCTGGTAGGTTTCGAGGTCGTAACTGAGTGCTTCCTCATATTCACCGAGCGCGCGCATGTCGGCGGCGAGGCTGCTACGGGTTTGCAGCGTGTGCAGATGTTCCTCGCCGAGGTGTTCCCTCTGGCCGTCCAGCACCGCCTCGTCGATCGACCGGGCGTCCTGGAATTCGGCCAGCGAGCGCAGGACGTTCGCCAGGTTGAACTGGAGCCGGTACAACTGCCGTTGTAGCGACTCGGCTGCCTCGGGCTCCAGCTTCCTTGTCACCATCTCCTGCGATCCCGGCACCTGCGGGTCCGGGAGCCCGGCCAGCATGGTCGTCCAGGCGCGCTCGATCTCACGCGCCCGCCTGCGACCGCGCGCCAGGTCAGCCCGTATCCAGATATAGCGAACCCGGTCGATCAGCAGCTGGCGGACCGATGTCTCCGCTGACCACATGGCCCCCGACGGGCGGAGGTGCGGCCAGATCAGCCGGTAGCGGGCCCAAGTCTGCGGATCATCGACCTCGCCCTCCGGACGTGCGGCGACCACGACCTCATGGACGCCACGGCGCACCGCCGCCTTCTCCTCACTCGTCAGCCGCTCGTTGACCACGGCCTGCACTACCCGGTGCACTTGTATCTGCCGGGCATTGTTGTCGAGCTTGATCAGGGCCAGCAGGTCGATCTGCCGGATGAGCCGGGTAATCATCGCCCGCTCCGAGATCGTCGGATCAAGATCTCGCAGATTGTCCGCCATGGCCTGGCTGTTGATGAGTTCCAGGCTGATATCCGGCGCCATCACGGAGCATATTCCCAGCAGTCGGGCGGCGGCGGCGGACCTCTCCTGGAGGTAGTCGAGCGACAGGTTCCAGGCTTTCCAGACTTCCGGCGGGTACGCCCGCAGCGGATGGTCTTCTGCTAGCTCCGGTGCCGGCTGCAGCCGCAGTCGCCGAAGGTATTCGGGTACCGCCATATCGGCGCTGGCCAGCAGCGCGCCGGCCGCGGCCACAGCGAGTGGCATGTCGGCAAGAACGGCGGCCAGTTCGTCGGCCTCCGCCAGACTGATGCCAGGCACCCGCCGCCGCAGGTGACTGATGCTTTCCTCACGTTCGAAGACGTCGACTTTAAGGGGCCTGGCTTGCTCTACGCTTATCCAGCGTTCGTCCCGCGAGGTGATGAGGACGTGACCGCCACGGCAGCGCAGGAGATCTTCGCGGGTAGGCAGCAGGCGTTTGATCTCACCGATGTCTTCAGCGTTGTCGTAGACGAGAAGCCAGCGCCGATCCGGATCCTCGGTGAGGAATCTCAGTACCCGCTGCACAATGTCGGCTACGCCCCCCTCCTCGGGTATTTCCGCCTTGAACACATCCCGCAGGTGCTGCCCGAGGTCAACGAGCGATGCGTCGACGTACTGTGCCTGCCCGCAATTCATCCACCAGATGATGTCGTAGTCGGCCCTGAAGCGATGCGCGTACTCGAGTGCCAGCTGGGTCTTGCCGACACCGCCGAGTCCCTGAATCGTCAGCGGGAGCACGACCGTGACGTCGCGAGCTTCCAGTTGTTCGCGCAGGTTCTTAAGGTCCTTATCGCGCCCGGTGAAATTGACGTTGCGGGCAGGAGGGTTCACCACCTGAGGACGGTTGCCTCCCGGATACCGCAGCGCCACGACCGCGGCTTCCTGGGACGGTGGTCGCCGTCGCCTGAGCGCGTCCGTAAGCCTCTCCACCGCCTGGCCCTCGTAGAGGCCCGCCAGGGAGATCACGGGTTTCCCCGCGAATTCCGCCGGGAGCCGCGCATCCGTCACGGAGATTAGGAGGTCGGGCTGGACCGCGGGCGGAGAATCGTGCATGCGGGCGATATAGGACTCCGATACGACCGCGATGGCTTGTGTCTCCACGTCGGAATTGTCGGCGACGGCGGGGAGCTCACTGACCCAGCGAACCGTGATCTCCGCGCTGGCCAGGATAGCCGCGATCCATTCGGCCCATAGCTGGTCTTGGGGGCTGAAGTCGAGTACAGCCACGGATGGCCTGGATTGCGTGCGCGAGAATAGCAACCGGGTGCGCAACCGCAGCCATTCCTCTTTCGGCGGCAGCGCGCTGACCTCGCCGTTCGTGATCCGGGCGACGAGTCGCTCATAGGAAGGCAGCAGGCCCACCTGGGAACCCGCCCGGTCGCCGATCGTGGCGAGCATCTCCTCGTAGGCATACGACGGGCGGTACGGCACTTCTACCTCTGCCCAATACGCACGCCGCTCGTCGTCGGGCATCCCCGCGGGCAGGCCCTCGAATCTCTTGATCGCAAGCGCGAGGCCGGCGTCTACGTTGTCCTTCTGCGTGTGGTCAATGCGCATGGGTACCGGAAATATAGTGATGTCACGTCCCGTGTGCTGCTGAATCATCCTCGCGATCATCGCGGCGCCTTCGATTCCCTGGGTGGCCAGGGTGAAGCAGTCCACTACAACGTCGGGCAAATGCACCGTGCAGATATCGGCGACATCGCTAAGGCCGGTCCTGCTGTCGATCAGCACATAGTCGTAGTTGCTCTTCATGAAGTCGCGCAGCGCGTCGAAGAACTGGCCGCCGTGCAGGTTGTCGTAAAAGTTGTCCCAGTCCAGCGCACTCAGAGTCGCCTGGTAATCCCCGTTCGCCGTTTGCTTCCCTGAAGTCAGGAAATGCAGCACGCCGTCGTCAGGGAACTTCCAGCCCAGCGGAATGGTATAACCCGCTACCTGGCGGACGTGCTCATCAACGATGGCGGTGACCGCAGCCCGCGCAGCTTCCCTCGACTGCTCGCTGCCGGTGTGCAGCATGTCGGAATCGATGTCGGCCTCCACCGCTGCCCATTCGTACCTGCGGACGAAGTCCACGATGCCCGGCCTTTCGCCCACGTTGGCATCCAGGAACGGCTGGAAGAATCGGTAAAGGCCGGGCGACTCGAGGTCCCAGTCGGCGACGAGCACTCGCTTGCCATTGGCCGCCAGGATCCAGGCCACGTTCGCGAGAGCCATCGTGCGCCCGGTCCCGCCTTTGAACGAGTAGAACGTCACGACCTGGCCCGTATATGGCGACTGATTCTCGTCCGAGTTAGGCATCTGGCGTATCCCCCAACGGATCCCGCGACGATGCGGGCTTGTCTGGTATTGAAGCGTCTTCGTCCGGCCGCGCGGGACCGAGCAGCCTGGGCCGGGTGACTGATGGCCGTGATATTACCGGTCCGCTTTGATGATTCCTACCTCGATAGCGCAGATACTGCCGTTCCGCCTCGGCGACCAGCACGCGCACCGTGGAAACGAATTCATCCAGTGAGCTAACTCCACGGGCCGCCCGGCGCGACGAATCGGTAGGCAGCGCGCCGGCGTCGTTGAGAATCTCCAGCACCTGGTCGGCGAGCTTCTGCGTACTAGCGTCACCGGGACGGTCGAGGATTACCAGCGGCAATACCCATCGAGGCAGGTTCTCGACCGCCGACTCCAGGGTCATGCGCCCGGCATCGTCGGCGACGAACCACGGATCGATCAAGATGATCCCCGGCCTGCGGGTACGTGGATCACTGACCCTCTCGATATCGCGCACTTCCGGCTTGAAGTCGAGTCGCCTGGCGACTAGTTCCGCGTACTCAGCGAGCGGAAGCTCCTGCTGATGGAAGGGGCGCCAGTCTGAGCCGGTCTGCCCGTAGCCGCCAGAGTCCCGCTCAGGAAGCACGGTGCTCAGGGTAGGCGCCGCGGTTTCGATGACAAAGACCGAAAGAGGCTGTTCGGTCGCGAAAGGGCTCGTCATGTCGTCGATGTCCGGCACCTCCGATGGCATTATCGGGGACTCTTCCGCGAGTTCCACGATGCGTCTGGCCACAATGTTCACCACCGCGCGATAGGCATCACGAAATGGGCTCCCTATTTTCAGCAGTGCCCACAGGCCATTCTCTGTGTAATCGCGCTGGCCGACGCCGAGTGCCATAGCCTCGGCGAGACCGACGGGACGCTGGGCCTGCGACAGCGGGGTCCATAGCACGGGCACGAACCGCAGTTTCGGGTCGCCGAGACCAGCCAGCTCAACTCTCCGCCGGAAGCAGGCCCATTCCTGGCCGGGCCGTGTCTTGCCGATGTAGGCGGCCGAATAGAGCGGGACGAACACCTGTGCTGTGCCGAGGGCCCTGCTGAAGGATTCCTTCCAGTCCGAGCCCAGCGGAATTTCCTGGTCGTAGAACCCGGGGCTGATCCCTGGCGCCAAGGCCGCGAGTCGCCCGACTGCGTCCGCGAGATCACCGAAGAACTCGCCGACAAGTTCATCGGGATTCGCCGTCAGCACTCCAGCAAGGGGGTCTGAGTGCGCGTAGCTGAGAACGAAATATGGACGCTCCACACTCGGCGCTGCACTGACTCGCATGTCCACGCTACCCATCATGTCCGCACCCCTTAAAACAATCGCGCAGGTCTTCAAACCTCAATTTTCGGGATCTAAGGCGCTGACTATGATAAATTTTCGAGATAAGCCTGGCAAGCTGCCAGACGGTAATCTGATAAGAATCCTTCTGCTCCATTCTGAGCAGTCCGTAAACCCCGTTTTCCTTGTACTCGGCCGGAAGTTCCGACTTGGGGTTTCCAGTCGGCGAAAAAACCATCTCTTTACTGACGGGCGGGGACAGCGGGTAGGGAAGCGGTGCCCATATCACGGGGATGATGTGTCCCTGGCGCGGCGCGGCGGCCACGCCCGGGAGGGGTTGGCGGGTGCGCTGCGAGAACGCGCACCACTCCTTCCCGCACCACTCGCTACTCAGGTACGGTGCCGACAGCAGCGCGATGAGCACCTGACAGGTCCCTGCCGCATGCAGTAATTCATCACGCCAGTCGGCGCCGGCCTGCGTTCCTGTGTCCATGTAACCGACTTCCGCGCCTGTCGTCCTGCTTATCAACTGGCCTACGTTCTCAACCAGGTCGAAAAAGAATCTTTTGGTCATCTGGTCGGAAATACGAACAGTCCCCAGATTCCCCGAACCATCCCTGGCGCGCGCATAGCTCACGAAGAATGGAGTTTCCTTGTTGGGCGCCATGCCCGCCTCCCGCCCCGCCTGAGTTACCACCATCGTAGGGACGGGATGACCGGATGGAAAGTACTTATACCGTTTCGTCATGAGGTGTCCACTGGCGATGGGCGATCAGCCAGGAGCATGCGAAGTCGACGGCTAGCCGCATGGGGACCAGCCTGCATTGCGCCGACCCGACGAGGCCGCGCCGGAGCCCCGACGAGGCATCCGTTTCCGCGGTTGCCTCCAGGTCCGCGCCAAGCAATGCGAAATCGCTGTCATCCAGGTCTATGTCGGTGAATTCACGCTCGGCGCGCTTTCCGCCTTCGCTGACAAAGCAGCGGTATGAGCGGCATGATGGTTTCCGGGGCAGCCGGTACTCGGCCAGGTGGAACGCGGTGCAGACGGAGTACCCGACGCCAAGCAGCAGAATCGCGGCGCCGACCGTGTAGAGCCAGCCCAGCGGAGACCGGTCACCCAGGTGACAGTCCAGATCATGGCGGCCGGTGCACACACGCGCCCGCGGGCCAATGGCCGCGAACGACGACTGCGGGTGGCTGCTGCGGCAAGCCGACGGCCGTGTCCGCAGGTATTCGGCGAACGCCCCCATGCCGGTCGATGGTGTGCTCGCCGCATCGAATCCAGGCATGGCGGCAACGAAGCGGGCGCGTTGCTCCTTGTCAAGCCCTGCGATAGCGGCGCGGAACGCGGGCGACGAAAACGAGTTGCCCGCAGTCTGCGCCGGGACCACCAAGGTGGCACGCGCTCCCGCCACCTCGCGAATCGCCGCCAGAAGAGCGGCCGCGCCGCCATCGATCCGCCCGATCCGCCGGAGGGAGCAGTGGATGAGCAAATCCTGACCGCGACGCGCGCCAAGCGACCGGAGGTCTGCCACCAGCTGATCCTGGCCGACGGGACCAGGGCGTGCCGACCGGGAAGCAGGCTCAGCCGTCACTCGGACCACGCGTCCACGGCGGATCGCATTCCATTGACGAAACGCTCCCCAAGCGGCGGCAAGGTGCCCGCGGTCAGCAAAGCTTCGATCCCTTCCGCCACCCAGGCCCGGTACATGCGGAAGAGGCCGTTCGCTTCCCCGTCGAGGGTCAGCCTGGACCGGGACCGCCACAGGTCGGCGACAGCCAGATGGGCGTAGGTGCCGTGCAGCGCCGCTTCGATGGGACGCCGGTCCTCTCGCCACGGCACCGTCAGCACGGTGTGGTCCGCCGGGTCGACGAGATCGAAGAGTTCGGCAAGGGCCGCCAGCTTGACGTGCTGCATCTCGTGCACGAGCAGTTCGCTCAGCCCGGCCACGGTGCCGGGGAGGGCCAGCGCCAGGGCGCCGAATGCCTGCCGCGCGGTGCTGCTCTCCCGGTAGCTGTCCGACTGGTCCAGCAGCGGCACGACGGAGCGCAGGCCCGCGCTCAGCACACGGGCGTAGTCGGGAAGCTCGGCCGCGAGTTGTCGCACGGCCGCCGTCAGGGCCAGCCGCCACACCTTCCAGGTCTCCGGCGGCAGCCGCCCCGTCACCGACCATTCTTGACAGTCACGGAAGGGGTCTACGTCCTCGACGGTGATCGTCATCGTCCCGCCGCTAAGCCACCGTACGGACTGCCAGCCCCCCGTGCCGTGCCGGACCCTGACCCCGGCCGGGGAAACGCGAACCGTGGACGTGGGTCCCGTGCCGGGTTCCACGGCAAGAGCCCCTACCGTCGGCAAGTAGACGACCCCATCGCGGACCGGCAGCGCCAGCTCAGCCTCCGTGCCGGCGCGCAGCGCCGCCGCCGCGGCTAGCCCCGCTATGTGCGCACGGTCGAGTTCCAGATCGGCACCTGGCGGCGGTTCCAGGCAGCGCATCGCCCACGCCCGGACATAGGGGTAGGTCAGGACCGCTCGCACCGCTGCTGGCCGCTCGGCGTCCAGCGCGGACAGCAGTGCCCACCCCGCGGCAGCCGCCCGGCTGAGATCGCCGCCCGTCTCCCTGAACTCACGAGCCATGGTGACGATCAGCGCGCGGATTATCGAATGCTGAGAATCTGTCAACGCTGCCATCCCCACGACGTCGCCTGGTCCAGCCGACAGCAGGTCAAAGGCTGCTTCAGGCATGGAATGGCGGACCGCGGGATCATCACGCTCCCCCGACATCACCGGAACGCGCCTGGAGCGCCCGATTACCCGCGGAATCAGTTCCTTGAGATCAGCGCAATAAACAGACGGATTATCGAAGCCGTTGCCTTCCTTATACCGGTGGGTGTACAGCCCTCCGCCGCAAGCCCGGACCAACTCGCAGTCACGGCAGGCCTGGCACAGTGCCGCGATTCCGGCCTGGCGGCTCGCGACAGCCGGATGGACCGCAGCATCATCCACGGAGTGCGAGAAAATGTCGAAGCCAGTCGCCGGCGCTCTCTCGAAAGCGACCTTCAGGGAATCTACCTGCTCCCAGCTGCCGTCGGTCTCGATGACCAGCAGATCCACCGGGTCAAGGCCTGCCGCCTCACTCCCGCTCGGGCGCCCTTCCCAGGCCGCGCGCAGCGAGTCGAAGAACCTGATCGGCAACGGGCGATTATCGGCGGTCCAGCGCGAATGGATCCGTCCAAGCCACTCGGCGTACACCTGGGGCTGCCCGGGCGGACGATGCGGAGGATGGTCCCATGTCGCGTGCGGCAGCAGGAAATCGAGTTGCGGGGGTTCCTCCGCGAGCAACGCCTCATAAACCCCGATAGGATCATTAGCTACATCGATGGTGCACAGAATGCCCGCATATATTTCTCGGTACTCAGGTTCTCTGAGCAAGGCAAGGGCTCGCTGCACATGGAAAAAGCTGCTCTGTCCGTTCGAGAACCTGCGATGCCGGTCGTTGGCCGCGCGGTCACCGTCAAGCGACACGCCAACCTGGACGCCGTAATTGGCGAACAGCGCGCACAGCCCTTCGTCGAGAAGGACGCCATTAGTATGAATTCTCAGATCCAGCCGGGTCACCGGATCGATCAGGGACCGCAGCGTGCTGATAACCCTCCTGAGTCCGTCGTGCCCCAGAAG
>Ga0335073_10011808_pt1 | contig 12277 bp, 10 predicted proteins | sample Lox_Sample_22_FD_207093 | JGI IMG/M metagenome (GOLD analysis project Ga0335073, IMG submission 207093) | Soil microbial communities from Loxahatchee National Wildlife Refuge, Florida, United States - Lox_Sample_2.2 | ecosystem: Environmental > Terrestrial > Soil > Wetlands | place: USA... | reverse complement strand
AGTCCGTCGATGTCGTGCGCGGGGTGGTCATGATCCTGATGGCGCTCGATCACGTCCGCGACTTCCTCGGGGCGCCGGGAAATCCCACCAACCTTGCAACCACTACGATTTCCCTGTTCTTCACCCGCTGGATCACGCACTTCTGTGCTCCGGTGTTCTTTCTGCTTATGGGCACGGGAGCTTATCTTTCTCTGCGGCGGAAGTCGAAAGGTGAACTAGCGCGCTTCCTGTTCACCCGTGGGCTGTGGTTGATTTTTTTGGAATTAGTGCCGTTGCGCTGTCTGGCCTTTCAGTTCAACTTTGACTACCGCCTGACGATGCTCTTCATCTTGTGGGCGCTGGGCTGCGCCATGATCGTGCTGTCGGCACTGGTTTATCTGCCGGATTGGGCGGTAACAACGTTCGGCGTAGTGATGATCGCGACACACAACCTGCTTGACTCCATCAACTCGCAGAACCCGTTGTGGATCATCCTGCATCGACCGGGCTTCATCCTAAATACTCCGCAGCACGCAGTATTTGTCGCCTACCCTCTCATTCCCTGGGTGGGCGTGACGGCGGCAGGCTATGGGCTGGGTCGCATTTATGCCTGGCCCGCCGAGCGGCGCAGAGTTTTTCTGCTGCGACTGGGAATCGGTTTGACCGCAGGGTTCCTGGTGCTGCGTGCCATCAATCTCTACGGCGATCCGAATCGCTGGAGCATGCAGAAGTCCGGCGCATTCACTCTGTTGTCGTTCCTAAACACCATCAAGTATCCGCCGTCATTACTATTTCTTCTCATGACGCTCGGCCCGGCCATGCTCGCGCTGTCGGCGCTCGAGGGAAAGTCACCGCGAGTGCTCGGGCCGGCACTGACCATCGGTAAGGTCCCGCTGTTCTACTACATCCTGCACATTCCGCTGATTCATTTGATCGCGGTCCTTATTTGCTATGCGCGTTATGGGCACGTCTACTGGATGTTCCAGTCGCCCGGGCCGGCCCAGTACCCGGTGACGCCGCCTCCAGGGTGGGGACTCTCGCTGCCGGCGATTTATCTGGTTTGGGGTCTGGTCGTGCTTTTGCTGTATCCGCTCTGCGTCTGGTTCGCACGGCTCAAGCGGCGCCACGAGCATGCGTGGCTTAGCTATCTGTAGGTTCGCAGCGCTCGTCGGGCGGGTTGAAGCTCGTTCACTTGGGTTCGTGCTATTCTGCTTGGCCGTTGAAATGTGAGGTTCTGGCATGAAGCTTTCGCGCCGCGATTTTATTGCTACAACTGCTATCGGTTCCGCTTCCCTCGCGCTCGATCTCGAGGGACAAAACAAGCCTGATACAGCCATTCCGCCCCCGGCTGCCGCACCCAAGAAGCCGATCATCATCTGCGCCTACATTGGCTACAACTACCTCGATCGCGGCTACGCCGTGCTGACCAGCGGCGGCGACACGCTCGATGCAGTGATGCAGGTGATCACCGGTCCGGAGGATGACCCCAACGAGGACAGCGTGGGACTCGGCGGATTGCCGAACGAAGATGGCGTGGTGGAACTCGACGCCTGCTGCATGCACGGCCCCACGCGCATGGCTGGGTCCGTCGCCGCCGTGCGCGAGATCAAGAACGTGTCGCTGCTCTCGAAGGCCGTGATGGAGAACACCGGCCACGTCATGCTGGTGGGCGAGGGCGCACAGAAGTTTGGTTTCGCGATGGGTTTCCCGCGGGAGAATCTTCTTACCGACCGCTCGCGCAAAATCTGGCTGCTGTGGAAGGAAACGATGTCGGACAAGGATTGGTGGGGGCCTGGGCTCGACAGTCCCAACTACAAACTTCCAGATGAAAATAACAACCGGTCATCGCTGGAAGAACAAAGAATGGAGAAGCTCGAGACGTTGGCGGCGAAGCTTGGCATCGAGCCGGACTTTCGCGCCGCCGCTATCCATCGCGCCCTGCATCCGCCGCACGGAACCATCAATTGCTCGGCGCTGAACGAAAAAGGAGAGATTTCAGGTGCGACCACGACCAGCGGCCTGGCGTGGAAACTTGCGGGGCGTGTCGGCGATTCGCCTATCATCGGCGCCGGCTGCTATTGCGATCAGGACGTCGGCTCGGCGGGGGCGACAGGCAACGGCGAAGAGAATATCCGCGTGGTCGGTGCGCATACCATTGTGGAGAACATGCGCCGAGGCATGTCGCCGCAGGAAGCGGGCATGGACGCGCTCAAACGCATCGTCCGCAATTTCAACGGCGATATGCGCAAGCTGCAGTACGTCGATATGAGTTTCTACATTCTGCGCAAAGATGGTGCATATGCCGGTGTGTGCATGTGGAGCGGTGCGCCCGAGCATCCCCGCCGCTTTGCCGTGCACGACGGAACCAAGCGCTACGAGAACGCAGTCGCGCTGTTTCAGGGCAAATCGACCGGCTGGCCGGCGATACCACGACAGCATCTTGCGCCGGAACAGAAGAAGTAGGTCTGGTAGAGCGGGCCTTCGGCCCGCGTTTCGGCCTGGGCAAGAAAATAGGGCGCTGAGGTCTTCGACTCAGCGCCCGAACTTACTTCTGGCTGCCGTTAACGCGGGCCTGAAGGCCCGCTCTACCGCTCTCTTACCCTACCGTCTGCAGTACCTGCTCGCGGACCTCCTCGTCCTGCTTCACCTCGTCGCGCGAGCGGGGCAGGGCGATGCTGAGCAGCTCTTCGATGGTCTTCACGTAGTGTAGCGTGAGACCCTGAAGCTGCTCCGGGGTCAGGTCCTCCTCCACGTTCTGCTTGTTCTCGGCCGGAAGGATGATGTCCGTAACGCCCGCGCGCTTGGCCGCCAGCGCCTTCTCTTTAATGCCACCGATAGGCAGTACGTTGCCGCTCAACGTGATTTCGCCGGTCATCGCCGTCAGCGGACGTACCGGGCGGTCCGTCAGCAACGAAACCAGAGCCGTCACCATGGTCACGCCGGCCGAAGGTCCGTCCTTCGGAATTGCACCTGCCGGCACGTGAATGTGGATGTCGTGGTCGGCGAAAAACGCTTCATCAATCCCGAGTTCTTTCGCATTCGAGCGCACCCAGGTCAGCGCGGCCTGCATGGATTCCTGCATCACCTGGCCGAGCTGGCCAGTCATGGTGAAGCCGCCTTTACCCTTCATCTTGTTGGCCTCGACAAAAAGCACGTCGCCACCCGTCGGCGTCCAGGCCAGGCCGACAGCAACGCCTGCACGCTTGGTGCGCTCGGCAATTTCGCCTTCGGTGCGGATCTTCATGCCGCCCAACATGTCGTGCTGCTGGACCAGCTCCGGCGTGACCCTTAGCTTGTCGATCTTGCCTTCGGCGATGCGCCGCGCCTGCTTGCGGCAGATCGTACCGATGGTCCGCTCCAGATTGCGCACGCCCGCTTCACGCGTGTAGTGGCGAATGAGGAATCGTACCGTCTCTTCCGGAAACTCGATCTGATCGCCGTTGATTCCGTTCTCCTCGATCTGGCGCGGGATCAGATATTGAAACGCGATGTGGACTTTCTCTTCCTCGGTGTAGCCCTGCAGCTCGATGATCTCCATGCGGTCGCGCAGCGGCTCCGCGATGGGATCGAGCATGTTGGCCGTGGTGATGAACAGTACCTTCGACAGATCGAACGGCACGTCGAGGTAGTTGTCGCGGAAGCTGAAGTTCTGCTCCGGATCGAGCGCCTCCAATAGCGCCGAACCGGGATCGCCGCGGAAGTCGCGCCCGACTTTATCGATTTCGTCGAGCATGAAGACCGGATCGTTGGTCTCGGCGCGGCGGATGCCCTGCATGATCTGGCCGGGCAGCGCGCCAATGTAAGTGCGACGATGCCCACGAACTTCGGCCTCGTCGTGTACGCCGCCCAGCGACAGCCGCACGAACTTCCGGCCTAACGCGCGGGCGATCGACTTGCCCAGCGAGGTCTTCCCTACTCCGGGAGGCCCGACAAAGCACAGGATCGGTCCCTTCATGCTCGGCTTCAACCGGCGCACGGAGAGATAGTCCAGAATACGGTTCTTCACCTTCTCCAGATCGTAATGATCGGAGTCGAGAATTTCCTTCGCCTTCGGAATATCGACTTCCACTCCCGAAGACTTCTGCCACGGCAGGATCGCCAGCCACTCGATGTAATTGCGCGTCAAGCCATAATCAGCCGCCATCGGCGACATACGCGCCAGGCGGCCGAGTTCCTTCAGAGCCTCTTTTTTTACATCGTCCGGCATGCCCGCGGCTTCAATCTTCTGCCGCAGCTCTTCGGCATCGCGCGTGGTTTCGTCCTGCTCGCCCAGCTCCTTCTGGATGGCCTTCATCTGCTCGCGCAGATAATATTCGCGCTGCGTCTGCTGCACCCGGTCCTGCACTTCGCTCTGGATTTTATTGCGCAGTTGCTGGACTTCGAGCTCCTTGGCCAGATGCTGGTTGATTTTCTCCAGCCGCACATGCACGTCGGAGGTCTCCAGCACGTCCTGCTTGTCGCGAGTCGAAAGCGACGGCAGCGACGACGCGATGAAATCGACCATCCGTCCGGCGTCTTCGATGTTGCCCGCGACGGTTGACAGCTCGTCCGACAATGTAGGAGATCCGGCAACAATCTGCTGAAACAGCGTCAGCACATTGCGCTGCAGGGCCTCAATCTCAGCATTCTTAGGCGCCGGCGCTTCAGGAATCGACTCTACGGTCGCGCGCATGAATGGCGTCAACTGCGCGTACTCGGCGACTTTTACGCGCTCCAGGCCCTCGGCAAAGACAAACAGGCTCTGGTTGGGCATGCGTACAACCTTGTGAACCACAGCCAGGCTGCCGACAGAGAACAGGTCGGTCGGCTGCGGATTGTCCACGCGCGCCTCGCGCTGCGCCACCACCACAATAGTCTTGTCGTCGCCCAGCGAATTGATCAACTGAACCGAACTTTCCCGGCCCACCGTCAGCGGCAGCACCGCGTGGGGAAACAAGACGGTGTCGCGCACGGGCAACACTGGAAGCGTCCGAGCGTCCTGCGAATCGTCCCGAAGTTCCGGATCAGTGCGTTCTAACTCTTTATTAGAATTGGACATATCACCCCTTGAGTCAATTACACTCAACGTTTAGATGCCACCCTTCTGCAAAAGATGCAGATGGCGGAAGAGTCGATTGCCGCGACCGATGCACCGCCAGCCTTTTCCTAATAGACTTCGGCGCCGCCTGGGCGTCGGAGGGCGCTGACTGTCCCATCGGCACCTCATGGCTGTTCTGGAGCCGTGTCAGGTTTTGCGAGTTCGTCCTTGCGCACTGGATTCTACGCAACGGAGGGGCAGCCTACAACTGGAATTGGGGCTAGCACTCCGCATTTAGCACTGGGCTTCAAGGCGTAGATCAAACCCAAAGCAGCAAACCGATATCTCCCCCACCAGAAACCGAAAGCATAGTAATCACAAGCCGTCCTCACCGTGAGTACGCACATTGCTAAGTGGCAACCACGATTTTGCTTTGAAATCGCAGGCTCCTTAGTAATACTCTTCGCGCTGGCCTGCAACAGCAGACCCGCCCGACAAGGAGGAACCTCGTGCCGACTGACGCACCTGCTTCAGGCAAAGCGGCCATGGCCGCCTTCCGGCAACGACTGCACCGCTATACCACGCTGTTGGTTGCCGAACTAGCGCTGCTGCTGGTTTATCCCTTCTTCACGGGATTTAGCTCTCATAACCACCTTTTCCGCCTGTGCGCCATTGTGGTCTTTTCCGCCGCGCTCTATGCGGTGCTGGGCAAGGGTCGCGTTACTGCCATCGCGATCCTGCTGGGCATCCCGGCCATTCTCATACGCCTGATCAACGCCACAACTCACACTGGAATGTTTCATCTCGCTGACGAGTTCCTAGGCGTTATCTTCATGGTGTTTGTTACCTGCGTTCTGGTGCGGACCATCCTTTCCGACCCCAGCGTTACCACCGATACGCTGGCGGGGGCCGTCTCGGCTTATATGATGATTGGCATAACCTTCGGCTTGGCGTACATGCTGATCGAGCACCTGGCGCCCGGTTCCCTTCGCGACACGATTGAACCAGGCAAGCAGCTTCTTCCCTCCGAGTTCACCTTCTTCAGTTTCGTCACCCTTACCACCGTGGGTTACGGCGACATTGTGCCCTGGCTGCCGCACGCCCGTTCGCTGGCCATTTTGGAATCGATAATCGGGATCATGTACCCTGCCCTGCTGGTCAGCCGACTGGTGGGACTGCACGGTCGCAAACGCGAGAATTCATAGCCGATGCCGTGGACACTACTGGGACACCCGGCGGGCGATTGGCTATCATTGTCTTGTGACTCGCCGAAGAATATACGTTGCTGTCGCGTATCTTTGCCTCCCCATCGCTCTACTCGGACAGTCAGGCCGACACGGCGGCTCCAGGTCCGGGAACCAAGGCAGTTCGGCGGCACCGGCAGATGATTCGGACCTGGCTGACTTCAAGCGCGCCATCGCCGTGGAGGCAACGGACGAACAAACTACAAGGTTCAAGGTGCTGGCCCAATATACGGAGGTCGCTCGACAGCAGGCGCAGGTCCTCCTGCAGGCAGCACCGGAGGCAACGGTCAAACAGGCGACTGCCTTACAGAACTCCTTGGACGACGTTCAGCGCGCGAGCCGCGAATTCTTGAAGACGTTTTCCGACGCCCAGGTTTCCGGCTTGAAAAAGCTAACCAAGAAGTTGAGTCAGTCTGATGCGGCAGTGGCAAAAGAAATGAAGAAAGTGTCAGCCCAGATGGATCGAACTGCGCCCGATCCGCAGGGCTTGCACGAAGCGGCAGCGCATCTGGACCAGGCACTGGCAACTCTGCAATCGGACCAGAACCGACTAGCCAAGGAAATGGGCATCGAAACCCACTGAGTTTGGCGCCCGTTTCGGTATTGGTTGTGGTAATGCCTGTGGCTGTTGAAAAACTTTTGTCGAGGGTTAGAGGGCCAAAACAGACTTCGTAAGCTGTTGATTCATAGTCCGCCGAATGCTCCAAAACTGGCGGAAATTACTGTGTTGGTTCCTTTTTCAACAGCCACGCCTGATTGCGCCAGTGATGGCCTCGGTGACGGAATTCTCTAAGCTTGCTGCCCAGTTTGCATTACAATGGCGCCTTGCTCTTGAGGTCAAAAAAAAATCCATTTTCGAAATCAAGTAAGGAGACTCCGATGAGAGGACTACGTAAGAAGGCTGGGCTATATCTGGCATTGTTGCTGGCCACGTCCGCCCTCATTCCCTCGGCTTTAGGCCAAGGTTTGCCGTCGTTCGGAAACGTAGTCATCGTGGTGGGCGAGAACCAGAATTACAGTACGAGCTACAACTCCAGCAACATGCCTTATTTGACCTCCCTCGCCAACACGTACGGCCTCGGAGTGAACTACTACTCGGACACGCATCCTTCGATCGGTAACTATTTGAACTTAGTCACCGGGAACATTCTCACCGACGACGACAGCAAGACCCCGCAGAACTTTCCGGTCTCGCTGAATAACATTGCCCTCGAGGTGCAAAACGCGGGCGGCACCTGGAAGGACTATGTTGAGAATCTCCCTGTCAACGCGACTTGCAAAGGGCTGAATCCGGGAACGTACTACGTCCGCCACGATCCTCTGCAATACATGACCACCATTAACCAGGAACCAGGCCACTTTGTGTGTTTCGGTCAGTTCGCTAATGATCTGCTCAAGCACCAATTGCCCACTCTCGCGTGGCTCGTGCCCAACGGGTGCGATGACGCGCACGACTGCTCCATCCAAACCTTCGACAACTGGCTGAGGGATGTAGCCGGACTTTTACTAACGACTTCTTACTTTAAGCCCGGGGGCACGGGGTTGTTGATCATCGTTTTCGACGAGAACGCCGACGACGGAAGCCCGGATTGCGAGACCACGACCGAAGGAATGGGTTGCGGCGGGCAGGTTGAGCTGGTCGTCATCAGCCCGTACAGCAAGAGGGGATACCAGTCGCCCGGCGGCGACACGCGGAACTACAACAGCAGTTGGGATGAAGGGGACATTCTGCGCCTGATGGCGCAGGGACTCGGTCTGCCTACGTCCAATCTTGGCTGGGCTGCCAACGGATTGCCTATGGCTGATTTCTTCTCCACTGAGGATGAGCACCGAGGCTTACAGACTCTGAACTCTCCTGTCCACTGATGTCACACTATTTGCTGATGTGATGATTGCACGGGCAACGGCAAGACTTTAGTAATGGTTTCTGTTGCGGCTGCGTGCGCGTGCTCCCATGATTGCGCGTATGGCAAGCCGTTTCGTAACAAACGCTATGGACTTACGACGGGGCTGAAATCTCAGCCCCCGTTTTTCTGTGCGGGAATCGACGGGACTGTTGGCGTTAAATCCCCTTATCACTAATGGGCAATCACAACTGGCTGAGTCTTCAACATCCCTTTGCCTGGCAGCCCCGTCCCAGCGCAATTGAGCCCCGGCCCCGAACATAGTATTCTGCAGGGACTGCCAAGACATCGTGGAGGTGCGTACATTGCGTCGAGTTTTGCAAGGGCCTACGCTTTCTCTCTTGCTGTTCTTCTTTATTGTGGCGGGCGTCGCCAAACCCGCTTGGGCGCACGCCGTCCTGATGCAATCCAAACCGGCGGGCAATTCCACCGTCAAAGGTCCTGACATTCCCATCTGGCTGCGCTTCAATGTGCGGGTGGACGGCAAACGTTCGCGCCTGACCCTGGTTGCTCCCAACGGCTCCGCCATTGACCTTCCGGCTCCCAAACAAACCGCTCCCGACATTCTGGAGACGCAGGCCACGGGCGTGAAGCCCGGCACCTACAAGCTGCAATGGCGGGCGCTCGCTTCCGACGGGCACATGAGCAATGGTGAGGTTGACTTCACAGTCAAGTAGCCGTTTTCGTGCTGAAACTCGTCGACATCTTCGATTATCTGGCGGTGGTGCTGAGCGCCGGGACGCTGGTCGGCCAGTCCCTACTGCTGGGCGGCCTGGTTTTCCTGTACTGGATCGCGCGGCCCGGCGCGGAGATTCCCGCCGAGGGACTCGATCGCGTACGGTCCGCTTCTCTGCGCTTCTTTCGCATTGCCGCCATCGGCCTCGTCATCGTGCAACTCCTTTACCTGTACGTGAATTCCAGCGTGCTAATGGCCTCGTCTGAGATTCCGTTCAAAGAGGCAATGGGGGCGAATTTCTTTATCGCCAGCAGCATCATGCTGGTTGCAGCGCTTGCCGCCGCGATCACCGCTGGCCTGCGCGGTAAGCACACGGTCTGGTTTCTCGCAGCATTCGTCGTGATCGTGCTCGGCGCCTCGGTGATGACCGACCACGCGGCGTCGCGCCTTGACCACCGGGTGCCGCTGATCATCCTGACCGCTCTGCACGAACTGGCAACAGGCTTCTGGGTCGGCGGCCTGCCGTTTCTGCTGCTGGGCTTGTACGTTAATCGCGATCGTGCGACGCAGTGGTTTCTCACCCGCCGTTTCTCGCAATTGGCGTTGGCCAGCGTCATCGTACTGGTGTTCAGCGGCGTCGGCATGAGCCTGGCATATGTCGGCTCCGTGCATGCGCTGATTGGCACATCGTATGGGCTGATGTTGCTCGCCAAAATCGCGATGCTGGGGGCGATGCTGACCCTGGGCGGAATCAACTTCCTGATGCTGCGCAAGTATGGGCCCGAGCAGGTCATGCCGCGCCTGCGCCGCCTAGTGGAAGCCGAATTCGGCATCGGCATTACCGTCGTGCTCGCTGCCGCCTCGATGACCGCGCAGCCGCCTGCCATCGATCTGCCCAACGACACGGTAACGCCATCACACATCTGGGCGCGGTATCATCCGGTGTGGCCGCGCCTGAAGAGCCCATCGGCCGCTGACCTTTCCACTCGCCATCCTGGGCAGGTGATTTCCCAGCAGGATCCCACGCGCCGCATCATCGGTTACACAAGCGAAGGTTCGCCGCTTTCGTTGCGCGTCCTGAACGACATGCGGTGGTCGGAGTACAACCATCACTGGATGGGGCTGATCGTGCTTGCGATGGGCATTCTCGCCGTGCTGGCGCGCACTGGCCACGCGTCCTGGGCGGAGTACTGGCCACTGCTGATGATCGGTATCGCCGTGTTTATTTTTCTGCGCGGCGATCCCGAATGCTGGCCGCTCGGGCCGAAGAGTTTCTGGGCGACGTTCGCCGATCCAGAGATCTTTCAGCACCGTGCGGTCGCGCTGCTCTGTATCGCATTCGCGATCTTCGAGCTGCGCGTACGCCGCAATCTCTCGCACGAGGGTATCCTGCCGCTGATCTTTCCGTTGCTTTGCGCCGTCGGCGCTGCGCTGCTGCTGACCCACTCGCACGACACCAGCAACGTGCGGGAAGAAACCATGGCAGAGTTGAGTCACACGCCGATGGCGGTGCTGGGCGTGATGGCCGGCTGGTCACGCTGGCTGGAGCTGCGCCTGCCGTCGGAGGATCGCGGGTATGCGTCGTGGATCTGGCCGGTATGCTTCGTGCTGATCGGCATGGGGCTGCTGAATTATCGGGAATTCTAGGGCGGATGTGCGAATTTAAGCCTTGCAACAGAGCACGAACTTTAGTCGTGCCGGCGCGCACGCTTTATAGGTTTGTCATCCCGAGCGTAGTCGAGGGACCCTGCTGTTCGATCGGAGATCATTATGCCGCGGACTAACAGCAGGTCCCTCCACTCGGACTAAAGTCCTCGGTCGAGATGACAATCACAAAGTCGGGTGGTGTCTGAAAGCACATGAAAGCGTGCTCACCCGAGCTGTTACCGAATCACGGGAAATCCGGAAGATGGCGCACCGTAATCCAAATCGAAACCCAATTGCAGCTTTGCGGCTTCCGACATCAGCGCCGGACTCCACGGCGGATCGAAGACGATTTCGACATTGACTTCCTTTACGTCCGGCAAGCGCGCGAGCTTGCTTTCGACATCGGCCTTGAGCACATTGCCCATGCCGCAACCGGGCGCGGTCATCGACATCTTCACATCAAGCTTGTGCCCGCCGCTCTCGGAATCGCTGACCTTGCATTCGTAGATCAAGCCGAGATCGACAACGTTGACCGGAATCTCCGGATCGAACACCATCTTCAACTCATCCCAGACAAGCTGTTCGCTGAAAACTCGCTGTTCAGATTCACTTGCTGCTTCCGGCGTCGGCAACCCCAGGGCATCCGCATCGCGAGCGTCGATGCGATACATCGCTCCCCACTGACCGCCACTCACCGTATAACTGTTGCCCAGCGACTGCATGATGCGAACGACGGTTCCCTGCGGCAGCGAGCCCTTGATCCCGCTGGGGATTTCGATCACATCGCACGCGCGATTCAGCGTGATGGCTACGCCCATGTGCATAGTTCTGTGATTAACCGCAGAGGCACAGAGAATTTTGACTTCTGCTTCCTCTGTGACTCTCTGTCTCCGTGGTTGATTTGTTTTTTCTTCGCGAGCCGTCAATGTCTACGATGCAAATAACTGCGTCAGCTTTGTCAGCCGCAGCAGGTCAGCCACACGCGGCGACAAGTTCACCAGTTCCAGCCGGCAGTATCCCGCATTGACTGCCGAGACCTTCAGCCCTACCAGCGCTCCCAACCCAGAGCTGTCAATGTGATCAACGTTCGTGAGGTCGATCAGAATGCGAGCGCCTCCGCCTGCCGCGATGAGCGGTTTGACCAATTCCTTTAGCTGGCCTGCAGTGTCACTCACGATCCTGCCACGGCACTTGATAGTTGTTATCGGATTACTGGATTCATCGGTCGACTGCTCGACCTGGTATTCGAGAGAAGTGCCTGGCGCCGTGTTCATATCGTTCTCTCCTTTAGAGGTCGCAAATACCGCATTCGGCTCGGCGCACCGCAGCTCACTCGGTGCTTACCGACTCCTGCTTGCCTTCCAGTGCCGCCTGCAACGTGTGCCACGCGAGTGTTGCGCACTTCACTCGCACCGGAAACTCTGACACGCCGGAAAATACCGCCAGCTTCCCCAACGATTCATATTCGCCGTTGGGCTCTCCCGTCACCAGCTTGTGAAATTGCTGAAAAATCTTTTCGGCCTCTTCTTTACTCTTGCCCTTCACGCTCTGCGTCATCATCGACGCCGAGGCCTTCGAAATCGCGCAGCCCGAGCCCTGAAAGCTGACATCCTGAATTTTGTCCCCTTCGAGGTCGAGATAGATGGTGAAATGATCGCCACAGAGCGGATTGTAGCCCTCGGCCTTGTGATTGGCGCTCTGCAGCTCGCGGTAGTTTCGCGGCGCCTTGCTGTGCTCCAGGATCACATCCTGGTAGAGCTCTCGCAAATCGGACATCAGGCGAACATCTCCTTCACCTTTTCGATGCCCA
>Ga0335073_10011806_pt1 | contig 12278 bp, 7 predicted proteins | sample Lox_Sample_22_FD_207093 | JGI IMG/M metagenome (GOLD analysis project Ga0335073, IMG submission 207093) | Soil microbial communities from Loxahatchee National Wildlife Refuge, Florida, United States - Lox_Sample_2.2 | ecosystem: Environmental > Terrestrial > Soil > Wetlands | place: USA: Florida... | reverse complement strand
CGAGGTGCGTGCCGTCGTCAGCGGCTCGGGCCTTATCCAGGTGACGGCCACAACCAGCCTGGACGCTGAGGTCCCGGGTACCGGTGCCATCGTCTACGGCGGCAACCCGGCGCAGGTGACCACCAGCGTCACCGGCATCGGGACCGTGACCCGCGGATGAGCATGGCGACGGCCAGGGCAAGACGAGTCACTTGACCGGTGCTGAGGCAATAGAGCCGTTCGCCGCGGGCCAGGGGACCAACGCCCCTGCCCTACTCGCAGCGCCGGGTGAAGCCTGACGTCAGGAAGGAAGGCAGGCGGCCATGACCAGTAATCGCGGCACTCGGGCCTCGGACGCGGACCGGGAGCGGATCGCCGCCGCCCTCGGCGAGCATTATGCGGCCGGCCGGCTGACCCACGAGGAGTTCACCGAACGCCTGGACCGGGCCTACGCCGCGAAGACCCTCGGCGAGCTCGATGACCTGATGACGGACTTGCCGAGAACCGACCTCAACCACCCTTCGCTTCCGGAACGGCGCGTGCCGGGTGCGGTTCAGGCTCGCGGGGGCGGCCATCCCGCCACTGTCCGGCAGTTCTGGCTGTGGTTCGCCATCGTGGCCTTGGTGATCTGGTTGCTTAGCGGGGCAACCGGCGGCCCGTGGCTCTGGTGGATCCTGATCCCGCTGGCCTTTGTCGTGCTGAGGCGCTGGATCATGGGCGAGGAGCGCCGGATCCGCGACCACCAGGACGACCACCAGGGCCGCCAGTGACCACCGCGGGGGCCTGGATCGCGTGGCGGTGACGGTCCTGGCCATGCTGACCTGCGTATCACGACTTTATGCTTGACTCCCGTGGTCAGGGACCGGGCTACGACCTGCAGCCCCGCCCGTGCCCGCGGGATGGACGAGCTCGCAGGCCATCAAGTCTAGGAAACTGCCGATTACCGCCGTGGCGCAGCAACGCACGATCGCCTGGCCGAGCCCGGCGCCAGCTTGCCCCGGCGGCGGCCAGTACGCGCCCGCCAGCGAAAGGGTGGTGGTCTGGTCCCCGGCCGGAGTCAGCATCAGATCGGCAAGCAGGGCTGTGAACAGCTTGCCGTTAGCGACGATGGCCTCCCATTGGAGCGCGAAATGCGCGCAGTCGTCTGTTTCTGTCAGAGCTTCCAGGCAGGCGTCGGCCAGCCGGGTCGGGGCAGCGGCCGGGCCAGCTAGCTCCGCCAGGGCGGTGATGCCCTCGCCGTAGGCCACCTCGGAAGCTCGCATCAGTATCCCGCCCTTAGCTAGGATTCTCAGCCTGGTGTGGGCGGCCTGGAAGCCGAGATCGAGCGCAACGCGATCGCCGACGACAATGCGGCCTGTCATGGGACCAGTCCACCGGCCGGGCGCCACGCTCGCAGCGGTCATATGTCCTATCCGGGCAGGCCGAAGGTCAGCCTCGCCAGGGCCGAAATGCCCGGCGCCAGATGATCGGAGCGGTCGCGCCCGGTTTCATGGCGCGGGAAAGGCACGGGCTCGACGGGGCCAATCCCTACAATTTCACCGGGCTGGCGACATCCGGATCTGCCGATGTGAGAGTGTTGTTGTTTGACAGGTCCGTTACGCACTGATCTGTCATAAGTCCGGTGACATGGAAACGGGCTGAGATGAGTTAATGCGGAACTGCGATCAGCGGCTACAACAAGAGTCATCGCGGCTATGAGAGGATCCCGGCCCGACCGCTGTTGGGCAGATCACTTTGGCCGAGGAGTAGGGTCACTCTGCGCGATGTGGAATTAAGACGTAGAACATGTGTAGATGGTGTGGAGATCCGCTCCACTTCATTGGGAGAAGCCCTCGATCGACTGATCCCGCCCCCGCGATACTCTGGGACGACAACGCAGGATCTGAACAGTACCTAACGAGTCCTGCACTTTATGTGTTCCAGGTACAATGCGGCAGTCTGGGTCGCATAATTCTCCAATAGTGCAATCGGAAACTCACTCGACAGAAGGCATCGCTTCAATCCCTCGTAGGAATCAGAACGACGGGACACACGGGATGGTCATCGGTAAATATCGCGGTAGCCATCATATGATCCAGCAGCCGCGGACCATCTTGGTCAACTGGAGCCATAGTCGCGGCGTCAATGCAGTCGGCCGGGTCTTACCCGTCATATACGGACGAATCCCGAGAGATCGCGGGAGTTGGTAGCGGACGTGCCACTTTCTCCATGTTATCTCGGCATCGTCTCCACATCGTCTCCACGGGACCGCCACATGGTCACCGCATACTTAGGTGCCGGTTAACCGGTCCATGTATGCCAATCAGCGTTTCCGGATGAAGAAGAGAATCGCTGCATGATCGGGAGGCGGGCATGCGCGTTCGGACAAGCGAGAGCACTGCGGCACTTTTCGGCAATCGGCTATCGTCGCTGTATTCGGCAGCTGAGTCACGCGGCGATGCGATGGCGGTGACCATAAGGCCGGTCGGCAATCCGGCCGATTTGCGACCGCAGGTGCCGCCGCGGATGGAAGACCTCGGGCGGCCGCAGCCGTCTGACTGGTGGTGTGTGCAGGAGGAGCCGGCGGAAGCTCCAGCGCGTGATGGCGTGCCGTCGAGGACGGTCGTGATCAGCGACAGCCACATCGGCACCAACACCAAGACGTGCTGGTACCAGAAGGCCATCCACGAGCCGTACCTCGCCGCGGTCTTGGACTACATCGTCGCGCATGCGGCCGGTGTGCCGAATCCCGTCACCAAGCTGGTGCTGCTCGGCGATCTCTTCGACTTCTGGACCTATCCACCCGATCAACGACCACCGACAATCGACGACATCATCGCCGCCAATGAGCGGATCCTGGGGTGTGACGGAAAGCTCAGCCGGGCAGTTCACGCGCTACGCGGAAACGTGATCTACCTGCGCGGAAATCACGACATCACCGTGACCCAAGGCGACCTCGACCGTTTGCCACTCGGCCCCTATAAGATCCAGCTGGCCGACGACGTGATCGTCGACCAGAGCGGCCTCGTCCTGACGCACGGTCACCTGTTCACGATGTTCAATGCGCCAGACGACCGGTACCCGGGTGAGGTGCCCGTCGGCCACTTCGTCACCCGGGCCATCGCCCACCTCCTGGAGACGAGCCTTACGGACGGCAGCACTGCCGCCGACCTCCCCGATCAGGGATCCCCGTACGGCCTGAGCCTGGACAGCTTCGCGTCGGCGCTCCTCGCCGAGCCCGCCGGCCCGTCGGTCACGGACCTCATGCTCGACTATTTCGCCAAGCGGTGCGGCCTGTCCGAGTCCGCGCCGATCATCATGGCCGACGGCACGAAGACCACGATCCGCCAGGTGAAGCGGAAGTACAGCGGCCTGTGGGACCACTGGGTCAGCCGCTACGGCGGCGGGCTGGTCGGCGAGACGATCGCGGCCAAGGCCGTGAAGGCCGACTACAACGGCGACTACATGGCGTGGTTCGCCCAGAAGACGGCCTGGGAGCGCGGCGCGCTCGGCGCCGTGACGGGCCACTCTCACGTCCCGAAACAGGGCATCGAGAACTCCACGTTCCGGTACGTCAACTGCGGCTTCGAGTGCCCTGCGATGCCTGACATCACCGCCGGGAAGGGCGCGTTCAACTTCTGCGTCATCGACAGCGAAGGCCGCCCATCCCTGTGGTCCGTCGTGCGAGGCGAAGGTACCTACTGCGTCGGGCCGGCTGAGAATACATGCCCCGACCAGATCGTGTACGCACCGTTCAGCGACAACTCGTGTTACGTCACGATCGCGAACCAGACGACAGAGGATCTCGAGCGGGTCTCGGACAGCGCGGACGAGGGCTACTACGTGACGCAGCCGCCCGACATGATCGCCGCAGGCGCAACCGCCAGGTTCTGGCTGCAGGATTTTGCCGGACCCGAGGGCTCGGCAGGCGGCGCGATTTACACGCCGGCCGGCCGGGGGAACCAGCTGAGGTTCGTGTACGGGTGCCCGTTCCTCTTCTTCTTGCCGAACTACGCGAGCGGATCGTCGTTCGTCGCGAATTCCGGGAGTCCGCCGGGGGCGTCTCAGCCGAGCAATGTCGTCCCGGCCAGCGGGCATCCGCTCTTCGTCGACTTCCGCGTCGACGGTGTCTCGACCGGTGTGCAGTCGTGGACCCCGCGCAGTCTCCTGGCGCTCGCGGTCGACGCGGCGGGATTCCTGTACGACCCCGGCCAGGACATCATCTATTCGAAGATGTACCCGCTGCAGCGCTCCTTCGGGTACGCGTACGGCTATGACGCAGGTGCGCTGGCGATGAACGCGATCATCGACTGCGAGCCGATCTTTTTCGACTACGCGGGCAAGACCTGGATGATCGAGCTCTGGAAAGGGCAATACGGTCTCGAGACGGGCTGCGAGATCGGCGTCTACAACCGCCCGATCGGCTCGACGTCATTCGTGTACGGCATTCTCGATGCCACGGTCGGCAGGCGATCGAACGATCCCAGCCCGTCGCACAACCTGTTCTTCGACTGCGCGAGCGACAGCGAACTGCTGACCATGTCCTCGACGCTGCACCACAAGGGACAGAAGGTGTTCAGCCGGGGACCCGAGAGGCACTGGTGGCTGACCGGATTCAAGTGGGGCCTGCTTTCGGAACCGGGCGACCTCACGATGGACGTGTCGATCGAGTGCCGCGACGACGTCATGACCGCGGCGCTGACCGGCGCGCTGGCGAGCATGGGCTACAAGAACGTGAAGACGAACGGGAACACGGTGAGCTTCACGTTCGACACGCCGAAGACGCCGCAGCCGCGCGACGGCTTTCCGCAGCTGGTCTCGCTCGTGCGAGCCGCCAACCAGCAGATCGTCTCCGCCTACGACAGCCTCCATCTGACCAGCAACGACCCGAACACGGTCAGCGACCAGGCGGCGGCGGCGATCGGCCGTTCCTTCGCGATCTACGGCGAGGAGTTCTTCGCGAACGTCATCGCCTGCCTGGCGCAGATGCGCGGGACCGGCGTGGCGGACGTGATGCGCGCCCTGAGGGATGGCTTCGGCCTGGCCCTCGATGAGGTCTCGCAGTTCGTCACCAACGCCGGCTACACGTTCGCCTCGTGGATCCAGGGCCTGTCCGACGTTATCAGCGAGGCGCTCGATTTCTCCTGCGTGATCGAGATCAGCAACCGGGGAGGCCCGTACGAGCTAGTGCTGGACAGCTCCGGGATCGGACATGGCGACTGGGCCGTCGAGCCGCCGCAGCGGATCGCGGCGGGCGGAGTCGGGCGCTTCTGGCTCAAGGACCCCAAGCCGAGCCCGGACGGGTCGGACGGCTGGGTGCGCTACTCCTACGTCGACTCGAGCGGCGTCCGGCAGGGCGTCCGGCTGGACTTCAGCGACCCGACCGTCGGCTCCAACGAGGCCACCACGTCCTCGAATGCGTTCAGCTTCTACACGAAGTCGGGCCCGGTCAGCTCACCGTGGGGCCAGCGGAACGCCGTTTTCACCGGCGGGCATCCGTTCTACGTGACCTTCGTCTGGGGGAGCGCGCCGCTCCCCGGCGACGCCTAGGAGCCGGCATGACGACCCCAGGTGAGAGCCGGCTGCGCGGCCCGGCGTTCGAGGAACAGATCGTTCCCCGCGACGGCCTTCGGCCAAGTCTCGGCGAGCTGCGCACGCTGCTCGGCAAGATCGACAGTGTTCCTCCGCGCGACGGCGTGAGCCGGCTGCTCGGTGAGGATGCGATCGAAGGCATCAAGGCCGCCGGTGCCCTCATCGAGGCGTACGGCAGCCTCACTTCCGCTGAGGTCCTCGCGGATCGCCGCTGGCTCACGCGGGACAGGCCGCCGGAGGAAGCGACGCGCGATGCGTTCGCCATCTTGATGATTGCCGGGCTGGTCAGCCGCCTGGAAACGCCACCGGAGAACTACGGGCCGCTCGTCACGCGGCTCATGTTCGGCAGTGATCCGAGCACCACATTGTTCCGCGACGTCCTGCTCGGCAATCCGGTGCCTGAGGACGAGGGACTGCCGTGGCACGACCTGGCCGATGGCTTCCACATCCCGTTCGATGAATTGAACAAGCGTCCGTGCATCTACGCCGTGCAGACGTCCCTCACGCACATCGGCATCGCGGCCGCGGGCCTGCCGCGGCCCCATCCCAGAGCTGGGGCCGTGATCACCAGCATCGCGCCGGATCCCGCCGCACCTGGCGAGACCGTCGTCATCCGCGGCCGGGGCCTGGGCCTGCCCGATCCGGCCGCGTTGCTCATGTTCGGCACGAAAGCGGCGGTCACGACGTTCTGGACCGACACCGAGATCCACGCCGTCGTGCCCCAGCTGCAGGGCGACTGCTGCGTATCCATCATCGAGCAGGCCGTGGCGACCGGCGACAACATCGGCCTGCTGCTCGATTCGACCACTGAGCTCTCCGGCGCCCTCGGCGACTGCTTCGGGCCGGCCGGCGTGGCCGCTGCGGCCCGCTTCGGCAAGATCCCCTTCGGCCTCACCTCGGCCGAGGCGACCTGCCAGCCGGACCGGCGCAACGCCCTGTGGACCGGCCCACCGCAGATTGCGGTCTTCTCCGCGAACGACGACGCCTCGGGTACGTACATCTGGCGGCCGCACAAGCCGCTGACCCTCCGCTGGACCGTGGAGCGGGCCGACTCCGCGGGGATGACGGCGACGCCGGTGGTAGGCACGCCACCGGCGTCGGTGACGCCGTATTTGCCGAGCGGCGCGTTGCCGCAGGGCTCCCAGTCGTTCGCGGCGCTCAACTCGGTGGCTCCCTGGCGGTCACGCTACACGCTGACCGCGACGAATCGCTGCGGGACCAGCCGGGCTGACCTCGATCTTCAGTTCCTCGCGCGCATCGCCGTGATCGCTGTCTCCGGCGGGCTGCGCTGCTCATTCCAGTCGGGCGCCCTGGTCGCTATGGGGGGCCTGATGCCGACCGAGCCCGCGGTCTACGGCGCCAGCGGCTTCGGCGCGCTCACCGTGCGCACGGCCGCGGCGAACTTCCGCAACCCACAGCCGCTGCGGGACTTCTGGGACAAGCTGACCACGCCGGACGACTTCTTCGCGGTCAACACCATCGTCAACCAGCTGTCGACCGTCGACGGCGCGAAGTACAAGACCTTCCTGTCCGATGCCGGCGAGTCGTCGGAGATCATGGCGCTCGGGTTCGGCGCGCGCGCGGGCACGTACCTCACCGTCCCCGAGGTGAACTACGGGGAGATCTGGTGGCGCAACGGCCTCGCGCTCACCGGCAGCATGGTCTCGGAGGCGGCCAGCGACATCGGCCCCGCCGTCTCCGAAGCCGTTCTGGGTGCCAGCGAGAGCGCCGCGAGCAGCTTTCCGTGGGCGGCGCTGATCTTGTTCGCGCTCCGGGTCGGCGTCGACATCGGCGTCGCGACCGACATCCACAACAAGATCGCGGCGGCCGTGGCGCAGCAGGGCATCAAGGATCCAGCGGCCCTGCTGACCGCGATCGACGAGCTGGTCGCCGCGGCCGGGCCGGTACAGCCGGGCGTCAAGCTGCGCATCGCCCTGGGGAACCTGGAGAGCGGGGACGTGAACTACGCCTGGGAGAGCGGCGCCATCGTCGCGCAGCCGCTGGGATCGCTGGTCGCGTCCGGTTCGCTGACCCAGATCCTGAAGGCGTCGGTCTCGACGCCGTCCTTGCTGCCGTTCGTCAAGATCGACGCGAACCATTTCGTCGACGGCGCGACGATCGACCCGGCGCCGCTGGACGCGGTCGTCGACGCCGGCGCCGACCACGTGTACATCCTGCAGCCGAACTCGCGGTTCCTGGCCCCGATCGACAGCTTCGACCAGCTCGGGTTCCTCATGGCCGAACGCCGCGCGATGCAGATGCGCGAGCGAGGTTTCCTGTCCGCGGCGCTGGCGCCGCACGAGCGCTGGCCGCGGCGCGACAACGGCGTGCCCGTCGTCGGCGACCTGCGCATCAGCACCGACCTCATCGAGGCCACGGTCGATCTGGCCGCGCTCGACGCATTCGGGGCCGACAACGGCCTCATCGCGATCTGGAGCGACTACGGCTACCTGCGCGCCTTCGACGTCCTCGCGCCGCCGCTCGTCTTCCCCGACGAGTCACAGCAAGACGATCGCGCGGCGCTGGCCCGCCAGCTCGCGTCCACCTCGGACAACCTCACCGCGGCGCGGTATTTCTGCTGGAGCGTCGAGCACACTCTCAACGGCTCGTTCCGCTACGACCTCGACCTGGGACCGGACCCGGAGATCGTGGCCGTCTCGAGCGCGGAGTTTGCGACTGACATGCGCTCGGTCAAGCGGGCGATCCGGCAGCTGATCGACCAGCGCCTGCGCCTGGTGCACGACGCCCCGCGCACCAAAGGCGGCCAGTTCCCGCCGATCGCCGCGGTGCCGGGCAACTACGCGGACTGGTTCATGAAGTGGGAGCAGCACTACTGGACCGAGTGGTTCATCTACGGGAACACCCCCTGGGACGAGCTCGGCGGCTTCGGCGACGGCTCCGGCGACGTCCCCGCCGAGACCCCGCCCGCCCCGATCGACGCGGCGCTCCTGCAGCCCTAGAACTGCCAGCACACGCGGGGCATAAGTACCTCGTCCGAGGGCGAGTCCACGATCACCGACACGATGCCCGGCGCCGCGAGCACCAGTGTCTCGGGCACCCGCTGCGGTGCGGTCATCACGGCCGTCGCCACCACGGCACCGTTGGCGTCGTACGCGGTAGCCGTCGCCGGGACGGCGAACCCGACGAGGGTCAGCTCAACCCGCGAGACCGGCCGGGCGAAGGCGAGCGTCGATGAGTGCGACAGGTGCAGCCCCGTGATTGGGCCCCAGGTGACGACCGAAGTTATCGCGGTCGGACCGTTCAGGTCCCGCGTCTGCACGCTGAGGTCACCCATGGTGCGCGGGTTGAGATCCTGGCCGACCAGGTCGAACGTGACGCACGCGCGGCCGCTGCAGGTGCGGACGACGAGACCCTCGATAGTGCCAGCGACGGGACTTTCACCCCCGTCTTCGCCTGGCTCAAAACGCAGCCGGTAGGCGGCGAACACCTGCGCTCCGGTGAGGCGCTGGTCCGCCGTACGGACAACCCGGCCGCACAGCCGACCCTCCATGACGCCGCGCTCGTCGCAGCGCTGGCACGCACTGAACGCGGGCTCGCGATGGGTGCCCTCGTTCGTCATGCCGGACAACCGTCCATGAATTGAGGCCGCTGCCGACTGCCAGACGAACGTCCCCGTGTGCATCCCGCGCCGGTTCCCGCTGCCGGCGGAAAAGACGGACACCAGGTCCTTGCTCTGCAGCCGGCCATTCAGCAACGCGCCGAGAGCGGAGTCGCAGGCGTGCGATGTGAGTTCAAGTCTGAGCAGATGCTCCGCGGTAAGAGTGAGGCAATCCTCTTCCCGGCACTCATGTTTCCCGCGCGCCGACCAAGCGCAGGTCACCCTTGACGTCCTTGGAGAGTTCGTCAAGGCACAGCTGTGCCGTCAGCAGATCGGTCGGCGTCCCATCGCATACGTCGTAGGTCTGCACAATTCCTCCTCCTGCGCCGGTGCCCGGGGGCCCCAGGGCGACTGCGTAAGTGGTGCGTTGACGATGAGCGGAAGGAATGCTGGGCAAGTTGCAAGTCCTTGCGTCGCATTCTTGACGGCAGAATGCAATCGGAACCCGGCGCGCTCCGAATTTGGTCGTATGGCCAGCAGGAATCCCCGAGCTGTTTGAACAGAATCCCAAGGACACCGGCGGTCGGAACGACCACAAGTCTTCTGGTCAATCCCCGGCTACAAGTCATTACGATCAGCAGGATCCCGTGTAATCGTCAAGCGGATCAAAGCCCCGAGTGTCAGGACCGCACCGCCCAAGATTGCTGCAACGCTGTGACGTCGCAGCTTTCATGCAGGTCGTTGAGAGCTGCGCGTATGACCGGCCATATTTACCGACCCGCTCATCTCATAGTTAGGGTCTAATTAAGGGTGAGCGGCCTCAATGGCATCATTCTGCAATATCATCAGCCCCCTGGCTTACACCCGACCGACGCAGCCCCGCCGCGGCCCGGCCGCGGCCCTCGACGACCGGTAACCGCTCTAACGCTTCTGCTTCACAGCAAGAATAGGGAAGCGATCTGTCCGCCCTTTGCAGGAAATATGAAGATTGTGTGGAGATTCGAGGTTGCTCAGCAGCTTGACTTGGATTGCGGGATTCCGAGAGGTGATTAATGCCGACTCGCTCAGAACTCGCGATCCGGCGGCCCGGCCGCCTGTACACGTAGCGGCGTCATTTGCCCTCGGAAACCGAGGCCGGTTTGCCTGCGAGAAACGGCCTGCAAACTTCATACATCGCGACAGACACAGAGAACGTCCTCATCTGCCGCCGACAGGCTCGAGAGCTAGACGCTTAGCGAAGGACCTCAACGATGTCCATCTGCTCAGTCAGCAGTGTGAACTCTTCCGCCAGAGGACGCGGGCTGACGTAGAGCCTGTTACGGAGAGTGACCTGGGTATGAGTCTTGCCCGGCCGTGCATGGCTCGCTTTTACCTGCATCCGGTTGTGACCTCCGGCCAGCACCCACCAGGGCAGATACGACGAGGCCTTACCAGTCAGGGCGGTTGTCCGGCTTCTGCAGCCGCCACAGTGAACATCTCGCCGCCAGCATGAGCGCAGCGTGGTTGCTCATTGTCCGATATGCCAGTTGACGGCGTCAGTGGCGAGTGGGGTCGGGCGCTCGCCGCAGATGACGCGTAACAGCGGGCCGTCGCGTTATGCGGGTTCTGGCTGGTCCGGTTTCCATGGGTTGATCAGGTCGATCCCGGTTCCGGAGAAGTCATCGGTGTTTCGAGTCGCCAGCGTCGCTTCGGCGGTGCGGCAGATGGCCGCGATCTGGGCGTCGGCCACGCCGATGGGGCGCCCGAGCGTTTCCCTGCCGCAGACGATGTCGGCGTACCGCGAGGCGCAGGCCTCATCGAAGGGCAAGACCCGGCCCCGGAAGTCCTCGCCGAGCAGCCCGCGGACCGCCGCCGTCAGTTCCGTCTTCCGGCGGCCGGCAGGCATCCGGGCGACACCGTAGAGCAGTTCTGCGGCGGTAACCGCGGTAGTGCCGACTTCGTCGGCCGACAGCGAGTCGAGCCACGAAACGACACCGGGCTCGGGGACCCGGCGGGTTAGTTCGGAGATGACATTGGTGTCCAGGATGATCACTGGTCGAACACCGCTGCCTGGGGCGGCTCGTCACTGCGGTCAGGAAGCTGCAGCTCACCTTCCAGGCCAGCAAAGCGCGCGTGGATCCGGCTGCCGAGACCGCGCTCGGCAGCGCCCGGGGCCAGGCGCTCGGTGAGGATGGCCCGTACTTCCGCCTCCATCGAACGCCCATGTCGCGCGGCCTCAATGCGCAGCCGCGCATGCGTCTCGGGATCAAGTCCCCTGACCGTCAGCGTCGCCATCGTCCTCACCCCGGGCAGTCTTGAAAGCAGTGTAAGCATTGCCTCTAATGCAAGCATACCCCCATACAAGGCTCCCGGTATCGACCAGCTTCATGTCACGATCTGGTAACGACCAGGTGTATTTGCTCCGGGATTGGGGTCGCCTAGGGCGGCACCCAGGATGCCAACCCGGCACCATCAAGAAGACAGACGCAGGAAGAGCACAAGACGCAGGAAGACCACAATGAGACTTCGAATGTCGTCTACCGATCAGGGACTTTCGGCTCTGCGCAGGCCGAATTCTCCGTACCGCTTCACTCCCATCGGAACAGCCTTATCGCGACGACACCCAAGACCACGGCGTAGGCGGCCATGACCAGCAAGGGCCGGGCCGGCGGAAAGTGACCCTGCATGGCCGCGTCCATGGCCTGGACGGCCGCGTCGAGCGGGGTGTAGTTGCCGATGTGCTGGAGCGTCGGCGCCAGGTTCTGCTTGGGCGTCCACATCCCCGCGAAGAACAGCAGCGGGTAGAGCAGGACGGTACCCACTACCCCGGCGACCTGCGGAGACCGGGCCAGCGAGGTGATGAGCAGTCCGATCCCGAACATCGCCGCGATACACAACAGCGCGGCCAGCACGAAGCCGCCCAGCTGCGAGGGCATGCGCACGCCGAAGAACAGCGCGCCACCGGCCACCAGGATGACGATCGCGATCAGCGCCAGCGCGAAGTTGACGATGACCTGGGCGGCCAGCACCCACGACGGCGGCGCGGGGGTGGTGGCGAATCGCCGCAGCACGCCCGCCTGGCGGTCGCTCACCACCGGTATCGGCAGGCTGACCAGCGCGATGAGGCACACCGACATGCCGATGAGGACCGGGATGTACTGGGCGAACATGGTCAGCGTGCTGCCGGGCG
>Ga0335073_10011805_pt1 | contig 12279 bp, 14 predicted proteins | sample Lox_Sample_22_FD_207093 | JGI IMG/M metagenome (GOLD analysis project Ga0335073, IMG submission 207093) | Soil microbial communities from Loxahatchee National Wildlife Refuge, Florida, United States - Lox_Sample_2.2 | ecosystem: Environmental > Terrestrial > Soil > Wetlands | place: USA... | reverse complement strand
CGAATGCTCCTTCGAGCCGGGCCAGCAGCCCGTCGATGGTGTCGGCCAGATCTTTGATCTCGTCGTCAGGGCCTTGGAGGGCGAGCCGTTGGTGGAGGTTGTCTTCGGAGATCGCTTTCGTGGTAGCGGTGATGACTCGAAGTGGTTTCAGCGCGCGACCCGCGACGACCCAGCCCAGCCACAGCGAGATGACCGCCATGATCCCGAGTGCGATGCCCGAGCGGACCAGCAGGTCATGAAGCTGCGCGGCACTGACGTTGGCGGCAATCACGAACGGGTTGTAGGGGCCTCCCGTTGGTGCACCTTTAGGCGGCTTCCCCACCAACTGGCTGGGGAAGCCGGCAACGAGGACGTACGTGATAGCGAGGAGAACTCCGCCCGAGACCAAGAAGAGGCTCCCGTAGATGGCGGTGAGGCGGAGGCGAACGGTGCGCCGAGGAAGGGAGGGTCGGGCGACCCGGTCGGCGAGATGGTTGAGGGGATTGCTCATATGCGGTAGCCGCCGTCGGGGACGGTTTCGATGACGGGCGGGTCGCCGAGCTTGGAACGCAGTCGACTGATCGTCTTTTTCACCGTGGTGGTGAAGGGGTTGGCGTTCTCGTCCCACACCTGCTCAAGAAGTTGCTCGGCGGACACGACCGCGCCCTGGGCGCGAAGGAGCTCTTCGAGCACGGCGAATTCGCGGGGGCTGAGCGTGACGGGCTGGCCGGCTCGGGTGACCGTGCGGTGGGGGGAGTCGAGGCGCAGGTCGCCGTGCACGAGCGCGGGGGGCAGGGCGGTGATGGACCGTCGGGCCAGGGCCCGGATGCGAGCGACGAGCTCGGAGAAGTCGAACGGCTTGGGCAGGTAGTCATCGGCGCCGAGTCCGAGCCCTTCGACCCGGTCGTGGATGGTGCCCGACGCGGTGAGCATCAGCACCCGACAATGAGAGCCGTCGGCGACCAGGGCGCGGCACACGTCGTCCCCGTGGACGCCTGGGAGGTCACGGTCGAGCACGATGACGTCGTAGCGGGTGACCGCCGCGTGGTCGAGGGCGTCTTGGCCATCGAAGACGACGTCGACCGCCATGCCCTCGCCGCGCAGCACGGTGGCGACCGTCATCGCCAACTTGGCCTGGTCCTCGACGACCAAGACTCTCATTGTCACTCCTGTTCGTCTTGTCCTGGCTGCTGCCGGTGGTGGGGGTCAATTCCACCACCGCCCGGCCCGTCTGGGTTATCGCCAGGATGGCTGACCTGCGGTTACCACCGGGTGTCACTGTCACCGTGCGGTAACCGAGGGGGTCGTACAACACCGCCATGCACATCACAGGGACGGGTGACGAGCCTGGCGGCGAGCGCCTCGCGGTGGCGGAGGGGCCCGGTCCCCGCCTTTTCGGCTACCACGATGCGCGGTGGGGTCGTCCTTCCGAACCGCTTCGTTCCCGACGTCGGTCACCGATGGCACGGACTCGCCGAGCGGCCTTGGTGGTCGTGGCGTTGGTCGCCGGCGCGCTCGCCTTGGCCGCCTGCGGTGGGGGGCCGACCTCGCCTGACGCGACAGGTGCCGGGTCGGCGACTCCATCGACCGCGACGCCCTACGCCGAAGAGCTCGCCTACGCCCAGTGCATGCGTTCCCACGGCGAGCCGGACTTTCCCGATCCGAGTACCAGCGGAGGGTTCAACAACGGGTCGTCGAGCAGCGACATCAACCACGACTCTCCGCAGTTCGTCGCCGCCAACGACGCCTGCAAGCACGATCTCCCGGCCGGCCCCACCCAAGCGCAGAACGAGCAGCGCACGGCGCAAAGTCTGAAGTTCGCCCAGTGCATGCGCTCGCATGGCATCAGCGATTTCCCCGACTCGATGCAGATCACCGGACAGGGTGACTTGAACCCCAGCGATCCGGCGTTCCAGGCGGCGTCCACGGCGTGTCAGTCCCTCAGGCCGGGTCCCGGGGGCGCCACACCATGAGCGGCACGTCGGTCTCTTCGGCGGTGACGGCACCCGTCGACGCGGATGTTCGTGAGCGGCAACGTCGTCGACGGTGGCCGCTTGCAGGAGCGGTCCTGGTCGTGATCGCCACGATCGTCGTCGTGGGGACAATTATTGACCCGTTCGCGGCGAGCAAGGCTTCCAGTTCCGGCGTCGCGGACGGCGCCGACCCGACGGGCCTCTTTACCGTGGCCCGCCAGGACCTGTCCGAGCAGACTGAGGTGTCGGCCACCCTCGGCTACGCCGGCAGCTACAGCGCCGTCAACCAGGTCCAGGGGACGGTTACGGCGCTGCCGGCGGTCGGTCAGATCATCACCCAAGGCCAGGTGCTCTACCAGGTGAGCGGCGCGCCGGTGGTGCTCCTCTATGGCTCGACCCCCGCCTACCGCTCGCTATCGGAAGGCATGACCGGAACAGACGTGGCCGAGCTCAACGCCGACCTGGTCGACCTCGGCTATGTGACGAAGACAGAGGTCCCTTCGGGCGCAGACGACTTCACCTACTGGACGAAGGTCGGTGTAGAGAAGCTTCAGGCGACTCGGGGCGTGACCGAGACCGGCACGCTCAGCCTGGGTCAGGCCATGTTCGAACCCACCGCGGTCCGGGTCACTTCGCTGTCGGCCACCTTGGGCGCCCCGGCCCAGCCGGGCCAGTCGGTGCTCTCGGCCACCTCCACGACACGCCAGGTCAGCATCGCACTGGACGCGTCCGAGCAGTCCGAGGTGGCAGTCGGCGACAACGTGACGATCACGTTGCCGAACAACGAGATCAACCCCGGGGTGATCTCTTCGGTGGGCACGGTAGCGACAGCTCCAGCGTCGGGAAGTTCGAACAGTTCGCCCACCATTACCGTGCTCGTGAACCCAACTGACCCGACAGCGACCGGAACCTGGGACCAGGCCCCGGTCGAGGTCACGATCACCACCGGAACCGTGACCAATGCGCTGGTCGTGCCCGTCGATGCCCTCTTGGCCCAGGCCGGCGGGGGCTACGCGCTGGAGGTGGTGGGCGCCAACGACATCCACCACCTGGAACCGATCACCCTCGGCCTTTTCGACGATGCCGATGGTTTGGTCCAGGTCACCGGGACCGGGCTGGCCGTCGGGCAGCGCGTCGTGGTGCCCGAACTATGACCATTCAGACCACCAGCATCACGACCGGTGGGTTCGATGACGACCGTCTCCTCTCTCCGAACGGTGGCGACCGGCCGGTGCTCCAGGTCGACGAGGTGACCAAGGTGTACCTGAGCGAGCCGCCGGTCACTGCGCTGCGGGGTGTCTCCTTCTCCGTTGCCCGAGGCGAGCTGGTCGGCATCGTGGGACCCTCGGGATCAGGCAAGACCACCCTGTTGCACCTGATGGGCACCTTGGACCGGCCCAGCTCCGGGCACATCCGTATCACCGGCCTTGACATCGAGCGACTTTCCGACCGAGAAGTGGCCGCCCTGCGAGCAACCCGGATCGGCTTCGTCTTCCAGCAGTTCTTCCTGGCCGAACACCAAAGTGTCCTCGACAACGTGGCTGACGGCCTCCTCTACGCCGGAGTCCCCCAGGCCGAACGCCGTGCCCGAGCCCACGACGCCCTCGCCACGGTCGGCTTGGACGCACGACCACACGCCCGACCGAACCAGCTCTCGGGCGGGCAGCGCCAGAGAGTCGCCATCGCCCGAGCACTGGTTGGACAGCCGGCGATCGTGTTCGCCGACGAGCCCACCGGCAACCTCGACCAAGCGACCGGGCAAGCCATCCTGGGGCTCTTCGAGGAACTACACGACGTGGGAGTGACCATCGTCGTCATCACCCATGACCGAGACATCGCATCGCGCATGGGGCGCCGAATCGAGATGATCGACGGCCAGATCGACTACGACAGCGGCTACAACAGCTCCTCGACCTCACCGACGCCGACTTCGAGCAACCCGAGCCACGACAAGGCATTTCGGTCATGACCACCACCGAGACTCTCGCGGTGCGGAAGCTTCGGCCATCGGACCTGGGACGCCTCTCCACGGTCGGCTTACGCACCCGCAAGCTGCGAGCCGGGCTCTCCGCGTTGGGCATCGCCATCGGTGTGGCCGCCATCGTGGCCGTGCTCGGGCTCTCCTCGTCCGCCTCGGCCGGCCTGCTCAATGAGATCTCCGCCCTCGGCACCAATCTCCTCGTCGTCGAAAACGGCCAGACCCTCACCGGCGGCACGGCCGAGCTGCCCAAGACCGCCCCGCCCATGATCGGGCGCATCGACGCCGTCACCCAAGTGCAAGAGACCGGCGCGGTCGCCGGCAACGTGTTTCGCAGCCCGCTCATCCCCACCATCGAGACCAATGCCATCTCAATCGACGCCGCCAGCCTCGGCCTGCCGCGCAGCGTGAGCACCAGCATCGCCCAAGGCAGCTACCTCAACGCGGCGACCGCCCAAGAGCCCGTCGCGGTGCTCGGGGCCGCCGCGGCCCAAAGGCTCGGGATCGACCGGGTTTTCGCCGGTGAGCGCATCTGGCTAGACAACCAGTGGTTCTACGTGGCCGGCATCTTGAAGCCGGCCATCTTGGCCCCCGCCATCGATTCCTCGGTCCTTGTCGGGTTTCCTGCCGCCCAGCGCTACCTCGGCTTCGATGGGCACCCTTCCACCATCTACGTGCGAGCCCAAAGCAGCCACGTCAACGCTGTCGACAACCTGCTCGCCGCCAGCGCCAATCCCCAGAACCCGAGCCAGGTGGACGTCTCCCAACCCTCAGCCGCCCTCGTCGCCCAGGCCGACGCCCAAGGAGCCTTCGACGACCTCTTCTTGGGCTTGGGCGCGGTGGCCCTATTGGTCGGCGCCGTCGGAGTGGCCAACATCATGATCATCTCTGTCCTCGAACGACGAAGCGAGATCGGGTTGCGCCGGGCTCTCGGCGCCACCAGAGGCCACATCCGTGGCCAGTTCCTGGCCGAAGCTGTCGTGCTTGCCCTCATCGGCGGTGCCGCTGGGGTCGGAGTCGGCGCCCTCTCCACCGCCGTCTACGCCTCCACCAAGCACGAGCTCGTCGTCATCCCCGCCCTCGCTTGGGGCGGCGGCATCGGCGCCGCCATCCTCATTGGTGCCGTGGCCGGACTCTGGCCGGCCCTGCGAGCGGCGCGAATGTCGCCCACCCAAGCCCTGTGGAGCATGTGAGCCGGTGCCGAACAGATGGGAATCACCGCAACGCGTCATTGGTCTCATAGACGGCCGCTGGACCCTCGCCGTACTCGCCGAACTACAGGACGGAGGTCGCCGCTACCAAGAACTCGACGAAGCCCTCGACGGCGTCTCGCACAAAGTGCTTACCGACACCCTTCGAAGGGCTGAACGCGACGGCCTGGTCGTACGCCATCTCGATCCCGGTCGCGTGGACACCGCCACCCTTTACCAGCTGACTGAACTCGGTCGATCCCTCGGCGAGCCGCTCGCGGTGCTCGAACGGTGGGTCGACGCCAACTGGCCGGAGATCGAAGAGGCTCGACGACGCTGGAACCAGCGCAGCGACTAGAGCCGAGTTCGTTCCTTCCTCATCTCGTGTTGGTACCGCCAGGCACTCGGTGGTAACCGAGGGCTCGTTGAAGTGCCGTTTTCCTAGGTGTATCGGTGGAAATACCGGATGTAGAGGCCCTTGGCTTAGCTGATCCTGAGGACGAGGATCACCGGTCGGATGGAGGTCTTCGCCTATGCACGTTGGTCGGCGGGGTACGCGAGCAGCCGTTCTCGTCGGGATAGCGAGTCTGTCCCTCCTGGCTTCCGCATGCGGCGGCTCGAACAGCGCCGCCCCTCCGACCACGCGCGGCAAGCTGAGCACCACTACCAGCGCCCCGGCCACCACGACGGCTGATTCGACCACGACCGCCGTGCTCGCCGCCTACCGGGCGGGTTGGTCAGCGTTTGAGCAAGCCCTGGCCGACGCCAACCCCAACGACCCGCAGCTGACGGCGACGATGGTCGACCCGCAGCTAACCGGCGTCCGCGCGAACCTGGTCGCTGACCAACAGCAGGGCATGGTGGGCCGAGGCACGTTCAGCCTCCACCCGAAGATCACGTCGCTGTCGGCGACGTCGGCGACGGTGGTCGACTGCGCCTACAGCACGTCGGTGCTCGTGTACGCGAAGACCGGCAAGCCGGTACCGCCGATCACGCCACCGGAGAACGACGGTGTCCAATCCGAGCTGGTCCTTACCGGCGGGGTGTGGAAGGTCTACAAGCAGACGGTGACGGACGGGAAATGCGCGCCCGGGTCGTGATCTCAACCACCGTCGCGGCTGGGCTTGGCCTCGTGCTGGCTGGAGCCGGCCCGGCTTGGGCGGCCGACACGGGCGGGGAGAACACGTTTGCCAACGCTCAAGCGTCCGGTGGCCAGCTGACGGTGCAAGCCGGGGTGACCCATTGGACACCGCCCGCCGATTCGACGTGGTCGAAACAGGCGGATAGCGAGCCACCGCCGGGCAAGCCGAATCCAAACCAGCCCTACGGCTGCACCTACACGGCGCAACCATCGGCGACTGCGACCATCGGTGTCGGTGGGGCGCAGCCGGGCGAGTGGGTGTTCCCGGAGTGTTCAGGTCCGGGAGCCGTGGACCCGATGCCGCCGGTGTGGGTGACCGACGCCCAGCCGGAGGCCGTCACGGTTGCCGTGGACCCGGTGGTGGTCGGCGAGCAGGCGGTGCAGCGGCTCGGCTTGGGATTGCCTGCGATCGAGATGGCCCCGCCGTCGGGCAGCCCGCAGTTGGTGGGAGTGGCGACGTGGTTGTGGATCGACCCGGGCGCCTGGCAGGACAAGACGGCGAGCGCGTCGGCGGGGACGGTGACGGCTACCGCGACGGCGGCGCCGTCGAAGGTGGTGTGGGACATGGGCAATGGCGACTCGGTGACCTGTGATGGTCCGGGCACCCCCTACAGCGCGTCGGACCCGAATGCCACGACGGACTGCTCCTACACCTGGCCGCAAGCCGGTAGCTACACGGTGACTGCGACCGTCTACTGGTCGGTGAGCTGGACGGCGACCGGTGCGGCGGGTGGCGGGAACCTCGGGCTGCAGGCGGGACCGGCGGCGGAGGTCCCGGTGACGGTGACCGAGTCGCAGGCGATCAACACCCCGACAGCTGGGAGCGGCTGAGGAAGGCGAGGCGATGGCGACGACGGCTACGGCAACCCGAAGCAACGGGCAGCGGGCGTCAGAGGGCGCCCGGCCGACGGGCACGCGTGTCTCCGGTCGCCATCGTCAGCTGCCCCTCGTCGTGGTGGGCGTGCTCTTGGTGGTCGGCTGTGCCCTTGCCTTCACCGACGCCTCGCTGCAGCTGGGGAGCCGGGAGGAAGTGCTGGTGGTCGCCCAACCCCTCGACGCCGGCCAGGTCCTCACCACCGGCGACCTGCGCGCGGTGCGGGTCTCGACCGGTGACGGGTTGGACGCCGTGCTGGTTGGCGAGGAGTCAAGTGTGGTGGGACGGCGGGTGGCGGTGCCATTGGTGGCCGGGGCGGTGCTGACGTCGTCGGAGGTGGGCAACGCCCCGCCGGTCGGGTCAGGCTCGGACGTGGTGGCGATCGGGTTGAAGGCCGGTTCCTACCCACCGGACCTGGCTCCCGGGGACCGCGTGCAGGTGGTCCCGGTTGCCTCGTCGTCTTCGGGGAGCAACGGGACGGTCACGAGTGGCAGTCCGGTGGGGGCGACGGTGCTGGCGGTCGATGTGGCGTCGGCTGACTCGGACAACCCGACGGTGTTCTCGCTCCAGGTCTCCTCTTCTGACGCGGAGGAGGTGGCGTCGCTGGCGGCGGCGGGCGAGGCCAGCCTGATCGAAGTCGGGGCCGGGAGCTGACATGACTGTGGTTTCGTTGGGCTCGGTCCGCTCCTGCGGGGTTACCACCCTGGCGCTCTCGCTCGCCACCACCTGGCCGCCGCAGCGACGGCTGGTGCTGATCGAAGCGGACCCGGCCGGGGGGACGCTGGCCGCGGGGTCGGGGTGGCCGGCCGAGCCGAGCCTGATGTCTTTGGCCGCGGCCGCCCGTCGCGGCGGCGAACCGGCAATGGTGTGGGAACACTGCCACGAGCTGCCTGGCGGGGCGGCGGTGCTGGCCGGGCCGTCCTCGGCTGACCACGCCCGCAGCGCCTTGGGCATGGCTGCGGATCTGTTGGGCCGTCTCGATGAGCTCGACGCCGACGTGTTGGTGGACTGCGGGCGGCTCGAACCGGGCTCGGCCGCCCACGGGCTGTGGTTACGGGCCGACCGGGTGGTGCTGGCCGTGCGGCCGCGCCTGGCCGACCTGCACGCTCTGGCCGGCTGGCTCGAAGGCCGCCCGTCCGAGGGGCACCGCCTCGGGCTGGTGACCGTGGGCGACGGTCCCTACCCCGACTCAGAGATCGCCGACGCGCTCGGTGTGGAGGTGTTGGCCCGCTTGCCGTGGGACCCCGACGCCGCCAGCGCCCTGGTATCGGTGCCGGCGTCGAGCCGGGAGCTGCGCCTGGCGCCGCTCGTCCGTACCGCACGAACCCTGGCCGACCGGCTCGCCACCGAACTGAGTGACACTGCACCGAGCGACACAGCACTGACGGGCACAGCCCGCGCCCCCGACCCGTCGAGCACCGAAAAGGTGCCGAGGGCGGGCTCGGGGGCGTTGCGGACGCGGGTGCTGCGGCCCTGGCGGGCCGAAGCGAAGGCGCACTCGACGAACGGGAACGCACCCGAGGGGGTGTCCCAATGACGGTGTCGCCGTGAGCGCGGACACCGGGCTGGTGGCCGGGCTGCGCGCCGAGGTCCTCGCCGCGCTGTCGGCCCGAGAACGGGAACTGGTGGCGGCCGGCCGACCGCCATTGGCCAGCGCGGACGAGCAGGCGTTGGGGCGCCAGTTGATCGCCGAGGCGTTGGAGCGACGGGCCAACGAGGCCCTGCGGGACCGCAGCGAGATGCTGTCGGTGCCCGAGGAAGACGAGCTGTCTCGGGCGGTGTTCGACGCCATGTTCCGCCTCAACCGGCTCCAGCGGCTGCTGGACGACCCGGGCATCGAGAACATCAACGCCAACGGCTGCGACCAGGTGTGGGTCCGCTACGCCGATGGTCGCCGCGAGCGGGTGGAGCCGATCGCCTCCTCCGACGACGAGCTGGAAGAGATGCTGCGCACTGCCGCGGCGCGGACCGGGATCGGGGAGCGTCGTTTCGACCGGGGCTCGCCGCGGTTGTCGTTGCAGTTGCCGGACGGGTCGCGGCTGTTCGCGTTGATGGCGGTAGCGGCGAGACCGTGCGTCTCGATCCGCCGGCACCGCTACCTGCGGATCACCCCTGACGATCTCGTCGAGATGGGCACCTTGGACCTGGCGCTGCGCCACTTCGTGCGGGCGGCCATGTTGGCGAAGAAGTCGTGCATCATCTGCGGGGGGACGGGTGCGGGTAAGACGACCCTGTTGCGCGCCGTGGCGGCGGACATCCCACCAACGGAGCGGATCGTCACCATCGAGGACTCCCTCGAGCTCGGCCTCGACCGCTTCGGTGACCTCCACCCCGACGTGGTGGCGTTGGAGGCCCGGGAGCCGAACTTGGAGGGCGAGGGCGGGGTCAGCCTGGCCGAGCTGGTCCGCTGGGCGCTGCGCATGAGCCCTGACCGAGTCATCGTGGGCGAGGCCCGCGGCGAAGAAGTGCTGGCGCTGCTCAACGCCATGAGCCAGGGCACCGACGGGTCGATGGCCACCCTGCATGCTTCGTCGTCTCGCGGGGCGTTCTCCAAGCTGGCCACCTACGCCGTGCAAGCTCCCGAACGGCTGCCGTTGGAGGCCACGAACCTACTGGTGGCCAACGCCATCCACTTCGTGATCTACCTGGCCCAAGACGGCGACCGTCGCTACGTCGCCTCGGTCCGGGAGGTCGTCGACGCCGAGGGGCCGATGGTGGTCTCGAACGAGATCTTTCGCCCCGGCCCCGATGGGCGGGCGGTCCCCGGCGCGCCGTTGCGCAACGAGACCCTCGACCAGCTCGCCGCGGTCGGGTTCGCCCCCGGCTTGTTGGACCGTCCCCAGGGTTGGTGGGAGACGTGAGCGCCTTGGCGGCCCTGTGCGGGGCGGGGGTCGGTCTCGGTCTGGTCCTGGCCATCTGCGGCTGGCGCGGCGTCGAGATACCCCGCCCGACTCGACGGCTGGAGCGGCGCAAGGTGGAGCGGGCCAACCTGCGTATCGGCCTGGCCGTCGGTGCCGCCGTCGTGGTCGGGGCGGCCACCGGTTGGCCGGTGGGCGCCGTGCTGGCCGGCCTGGCCGGCTGGGGCGCACCGGGCCTATTGGGCGGCGCCAAGCGGCACAACGTGCCGGTGGGGCGCATCGAGGCGATCGCGGGGTGGGCGGAGATGCTCCGCGACACCATGGCCGGCTCGGCCGGCCTGGAACAGGCCATCGTCGCCACCGCCCCCCTCGCCCCCCTCCCGATCCGAGCCGAGGTCACCACCCTGGCCATCCGCCTGGAAGGCGAACGCCTCGCCCCGGCACTGCGAGCCTTCGCCGACGAGGTGGCCGACCCGACCTGCGACCTGGTGGTCGCCGCCCTGATCTTGGCGGCCGAGCACCAGGCCCAACGACTCGGGGAGCTGCTGGGGTCGCTGGCTGCGGCGGCCCGGGACCAGGCCACCATGCGCCTGCGGGTCGAGGCCGGCCGGGCCCGCACCCGCACCTCGGTCAAGGTCATCGTCGGCGCCACCGGCACCCTCGTGTTGGGCCTGGCGCTGTTCAACCGCGGCTACCTCGCCCCCTACGACACCGCCGTCGGCCAGCTCGTCCTGCTCTTGGTCGGCGGGGTCTTCGCCATCGCGTTCGTCTGGCTCTCGCGCATGACCCGCCCGGCCAGTGTCGAGCGGTTCCTCAGCGAAAGTCCTGGGCTCACGACTCCCGAGCGCACCTCGGGGGTGGCGCCATGATCGGCGCGCTGTTCTGTGGGGCTGGCTTCGGCGGGGGCCTGTGGCTGATCGTCCGCGGCCTCTACCCGCCCCGACCGTCCCTGGCCCAAGCTCTGGCCCAGTTGCGCCGGCTCCCCGAGCCCGCTCCCGTCCTCACACCAGAGAGCGACGGCGGTTTGGCCGCCCGGCTAGGTCGGCCCGCGGCTGACGCCCTCAATCGTGCCGGGGCCAACTGGCTCATCCCCGTCGGGGTCCGCCGTGACCTGGCCATGCTCGGTCGCAGGCCCGAACGGCACCTGGCCGAGAAGGTCACCCTGGCCATGGTCGGCCTGCTCTTCGTCCCAGCGATCGCCGCCCTGCTCCTCCTGGGTGGCGCCCACCTGCCGCTCGTGGTGCCGCTGTGGGCGTCGCTCATCTTCGCCGTCGTCGGGTTCGTCGCCCCCGACCTCGGCATCCGCGCCGAGGCAGCCCGGCGCCGCCGGGACTTCCGCCACGCCCTGTCCAGCTTTCTCGATCTCGTCGTGGTGGCCCTGGCCGGGGGCGGCGGGGTCGAGACGGCGCTCGCCGACGCTGCGGGGGTCGGCTCGGGGTGGGCGTTCGCCTACCTGCGCCGGACCTTGGACCAAGCCCGGCTGGCCCGCCAGACCCCCTGGGCCGCCCTCGGGCGGCTCGGCCAAGAGCTCGGCGTGGGCGAGCTATCCGAGCTGGCCGCGTCGGTGGCGCTGGCCGGTACCGAGGGCGCCAAGGTCCGGGCCTCGCTGGCGGCCAAGGCGGCGTCGTTGCGGACCCACGAGTTGGCCGAGGCCGAGACGGCGGATCAGGCCGCCACTGAACGCATGAGCCTCCCGGTCGTGCTGCTCTTCGCCGGGTTCCTCCTCTTTCTTGGGTTCCCCGCCGTGGAGAAAGTGCTCAGCGGGCTCTGAAAGGCCCAGCAGAGAAAGGAAGGACCAATCAATGAAAGGACAAGCACCGTGCTCCCCGAGCTGATCGTCATCCGCCACCTCTTCACCGTGCTGCACGGTCGATGGCAGGCGCTGCGAGCCGATCCCGACGCCGCCTATTCCACCGAAGCCGTCATCGTCACCGCCCTGTTGGCAGCGCTGGCGCTGACCGCGGTGGGGATCATCGTGGCCAAGGTCGTCTCGTCCGCCAACAACATCAATACCAACGGCCCGTGAACCCCACCGATCGACCGCACAACCACGCTCCACCGTGCCGTCGCTGGCGTTCGCTCGCACGCGATGAGCGCGGCGCGGTCTCCGCCGAATTGGTCATCGCCACCCCCCTCCTGTTGCTGTTGATCATGGGGGTAATCCAGTTCGCCCTGTGGGAGCACGCCGAGCACATCGCTTCGGCCGTAGCCCAACAAGGCGTATCGGTCGGCCGTCTCCAAGGCGAGACGGCCGGGGCCGGCCAGGCCGAAGCCAAAAGCGTCCTC
>Ga0335073_10011803_pt1 | contig 12279 bp, 12 predicted proteins | sample Lox_Sample_22_FD_207093 | JGI IMG/M metagenome (GOLD analysis project Ga0335073, IMG submission 207093) | Soil microbial communities from Loxahatchee National Wildlife Refuge, Florida, United States - Lox_Sample_2.2 | ecosystem: Environmental > Terrestrial > Soil > Wetlands | place: USA... | reverse complement strand
CAGCAGGCCACCAAGAAATAGCCCCGCCGAGCCGAGGTCCGTGCCGTCAAAGCCCCGGACCTCGGCTCGTCGCACGTCTAGCGGGCCTCACGTGCCCGCCAACGATTTTAAGTACGAAAGGTCTTTTCAGTGTTTGACCGGCTAGCGGACCTGGTCAGCGAGCACGCGGAGCTTGAGCACGCACTCGCCGACCCGTCCATCCACTCCGACCAGGAGAAGGCTCGCACGCTGGGCCGCCGCTACGCCGAGCTGACCCCGATCGTGCGCGCGTATGAGCAGTGGCAGCAGACCTCCGCGGACGAACAGGCCGCCCGCGAGCTGACCCGGGAGGATTCCTCCTTCGCCGAGGAGGCGACGCAGCTGGCGGCCCGTCGCGAGGAACTCGAGGCCGAGCTGCGCCGGATGCTCGTGCCCAAGGACCCGAACGACAACCGGGACATCCTCCTGGAGGTCAAGGCGGGCGAGGGCGGCGAGGAGTCCGCGCTGTTCGCCGGCGACCTGCTCCGGATGTACCAGCGGTACGCCGAACGGCGCGGCTGGAAGACCGAGATCCTGGACTCCACCATCACCGGCCTGGGTGGCATCAAAGACGCGACGGTCGCGGTCAAGGGCCGGGGCGCCGAGGGCGCCTGGTCCCGGCTGAAGTACGAGGGCGGCGTGCACCGCGTGCAGCGGGTGCCCGTCACCGAGTCGCAGGGCCGCATCCACACCTCCGCCGCCGGGGTCCTGGTCGTGCCCGAGGCCGCGCCGGTCGAGGTGCAGATCAATGACAACGACCTGAAGGTGGACGTGTTCCGCTCCTCAGGGCCGGGCGGGCAGAGCGTCAACACCACCGACTCGGCCGTGCGGATCACCCACCTGCCGACCGGCATCGTCGTGTCCTGCCAGAACGAGAAGAGCCAGCTGCAGAACAAGGAGCAGGCCCTGCGCGTGCTGCGGGCCCGGCTGCTGGCCCAGGCCGAGGCCGACGCCGACGCGAAGGCCAGTGCCGAGCGGCGCAGCCAGGTCCGGACCGTGGACCGGTCGGAGCGAGTCCGCACCTACAACTTCCCGGAGAACCGCATCTCCGATCACCGGGTGGGCTACAAGGCCTACAACCTCGACCAGGTCATCGACGGCGATCTCGACTCGGTGATCGACGCGCTGGCCGCCGCGGACCTGGCCGCGAAGCTGGAGTCCGGGACGCCGGGCGATGAGCCTGCTGCTTGATGAGGTGGCGCTGGCCGCGGCCCGGCTGGCCGAGGCCGGCGTGGAATCGCCGCGCACCGACGCCGAGCTGATCGCGGCCAGCGTGCACCGGGTCCGGCGCGGCGAGCTGCACACGGTGCCCGACTACGCGTTCGACGCCCGGTTCTGGGCCGACATCGCGCGCCGGGCGGCCCGCGAGCCGCTGCAGCACATCACCGGCCAGGCGCACTTCCGGTACCTCGAGCTCGAGGTGGGGCCGGGCGTATTCGTGCCCCGGCCGGAGACCGAGGTGATGACCGGCTGGGCCATCGACCGGCTGCGGGAGATGGACGTCGCCGCGCCCGTCGTGGCCGACCTGGGCACCGGCTCGGGTGCCATCGCGCTCGCGATCGCTCAGGAGGTACCGCGGGCCCGGGTGCACGCGGTCGAGGCCGACCCGCTGGCGCGGGTGTGGGCCGAGCGCAACATCACCAGGTACGTCGAGAGCGATCCGTACACCGCGGGGCGGGTCATGCTGCACCCGGGCGACTTCGCCGACGAGCTCGGCGAACTCGACGGTACGGTTGACCTCGTGATCAGCAACCCGCCGTACATCCCGGTCGGGGCGTCCGTCCCGCCCGAGGTCGGCGAGTACGACCCGCCCGCCGCGCTGTGGAGCGGCGCGGACGGGCTGACCGCCATCCGGGCCGTGGAACGCACCGCGCGGCGCCTGCTCCGGCCCGGCGGGCTGATCGCCGTCGAGCACGGCGCGCCGCAGGGCGCCGCCGTGTACTGGGTGTTCCCGGAGGAATCCGGCTGGCGGGACACACGCAACAACAAGGACCTGGCCGGGCGTGACCGCTTCGTCACCTCGGTCTGGTCCGGTGAGGGTATCTGAGAGATGACCACACGTTACGACTGCCGGGACCCGCAGTCGCGCACCGCCGGGGTGGACGCCGCGGTGGCGGCGGCGCGGGCGGGCGAGCTGATCGTGCTGCCCACCGACACGGTCTACGGCATCGGCGCGGACGCGTTCATCCCCGCGGCCGTCACCACCATGCTGGCGGCCAAGGGCCGCGGCCGGAACATGCCGCCGCCCGTGCTGGTCGGAACGGCCCGCGCCGCGGCGGCCCTGGTCGAGGACCTCGGGGCGTTCGGGCAGGACCTGATCGACGAGTTCTGGCCGGGCGCGCTGACCCTGGTCTTCCGGGCCAGCCCGACGCTGCTGTGGGACCTGGGTGACACCAAGGGCACGGTGGCCCTGCGGATGCCGTTGCACTCGGTCGCGCTGGACGTGCTGAAGCAGACCGGGCCCCTCGCGGTGTCCAGTGCGAACCGGCACGGCCAGCCGGCCGCGACCACCGCCGACGAGGCGCAGCAGCAGCTCGGCGAGGCGGTCTCGGTCTATCTCGACGGGGGACCATGCGCCGACAACGTCCCGTCGACCATCCTCGACCTGACCGGCACTATCCCCACCCTGCTGCGAGCCGGGGCGATCTCCGTGGACCGGCTGCGCACCGTGGCCTCGGTCATCGCCGACAACGAGCAACTGACCGTCGGCGCCGCGGACCACAAGCCCGCCGCGCCGCACCCCCTCGACGGCGGGCCGCGCACGGCGGACGGACTGATCGACTCGCCGGTCGAAGAGCCGCCCTCGGGTGGCTAGCCGGTGTCATAAAGTGGCGTTGATGAAAGCCGACCCGATCCCGATCCCCCATCCGCTGAAACACTGAGGCGGCATGCGCGAGTACCTCCTCGTCCTGCTCGTCACCGCCGCGGTGACCTTCCTGCTCACCCCGTTGGTGCGGCGGGTGGCGGTCGCGACCCGCGCGATTCACGCGCCGCGGGCCCGGGATACCCATACCCGGCCGACCCCCCTGCTCGGCGGCCTGGCCATGTACGGCGGGCTGGTGGCCGGGCTGATCGTGGCCAGCCGGCTGACCTCGCTGCAGAATCCCTTCCCCGCCGGGTCGAAGACCGAGGCCGGGCTGCTGCTGGCGGGCGCGCTCATCGTCGTGGTCGGGTTCATCGACGACCGGTGGGGGCTCAGCGCGATCAGCAAGCTGGCCGGCCAGGTGGCGGCGGGCGGCATCCTGGTCTGGAGCGGCCAGTCGCTGCCCTGGCTGCCGATGCCCAGCGGCGGCGTGTTCTCGCTGGAACCGGACCTGAGCGTCACGCTCACCATCTTGCTCGTCGTGGTGACGATCAACGCCATCAACTTCATCGACGGCCTGGACGGCCTGGCCGCGGGCATCACGGCCGTCGCCGCGCTCTCGTTCCTGGTCTACTCCTATACGCTGATCAAGACGATCGGGACCTCCTCGCAGTCACTGGCCCCGGTGTCCTCGGCCCTGCTGGCCGGCATGTGCCTCGGGTTCCTGCCGCACAACTTTTACCCGGCCCGGATCTTCATGGGCGACATCGGTGCCATGCTGCTCGGCCTGATGCTGGCCTACGGGCCGATCTCGAGCACCGCCTCGCTCGACCCGGCCTTGCTGACCAACTACGCCACCAACACCCTGGACCGGTTCCCGACCTTCCTGCCGCTGCTGGTCCCCGCCGCGATCTTCGTCATCCCGTACGCGGACCTGATGTTCGCGATCATCCGGCGGACGCGGGCGGGCAAGCCGCTGATGGCCGCCGACCGCCAGCACCTGCACCACCGGGTGCTCAACATCGGCCATTCCTACCGGCAGAGCGTGCTGATCATGTACCTGTGGGCGGCGCTGTTCTCGGTCACGGTCGTCTCGCTGTCGGTGGTGCGGACCCGGCTGGTCGTGTTCGTCGTCGCGACCGCGGTCGCGGTGCTCACCCTGCTGCCGGTCACGATGCCCCAGCTGCGCCCCTGGCGGGTCCTGGCCCGCTGGCGGGCCGTCCCGGCCGCCGCCCGGCACGGGGCGTCCGCCGCCCGGCGCGGGGCGTCCGCCGCGGCCGCCCACCGCAGGACGGTGCCCACCGCCCCCCTCGCCACCGCGCCCGCGGCCGGGCCCCGCACCGCACCCGCCCGGCCCGCGACCAGGCCCGCCCCGCCCCGGCCGGCCGGTCCCGTCCTCAACGGCGCGCCCGCGCCCGTTGCCCCGCCGCACCCGTCCGCGCCGTTCCCTCCGGCTGCTTCGTACCCCGACCGGACCGCGTTCCTGGAGGGCACCCCCTACCCCGACCGGACCGCGTTCCCCGACGGGACCCCCTACCCAGACGCGACCGCGTACCCGCACGGGACCCCCTACCCAGACGCGACCGCGTACCCGCACGGGACCCCCTACCCAGACGCGACCGCGTACCCCGACCGAACCGCGTACCCCGGACCCGGCCCGGCTCCCGCCGTGGGCCCGGGCGAGAGCCTCGACCCCCTCGCTCCGCCACCGACCCGGGACACGCGGTCCTGGTAGCGCCGTCGGCTGACCTCTCGTTCCCCTGACCCGTCACTCGGTCTTTACCTTCGCTTTGCCCATTGCTAGCGACCTAAGGACACTCCGTAACACCTTCGCCGTCTGCGGCAACGTCGTGGGCCCAGGTCCCGGGGACCGGAAGACACTAACTTGACCGACGTTTCCGAAGCACAGCGCTCTGACCCGGAACATCTGCCGGAGGCGCCAGGGCCGTCCGCGCGGGTCCGGACTGGCGGTCCCGGCCCCAGATTGGTCATAAATTGTGCGCGGTCAGGTAAAGACAGAGCAAAGAACTTTGTGATAGGTTTCACGAGCAGCCCCCCTACGGTGGGAAAGAGGCCCGTGATACGTTTCGTCAACACAACCGGATACCCGCACCGGCCCTACGGCGCGGCGACCGGCTCCTGCCAGGACCGCGGGGCGCACCCCCGCGCCTGCGTAGTTGCTGTCGACCCCTCAGGAGCCAAGTAAATGCTGGCGAAATATGCCATCATCGTCCGGCGCGCCGGAGCGGTGACCGCCGCCGCGGCCGCGATCATGGTCGCCCTGAGCGCCGCGCTGGTCGGCGCCAAGGGCCTGTACGGGGCGCTGATCGGGGTGGCCCTCGTCACCGTGTTCTTCGGCATCAGCGTGCTGGTCGTGGGGCGCGCCGCGCGGGTCAGCCCGCAGGCCATGATGGTGGCCGCGATGGTCACCTACCTGGTCAAGATCATCGGCCTGGCCCTCGTGGTCTCGGCGCTGCACGGGATGAAAGGGTTCAGCGACCACGCCGTCGGCTTCACCGCGCTCGGCTGCATCCTGGTCTGGAGCGCCGCTCAGGTCATCACCGCGATGAAGGTCAAGATGCTCTATGTCGAGCCAGAACAGCAGCCGGCGCGGCAAGGCGGGTGACATGAGCGACCTCGGCCACGAAGCCGTCACCCGTGCCCAAGATCAAGCACAGAAACAGGCTGCCGCCGAAGGCCGGGCCCAGGGCCTGGAAATCGGCTGGACCGTGGTCAGCTACCTGCTGGCCGGCATGGCCGCCTACGGCGGCATCGGCTGGCTGGTCGGCCGGGCCGTGCACGTCCCGATGCTGTTCCCGGTCGGCATGCTCGTCGGCCTGGGCATCTCGCTCGGCTACATCATCTACCGCTTCGGCAGGCAGCAAGCGGCGGAGCAGACCGCAGGCCGCCGGAAGGAGATAACCGGTGACCGGTGACCTAGCCAGCAACGGGTGCCACATCTTCAACGGGTGCGGCTTCCCCGCCCCGGGCCTGCAGGACTTCAACTGGAAGCCGTTCTTCAGCATCGGCTCGTTCCACTTCACCAAGCCGATGCTGCTCGCGATCCTGGCCGCGCTCGTGGTGATCGTGTTCTTCTGGGCGGCGTTCTGGAAGCCGAAGCTGGTGCCGCGCGGCGTGCAGAACCTCGGCGAGATGGCCATCCTGGCCGTGCGCGACCAGATCCTGCGCCCGTCGCTGGGCCGGAAGGGCGACTCCTACCTGCCGTTCCTCGTGTCGCTGTTCTTCTTCATCTACATCATGAACATCATGGAACTGATCCCGGTCCTTCAGTTCCCGGTCACGTCCCGGATCGGCTTCGTGTGGCCGCTGGTGTTCGTCGTCTACTTCCTCTACCTGTACCTGGGCTTCAAGCACCAGGGCGTCTGGGGTTACTTCAAGTCGATGATCCCGCCCGGCGTGCCGGCGCCGATCTACATCATCCTGGTCCCGGTCGAGCTGCTCAGGTTCTTCGTCTTCCAGCCGTTCACCCTCGGGGTGCGCCTGTTCGGGAACATGTTCGCCGGCCACCTGCTGCTGACGATCTTCACGATCGCGACGTGGTACCTGCTCAGCCTGTCCGTCGGGCTGCTCTACGCCGTGGGTTCCTTCGGGCTGGCGATCTTCGTCTTCCTGCTCGAGACCCTGGTCACGCTGCTTCAGGCCTTCATCTTCACCACGCTGACCGCGACCTACATAGCCAGCTCCACCGAACCAAGTCACTAAGCCCGCACCCGATTCCGCCTACGTAAAGGAATAAACCAATGTCACTCGCCTTGCTCGCCGCCTCGACCACGACGACGCTGGACATCAAGAGGCTTGGAGCGCTCGGTTACGGCCTCGCGGCCATCGGCCCGGGCATCGGCATCGGCCTGGTCTTCGGCCACGCGATCGAGGCCATGGCCCGGCAGCCCGAAGCCACCGGCCGCATCACGCTGTACATGTGGATCGGCTTCTCGCTGACCGAGGCCCTCGCGCTGATCGGCCTGGTCGCCCCGTTCATCTTCTCGTCCTAGAGTCCCGGTCCCGGAAGTGAGCGCATGATGATCCCCCTCGCTGACAGTAGCGTGGCGTCGAGCGACCCGCTGCTCCCCTCGTGGCCGGAGTTCATTATCGGCACGATCCTGTTCTTCCTGGTGTTCGGCGTCATGGCCAAGCTGCTGCTGCCCCGGATCCAGAAGACGCTGGCCGAGCGGACCGAGCAGATCGAGGGCGGCCTGCAGCGTTCCGACGAGGCGCAGAAGGAGGCCCAGCAGCTGCTCGATCAGTACCGGCAGCAGCTGGCCGACGCCCGGCACGAGGCCGCGCGGCTGCGCGAGGAAGCCAGGGAGCAGGGTGCGCAGATCATCGCCGAGATGCGCGAACAGGCCCAGGCCGAGGCACGCCGGGTGACCGAGGCCGCGCAGGCCCAGATCCAGGCCGAACGGCAGCAGGCCCTGAACTCGCTGCGCACCGAGATCGGGACACTGGCCACCGAGCTGGCCAGCCGGATCGTGGGCGAGTCGCTCACCGATACCGCGCGGCAGGGCCGGATGGTCGACCGGTTCCTCGACGAGCTCGAGCAGGTGCCGAGCTCGTGAACCACGGCCCGTTCGGAAGAAAGATCTTCCCTGAACGCCCGGAAGGCGATCCAGCATGCGCGGTGTGAGCAGGGCCTCGTTCGCCGAACTGTCCGAGCGGCTCGCGGCCGAGCACATCACCAGCGCCACCGTGGCCACCCGGCTGGCCAACGAGCTGTTCTCGGTCGTCGGGCTGCTCGACACCGAGCACGGGCTGCGGCGCGCGCTGTCCGACCCGGGCAAGCCCGCGGCGGAGAAGGGCGCTGTCGCCAACGCGTTGCTGCACGGGAAGATAACCCAGCGCGCCGAGGCGCTGGTCGTGGCGGCCGTCGAGGGCCACTGGGCCACGAGCGGCGACCTATCCGACGCGATCGAGCAGCTCGCCGTCGAGGCGATGGTCCTGGCCGCCCAGGCGGACAAGGGACTGGACGACCTGGAGGACGGGCTGTTCCGGTTCGGGCGGGTGGTCTCGGCCAATCCGGACCTGCGGGCCACGCTGGCCGATCCGTCGCTGCCCCAGCAGGGCAAGCAGCAGCTGCTCGGCGCGCTGCTCGAGGGCAAGGTGACCCCGGTCACGCTCAGCCTGATCAACCAGATGGTGGCCCACCCGCGCGGCCGGTCGCTGACCGCCTCCCTGGACCTGTGCGCCGAGATCGCGGCCCGGTACCGGGAGCAGCTCATCGCGATAGTCCGGACGGCGACCGAGCTGTCCGCGAGCCAGCGCAGGCGGCTCGCGGACGCCCTGGCCCGCTCCTACGGGCACGATGTTCACCTAGATGTCGTCATCGATCCCTCGGTGGTGGGTGGAATTTCCGTCCAGATCGGGGATGAGCTTATAGACGGGACCGCGGCCAGCCGTCTGGCCGACGTCCGGCGCAGGCTGGCGGCCGGGCAATGACGCAGGAATCCGACAAGACAGTGCCGAAAGAGACGGGCAGGACAATGGCTGAGCTGACGATCCGGCCGGATGAGATCCGGGACGCGCTATCGCGCTTCGTCCAGGAGTACGAGCCGGCGGGCGCCGCCCGGGAAGAGATAGGCACCGTCATCGAGTGCGGCGATGGGATCGCGCGGGTCGAGGGCCTGCCGTCGGCCATGGCCAGCGAACTGCTCGAGTTCGAGAACGGCGTCCGGGGCTTGGCGCTCAACCTGGACGTGCGTGAGATCGGCGTCGTCATCCTCGGCGAGTTCAACGAGATCGAGGAGGGCCAGCAGGTCAAGCGGACCGGCGAGATCCTGTCCGTCCCGGTCGGCGACGCCTTCCTGGGCCGCGTGGTCGGGCCGCTGGGCGAGCCGCTGGACGGCAAGGGGCCGGTCGAGACCACCGAGCGGCGCCTGCTGGAGACCCAGGCGCCCTCGGTCGTCCAGCGCCAGCCGGTGAAGGAGCCCATGCAGACCGGCATCAAGGCCATCGACGCGATGACCGCCATCGGCCGGGGCCAGCGGCAGCTGATCATCGGCGACCGGCAGACCGGCAAGACCGCGATCGGCATCGACACGATCATCAACCAGCGGGCCAACTGGGAGTCGGGCGACCCGAAGCTCCAGGTGCGCTGCGTTTACGTCGCGATCGGCCAGCGGGCCTCGCAGATCGCCAACGTGCGCGGGGCGCTGGAAGAGCACGGCGCCATGGAGTACACCACGATCGTGGCCGCGCCCGCCTCCGACCCGTCCGGCTACAAGTACATCGCGCCGTATACCGGCTCGGCCATCGGCCAGCACTGGATGTACGAGGGCAAGCACGCGCTGATCATCTTCGACGACCTGACCAAGCAGGCCGACGCGTACCGGGCCATCTCGCTGCTGCTGCGCCGGCCGCCGGGCCGCGAGGCCTACCCGGGCGACGTGTTCTACCTGCACTCCCGGCTGCTCGAACGGTGCGCCAAGCTGTCCGACGACCTGGGCGGCGGCTCCCTGACCGGGCTGCCGATCGTGGAGACCAAGGCCAACGACATCTCCGCCTACATTCCGACCAACGTCATCTCGATCACCGACGGGCAGATCTACCTGGAGGCCGACCTGTTCAACTCGGGCATCCGGCCCGCCATCAACGTCGGCCGCTCGGTGTCGCGGGTCGGCGGCAACGCGCAGGTCAAGGCCATGAAGAAGGTCGCGGGCAACCTGCGGCTGTCGCTGTCGCAGTACCGCGACCTGGAGGCGTTCGCCGCCTTCGCCTCCGACCTGGACGCGGCCTCCCGGGCCCAGCTGGACCGCGGCTCGCGCCTGGTCGAGCTGCTCAAGCAGCCGCAGTACGACCCGTACCCGGTCGAGAACCAGGTCGTGTCGATCTGGGCGGGCAGCAACGGCTACCTGGACGACGTGCCCCTGGACGACGTAGCCCGGTTCGAGCACGACTTCCTGGAGAACCTGAAGCACTCGCACGACGGCATCCTGACCGCGATCCGGGAGACGAAGGACCTGTCCGAGGACACGATCACCGCGCTCAAGGACGCGATCGAGGAGTTCCGCAAGTCCTTCGAGACCAGCTCCGGCGAGCTGCTGTCCGGCGAGGACGAACAGGCCGAGCCGCTCGACTCCGAGGGCCAGGAGACGATCGCCCGCCGCCGCCCGCCCGAGCCCCAGCCCGCCGAGAAGCAGTAGGTCATGGGAGCCCAGCTTCGCCTGGTCCGGCGGCGGATCGGCACCGTCCAGTCCATCGCCAAGATCACCCGCGCCCAGGAGCTGATCGCGTCGTCGCGGATCGTCCGCGCCCAGCAGCAGCAGCGCGCCGCCGAGCCGTACTCCCGCGAGCTGACCCGGGCGGTGGAGGCCGTGATCAGCCGCTCGACCAACATCACCCACCCGTTCACCACCGAGCCGACGGACCCGAAGCGGGCCGCGGTCCTGATCCTGACCAGCGACCAGGGCTTCGCCGGCGCCTACAACGCCAACGTGCTGCGGGAGTCGGCCCGGTTGCGGCAGACGCTGCGGGAGCGGGGCATCGAGCCGGTCCTGTACGTGGCGGGCCGCAAGGGCATCTCCTGGCACCGGTTCCGCGACCTCGAGCTGGCCGACTCGTGGAGCGGCTTCTCGGCCGCGCCGCGGTACCGGGACGCCAAGGCCATCGCCGACGTCCTGCTCGCGGCGTTCGAGGCCGAGGACGCGAGCAAGGTGGACGAGATCTACCTGGTCGGCACCGACTTCGTGTCCATGCTGACCCAGCGGGTGTCGGTGCGGCGGCTGCTGCCGCTGGAGATCACCGAAACAGACGAGCCGAGCCCGGCCGGGCCGCTGCCGTCGTACGAATTCGAGCCGGATCCCGAAAGGGTGCTCGACGCCCTGCTGCCGCAGTACGTGGCGAGCCGGATCTTCTACGCGCTGCTGGAGGCGGCCGCCTCCGAGCTGGCCTCCCGGCGCCGGGCCATGAAGGCGGCCACGGACAACGCGAACGACCTGATCGAGACGCTGACCCGTGACGCGAATAAGGCCCGGCAGGCCGAGATCACCCAGGAAATTAGCGAGATCGTCGGCGGCGCCAGCGCGCTCGCCAGCGCGAGCGCAACGAGTGAGTGAGGAACACATGACCGCGACCGCAGAAAACTCAGCCCCGAGCGACGAGGTCGCTGAGGGCACCGGCCGTGTCGCCCGGGTCACCGGCCCCGTCGTGGACGTCGAGTTCGCGGCCGAGCACATGCCGGAGATCTACTACGCGCTGCACGTGGACGTCGGGACGGGGGATGAGACCCGGACGCTGACGCTGGAGGTCGAGCAGCACATCGGCGACAACATCGTCCGCGCGATCGCCATGCAGCCGACCGACGGCCTGGTGCGCGGCGCCGAGGTGATCAACACCGGCGCGCCGATCGAGGTGCCCGTCGGCGACGTCACCAAGGGGCACGTCTTCAACGTCCTCGGCGATACCCTCGACGTGCCCATTTCCTCGCTGAACGTCACCGAGCGCTGGCCGATCCACCGCGACCCCCCGCCGCTGGATCAACTCGAGCCCGAGACTCAGATGTTCGTCACCGGCATCAAGGTCATCGACCTGCTCACCCCGTACGTGCTGGGCGGGAAGATCGGGCTGTTCGGCGGGGCCGGCGTGGGCAAGACCGTGCTGATCCAGGAGATGATCCGCCGGGTGGCCCAGAACTTCGGCGGCGTGTCCTGCTTCGCCGGGGTGGGGGAGCGGACCCGCGAGGGCAACGACCTGTTCCTGGAGATGACCGAGTCCGGGGTCATCTCGGACACCGCGCTGGTGTTCGGCCAGATGGACGAGCCGCCCGGCGTCCGGCTGCGGGTCGGGCTGTCCGCGCTGACCATGGCCGAGTACTTCCGCGACGTGCAGGGCCAGGACGTCCTGCTGTTCATCGACAACATCTTCCGGTTCACCCAGGCCGGCTCGGAGGTCTCTACCCTCCTGGGCCGGCTCCCGTCAGCGGTCGGCTACCAGCCGACGCTGGCCGACGAGATGGGCGAGCTGCAGGAACGCATCACCTCGACCAGGGGCCATTCCATCACGAGCATGCAGGCCATCTACGTGCCCGCGGACGACATCACCGACCCGGCGCCGGCCACCGTGTTCGCGCACCTTGACGCGACCACCACGCTATCCCGGGCCATCACCGAGAAGGGCATCTACCCGGCGGTCGACCCGCTAGACTCCACTTCACGGATCCTGGACGCGCGGTACATCGGCCAGGAACACTACGACGTGGCCCGCGAGGTGCAGCGGATCCTGCAGCGATACAAGGAGTTGCAGGACATCATCGCCATCCTCGGCGTCGACGAGCTCGGTGAAGAGGACAAGATCACCGTGCAGCGGGCGAGGCGGATCGAGCGGTTCCTGTCCCAGCCGATGTACGTGGCCGAGCAGTTCACCGGCCAGCCGGGCGTGTTCACGCCGCTGGACGAGACGATCTCCTCGTTCAAGGCGATCACCGAGGGCAAGTACGACAACCTGCC
>Ga0335073_10011802_pt1 | contig 12280 bp, 11 predicted proteins | sample Lox_Sample_22_FD_207093 | JGI IMG/M metagenome (GOLD analysis project Ga0335073, IMG submission 207093) | Soil microbial communities from Loxahatchee National Wildlife Refuge, Florida, United States - Lox_Sample_2.2 | ecosystem: Environmental > Terrestrial > Soil > Wetlands | place: USA... | reverse complement strand
CAGTCGACGGATGGCTGGACGGACACGCCGCGGGGTTGGCGCCGGAATTCGCAGGCAAGGGCACGCTCGACGAGCAGGTGGCGCAGCTGGCGAAGGTGCGCCGGCTGACCCACGACGCCGGGTGGGCGAGATGGGGCTGGCCCGAGCAGGTCGGCGGCCTCGGGGGCTCCAACCTGCTGCGGGCCTACCTGGGAGAGGCGCTCACGGCGCGTGACCTCGTCGAGTCCGGCCTCTACACGATGCCCGAGTTCCTGGTGCCGACGATGCTCGACCATGCACCACCCGACCTGGCGGCCGAGATGGTGCCCCGCGTGCTGCGGGGCGACGAGATCTGGTGCCAGGGCTTCTCCGAGCCGGGCACCGGCAGCGCTCTGGCGTCGCTCTCCTGCCGCGCCGTGCGCACCGACCGAGGGTGGGAGGTCAACGGCCAGAAGGTCTGGACGAGCCTGGCGCAGTACGCCCGGCGCTGCGTGCTCCTGACCCGCACGGGCACGCCGGAATCCGGCCATCGAGGGATCACGGCGCTGTTCGTGGACATGGACAGTCCCGGCATCACCGTGCGCCCGATCGGATCGATGCACGGCGTCGAGGAGTTTTGCGAGGTCTTCTTCGACGGCGTGGTCGTCCCCGCCGATCGCCTCCTCGGCAAGGTGGACGGCGGCTGGTCCATCGCGATGGACCTCCTGCCCTACGAGCGCAGCACCGCCCTCTGGCACCGCGCCGCCTACCTGCAGCGGCGCCTGGCGCAGCTGGTCGCGGTGGCGCCCGAAGGTGCGCTCGATCCCGATGCGATCGGCCGGACCGTCGAGCTGCTGTGGGCGTTCCGGGCGCGGTCGCGCTCGACCCAGTACCGGCTCGCAGACGGCGAGCGCCTCGGCGCGGAGACCTCCGTGGACAAGATCCTGTTGGCGACGACCGAGCAGGCGCTGTTCGACCTCGTCGGCGACGCGTTGGGTCCGGAGATCACGATCGGCGACGATCCGGTGAGCGGGCAGTGGCGCGCCGAGTTCCTCTACGCGAGGGCGGCGACCATCTACGGCGGGAGCGCGGAGATCCAGCGCAACATCGTCGCCCGCCGCCTCCTCGAGCTCGGGGAGGATCGCTGATGGAGGGTCCCCATCTCGAGCTGTTCCGCCGCAGCGTCCGGCACGCCACCGAGGGCTGCACCGGCGAGGAGCTCGACGCCGCGCTCGACGACCTGGGCTGGGAGGACGCTCTCGGCGAGGACGCGCCGGCCGCCGTCTCGGTCTTGTTCGAGAGCCAGGGCGCGGCCAACACGAGGTCGTCCGCGCTCGGCCGAGTCCTCGGCCACGTGCTCGGGCTCGCCGGCGGCGCGGGGGCACCGCTCGTGGTTCTCCCTCCCCTCGGGGGGTGCAACCCTCCCGGACGCGTCGTGGGATCCGTCTGCACCACGGCTGGCCTCGCCATGGGTGGAGGCTCGTCGGGCGAGACGACCGTCGTCGTGACGGGGTCCGGGGACGGACGTGCCCTCGCCCTGCCCGCAGGCGCGCTGACGTGGCGGACGGCCGTCGGCATCGACCCCGCGCTCGCGCTGCGAGAGGTCTCCGGCGAGGTGCCGCTCGACGCGACCGAGCCACTCGGGGTCGCCGCCTGGGACCACGCCCTGGCCCTGGGCCAGCTGGCAGTCGGTCACGAGCTCCTCGGAGCGGCGCGCGCCATGCTCGAGCTGGCCCGCCGCCACGCCCTCGAGCGCGAGCAGTTCGGGCGGCCCATCGGCGCCTTCCAGGCGGTGCGGCACCGGCTGGCCGAGGCGCTCGTGTGGAGCGAGGCGGCAGCCTCCCTCCTCGGCGCCTCGTGGGAGGACCCCTCCGCCCACGCTGCAATGGCCAAGGCCTTCGCCGGGTCGGCAGCGAAACTGGTGGCACGCCACGCGCAGCAGGTCATCGCGGGCATCGGCTTCACCACGGAGCATCCTCTCCACCGCTACGTCCGGCGCACGATCCTGCTCGACCAGTTGCTCGGGGCGGCCACCTCGCTGACCCGCCGGCTCGGCACCGAGGTGCTGGCGACCGGCACGCTGCCGCCCGCGGTGCCGCTGTGAGCGCGCGGCGGTGACGGACGGTGAGTGACCACGACCCTGTTCTGCGCCAGCACGGCTACCACTCCCTGCGGGTCGGTGCCGTCGTCGCCGAGACGAGCGAGGCGAGCTCCTTCGTCCTCGAGGTGCCCGAGGAGCTGCGGGCGACCTTCCGCTACCGGCCGGGGCAGTTCTGCACCTTCCGGGTTGCCGTCGACGGGGAGGAGCACCTGCGGTCGTACTCGATGTCGAGCGCCCCGGCGACGGATGGCGAGCTGACCGCCACGGTCACCGTCAAGCGGGTCCCGGGTGGCCTCGTCTCCAATGCGCTCCTCGACCGGGTGTCGGAGGGTGACGTCCTCGAGCTGACCAAGCCGGCCGGGGTCTTCTGCCCACGGGAGACCGACCGCGCGGTCCTCGCGCTGTGCGGGGGCAGCGGGATCACCCCGGTGATGTCGATCACGAAGCACGTGCTCGCGACCACGGAGCGCTCCGTCCGGCTGCTCTACGCCAACCGCGAGCGCTCCACGATCATCTTCGAGGATGCGCTTGCCCGGTTGCGCGGGAGGTACGGCTCACGGCTCGAGGTGCGGCACCACGTCGACGCCGACGGAGGGTTCCTCACGGCGGCGGAGATCGCCGGTTTCGTGGGGCGCACGGTCGATGCCGACTTCTACCTGTGCGGCCCCGGTCCCTTCATGGATCTCGTCGAATCGACGCTGCACCGGATGGGCGTGGCGCAGGAGCGGATCTTCGTCGAGCGCTTCTTGGTGGAACAGCAGGAGAAGGACGCCGCCTTGTCCCAGGCCGGCGCGACCGGCGGCGAGGAGGTTCCCCACGCCGTGACGGTCGCCCTCGGGGGCAGGACCGAGACCATCGCCTACCAGCCCGGCGACACGCTGCTCGAGACGGCGAGGAGGGGAGGCCTCCGGCCGCCCTTCTCGTGCGAGTCGGGGAATTGCGCCACGTGCATGGCGTTCTTGAAGGAGGGGGCGGCCACCATGCGTGTCAACAACGCGCTCACCCCCGAGGAGGTCGACGAAGGCTGGATCCTCACCTGCCAGGGGGTGCCCCGGGGCGCCGTCGTGACCGTCGAGTACGAGCCGATGTAGATGCTGCACGAGCCGGCCGTTCCTGCAAGCATCGAGGACGGCTCCGGCGTCACGGCCTCGGTCGACCACCCCCCCGTGATCGACCACAAAGGAGGAAGCATCAAGAGCTCGACCACGGTGGGCACACAGCCGCAGGCGTATCCGGTCCTCGACGTCACCCCTCGCCAGGAGCTGGCCCTGCTCGCCCGGATGCTGCACGCCGAGGGCTACGACGACCACCTGGCCGGGCACATCACCTCCCGCCAGCCGGACGGCAGCTTCCTGGTCAACCCGCTCGGATTGAGCTGGGACGAGTTGTGCGCCGGGGACGTCGCCCGGATGGACGCCGAGGGCCGGCAGCTCGAGGGGCGCTGGACCATCTCCCCCGCGGTACAGCTCCACGTGGTGCTCCACCGGCACCGGCCGAATGCCGGCGTCGTGATCCACAACCATCCCCGCTGGGGCACCATCTGGGCCGACTGCCACCGGGTCCCACCCGTCTACGACCAGACCAGCGCCATGTACGGAGGGGCGATCGCCATCGACGCCGGGTACGACGGCCCGGTAAACCAGACGGCCAACGCCGAGGAGGTGGTCACCGCGCTCGAGGGCGCGGACATCGCCCTCATGGTCAACCACGGGGTGCTGGTCATCGGCCCCAACGTCCGCGAGGCCTACCTGCGGGCCGCCGTCCTCGAGTGGCGCTGCCGCCAGGCGTGGCACGTGGAGACGCTGGGATCGGGCGTGGCGATGAACCCCGAGACGGCGCAAGCTTTTGGTGAGCTGATCGGCGCATCCGCGGCCAAGGGCAACTTCGACAACTGGTTCGCGAGCGCCGCCCGCAGGGTCATCCGCCAGGACCCGTCCGTCCTCGACTGAGCCTGGAGCGCTCCCAGGGCTCGGGCCAGGCGATCGGGGGGACAGCCCTTTGGCCTCGTTGAAGCGTCGGCGCTGACCTCCGAGAGTTGGCCTCAGCCGAAGACGAGCCAGGCCTTACTGATGGTGTTGACGCAATACGCCTCGACGGTGAACTCCGCGTCCCCGAACCCGGGATTGGAGAACCACACATCCATAGAGGTGACGGCGCGCGAGCCGAACTGGTTGGGAACGGTGTCCTTCGCGATGACGGGACCAAGGATCACCGGTGGCTCGACCCGTACCTTGAGTCTCGGGACGGTCTGGTTCGCTCCCCGCTCGATGTAGTAGCCGCTGGGACACGGGATGGGAACGGGCGTGCTGTCCCACCAGTGGAGCGTGTGGGTCACGCCCCCGGAGATGATTTCCGGCTGGACGATCGGTTCGTCGGCGCTGGCGCTACCCGAGACCGCCCCGGCCAGACCGAGGACCATGGCGAAGCCCGCGGCTGCCGTCGAGATCCTCCTGGTCCACCCCATCGTCCCTCCTTCGCTCGAGGATCGACTGCCCATGGTAGCCAGGGGTGGATTGCCGACTCAGAGTCGGTCGAGGACCTCGGTCCGGTAGCGGGTCAGCTGTTCGCTCACCAGGGTGAGCTCGTCGGGCTTCGCCACCTGGAGCCGCAGTACCAGCCTGGTGGCACCGGCTTTCACGAACTGGCGCACCCATTCGACGTCCCATTCCAGCCGGGGGTCATAGCTGCCGGGCCAAACGGTGATCTCGACTGCGGAGGGATCGCGTCCGGCACGCCGTGCGGCGTCTCTGAGCTGGCTTGCTGCGTCGGCGAATTTCTCCGGGCCGATCGTGTAGGGGAACCAGCCGTCTGCGAGACGCCCCGCCCGCCGGACGGCAGCGTCGGAATTGCCGCCGAGAACGATCGGTACGGTGCCATTCACGGGCTTTGGAACGACGTGCACTGCCTCGAAGGATGCCGTCTGGCCGTGGAACGTGGAGGGTCCCCGGCCCCAGAGGGTCCGCATGGCGGCGACGGACTCTTCGAGGCGTAGGCCTCGTCCTTCGAAAGGTGCGCCGACGGCGGCGTACTCTTCTTTTTGCCAGCCGATGCCGAGGCCCAGAAGCAAGCGGCCCGAGGACAGGACGTCGAGGGTGGCGGCCCGCTTCGCCAGCAGAGCAGCGCTGTGAAGGGGAGCCACCACGACCGCAGTACCCAGCCGCAATCGGGTTGTGCTTGCTGCCAAGAAGGTCAGGAGTTCGAGAGGATCGGGCATCGGGACGGCGTCGGCTGCTCTCGAGGGCATACGCCCGTCCGCGGAGTAGGGATAGTTGGGCTCGTAGTCCTCGGCCACGACCACGTGCTCGACAGCCCATACGGACTCGGCGCCTTCGACCTCCACGGTGAGGGCGAAGTCGCGCAAGAAATTCGGATTGGTGATGAGGCCGTGCCCGTAGGGGGCCAAGACCCCGAGACGGATCTCCGAATTCGCGGCCACCGAAGCCGCTCAGGGGGAGAAGAGAAACTCGTCGATGGCCCGCTGGTAATTCCAGATGGTCATCTCCTGGGCCCGGTTGAGGTGGTAGCCGTCGAAACCGGCCGAGTGGAGTCCGACCTGCACCTCGGACATGTTCGAGAAGTCCTGTTCGAGGATGGCCCCGAGCGACGCCTGGCGCCAGTCGTCGTAAGACTCGGGCCGTGCCGTCTCGATGCCCTCGGCCGGCGGCAACCACAGACCCTGGACGTCGAAGATGCACTGGTCGGGGTCCCGGCCGTTGGGGCGGGTGCGGTAGGCCAGGGCCGAGCCGAAGTCGACCAGGAAGACCGTGTTCGGCAGCACGTGCCAGTCGTACATGCCTGCCTTGAGCTGTGCCTCGGAGAGCTCCGGGTAGTCCACTCCGGCCGCTCGGGCGTGCTTCTTGCGCAACTCGCGGTAGATGGCGTTTCCCTGTGGGCTCCAGGCCTCGGGCATCGTCAGCAGCTCGGCGGCGGCCCCGAGATCGGTCGGCAGGTAGAGGCTGCGCAGCTCGCGCAGGTTGTAGACGACGTTGTCGTAGACCGCCCTCGGGTCGACCCCGTACTCGGGCCGCAGCTTGGTCGAGTCGGCATCGGGGCCGTAGCGGAAGATGTCGGCGTGCCGGGAGTGGTAGCGGAACAACTCGTTGAAGGTCCGCCCGCCGTAGTTGTCGCACTCGGCGATGGTGGCGGGTGTCGGCCGTTTATCGGCGCGCAACAGCTGCGGGTGGGTGCCGGGGACGTGCCAGCTCTCGTTGAAGGCATCGAGCGCCGTCTTCCAGTTGGCCTGCACGACCACGGACTTGTACCAGGCGACCCGCATCTGCTCGAGCTTGTAACCCTCGAGCCTCGTCGGCAGCGGATCGAGGTAGTCGAGCAGCGCCTCTGCGTCCGGGTCCATGTTGACGAAGACCCACCCGCCCCAGGTGCCGACCCGCAGTTGGGGCAGGCAGAGCTCCGCCGCCGGCCGGGGGTCGAAGTTGTCCTCGTCGGCCATGTACTTGAGGGAGCCGTCCAGGTTCCAGCGCCACGAATGGAAGGGGCAGCGAAACTCGCCGATGCGACCTTCGCCCTTGACCAGCCGGGTGCCGCGATGGCGACAGGCGTTGTAGTAGGCGCGCAGGCCCTCCTCGGTGCGGACGACGACGATCGACTGGTCACCGATCTCCAGCTCGACGTAGTCGCCGACCCGCTCGACCTCGTCGAAACGGCAGGCGTTGAGCCACGTCCTCGGGAACAGGCGCTCGAGCTCGAGCTGGAGGAACTCCGGGTCGGTGTACCGACCCTTCGGCACGAAGGAGGGACCGAGTCGCCAGCGCTCGGGCACCCGCAGTCCGGCCTTCGCGGGGGGAACCTCGGTCGTCGTCACCCTCGACGCACCTCCTGATCGCTGCAACGCGCCGAGCGACGGTACCCCGAACGCCGGCCGGGCGCCTCGTGTTGTACTGACCGGTCGCCTAGCCTATCTCGAAGTGGACTTTTCTCTCAGCGAGGGCGAGCAGGCGCTGGCCGATCTCTGCCGCCAGTTCGCCACGAAGGAGATCGCCCGCCGAGCGCCGGCCGCCTGGGAGCGGGGCGAGTGCCCGACCGACCTGCTGCGCGAGATGGGTTACCTCGGGTTGCTCGGCATCCTCGTGCCCGAGGAATGGGGGGGACTCGGCATGTCGACGGTGGGGTTCGTGGCCGCAATGGAGCAGATCGGGCTCGCGGACCAGTCGGTGGCGGCCGCCTGGCAGGCGCACGTCACGATCGGCTCGCTTCCGCTCTTGCTCTTTGGTGACGACGGCCAACGCCAGCGCTGGCTGCGCCCCCTGGCCGAGGGACGGGCCCTGGCCGCCTTCGGGCTGACCGAGCCCGAGGCGGGCTCCGACGCCCGGGGGATCCGGACGCGGGCCGAACGGCGGGACGGCGGCTGGCTGATCAACGGCCACAAGACGTTCATCTCGAATGCCGGGACCGACATGTCCTTCGGCGTCACCCTGCTCGCCAGGACGACGCCGGCCGAGGGTCAGCCGCCACGATTCGGGGCGTTCGTCGTCGAGCGGGGCACGCCCGGTTTCACGATGGGGCCCAAGCTGCGAGGCATCGGGTGGCGCGCCCTGGACACCCGTCAGCTCTTCTTCGACGACGTCTGGGTCGGCGACGACCACCTGGTCGGCGACCCCGAGCTGGGGCTGAGCCAGTTCCTCGCGACCCTGGAGGTCGGCCGGATCTCCGTCGCCGCCCTCTCGCTCAGCCTGACCCAGGCGGTCCTCGACCTGGCCCTCGGCTACGCCCGCGAGCGCCGCCAGTTCGGAAAGCCCATCGCACAGTTTCAGGCGGTGCAGTTCAAGCTGGCGGACATCGCCACCGAGCTCGAGGCCGCCCGATGGCTCACCTACCGCGCCGCCTCCCTGCGCGACAGCGGTCGACCCTTCCTCAAGGAAGCGGCGATGGCGAAGCTGAAGGCGAGCCGCGTGGCCACCGCCGCCGCATCCGAGGCCCTCCAGATCCACGGAGGCCTCGGCTACATGCTCGACTCCCCGGTGGCCCGCTTCTACTGCGACGCCAAGGTCCTCGAGATCGGGGAAGGGACGAACGAGATCCAGCACATGGTCATCGCCCGGGCGCTCGGATGCTGAGGGCCGTGGCCACCGTCCGAAACGTGCCGCCACCACATACCGTGGCCGGCCGATGGCGGCCGGTAGCATCGGGCGGACACCCGGGTGAGAGTCCGCGAACAGGGCGAGACAAGGCGACAGATGCCCAACGGTAAGGCTGTCAAACCAGCCGTCAGAGCAAAGGACGACTCCCGGCGGAGCGCCAAGTGGCACGAGCGGCGCAACGGCATCATCGACCTGTCGGCCAAGGTCTTCGCGAAGCGCGGCTACCACGCCACCAGCACCGTCGAGCTCTGCGAAGCCAACCAGCTCGGCAAGGGTGCCCTCTACTACTACATCGGCTCCAAGGAGCATCTCCTGGCTGCCATCCACGATCGGGTCATGGACGAGGTGATGATGGGCGCCGACCGCGTGGCCCTGGCCGGCGGCTCGCCAGCCGAGCAACTGGCCATGCTGGGCCAGGAGCTCGTCGCCGTCATCATGCGTTACCCGGACCACGTCTGGGTGTTCCTCCACGAGTTCCACGCCTTGACGGGTGAGAACGCAAAGCAATTCCGCCGGCGCCGGCGGCAGTACGAGGGTCGGATCGAGGCGGTCTTCGAGGCCGGCACGGCATCCGGGCAGTTCCGGGCGCTCGATCCGAGGGTGACGGCCCGAGCATGGCTCGGCATGCACAACTACACGTACCTCTGGCTGAAGGACAAGGGCCGCCTGTCGGCCAAGGAGGTGGCCGCCCTCTTCGCCGAGATCTTCGTGTGGGGCGTCGCCGACCCGGCCTCCGAGATGGTCCCGCCCCTCGACGGTCGCCCGGCCCAGGTGGCCGGCGCGTCCTGAGGCGACCCGCCGCCGCCCGTGCTCAGGGGGCGGAGTAGCCCCCGTCCACGATCATCGCCGAGCCGGTCGTCCAACGAGCGGCGTCGCTCGCCAGGTACGAGTAGGCCCCGACGAGGTCGTCGGGCGAACCCAGTCCCAGGGGATGGCGCTCGGCGATGTCCTCGACGGCCGACGGCGGCAGCTCGGCGTGCATGGCCGAGACGAAGGTGCCCGGGCAGACGCAATTCACCCGGATGTTGTCGCGGGCGTACTCGACGGCCGCCACCTTGGCCAACTCGATCACGGCAGCCTTGGTGGCGCAGTACGCGGCCGCATAGGCCCACGCCGTCAGCCCGGCCACCGAGGCGGTCAGGACCAGGGCACCGCCCTGTTCCTGATGGCGCATGACGGGCACGGCGGACTGGATGGCGTGGACATGGCCCATCACGTTGACCCGGAAGGCGCGCTCCCAGTCGTCGTCGGACAGGTTGTGGATCCGCCCGTTGGCGGGTGGGATGCCGGCGTTGCTGATGAACACGTCCAGCCGCCCAAAGCGCTCCACGGCCCGAGCGACGACGGCGTCCACCTGTCCGCGCTCGGTGACGTCGGCGATCACGGTCTCGACGGGAGGTCCTCCCTCCTCCACCCCGGCCACCGAGTCCTCGAGGGCCGCCACGCTCCGGTCGCTCACCACCAGTCCCGCCAGCGACTCGCCGGCCAGCTTTCGGGTGATCGCTCCCCCGAGCGATCCCCCGGCCCCGAGGATGGCGACCACCCGCTGTTCGCCACTCACGTCAGCAGGTGTCCCCGTCGACGTCCCGGCACGACGTCGAGCCTAGACCGACCGGTCGGTCTAGGCTCGAGGAGCGGCCCGTCCCCACCGGCAACAGCTCGATCACCCACCGCAGGGAGGCCCCATCGGCATGAGCAGCCTGGCCGTGATCAAGCTGAGCGAGCACGTCGGCGCCGAGGTGCAGGGCGTCGACGCCGAGCGCCTCCTCGACGACGGGACGCTGCCCGGTGCCGTCCTGGCCGCCCTGGAGGAGCACGGCGTCCTGGTGTTTCCCAAGTTGTGCCTGGAACCCGAGATGCAAGTGGCCATGGCCGAGCGGCTGGGCGAGGTCGACTTCTCCGTCGGGCAGAAGAGCGTGCCCGGCACCATGTTGGTGACCCTCGACAAGACCAAGAGCGCCAAGGCGGAATACCTCCGGGGGACCTTCCACTGGCACATGGATGGCTGCACGCTGCCGGAAGGACACCATCCCCAGGCGGCGACCATCCTCTCGGCGGTGGCGCTGGCCGAGCGTGGGGGCGAGACCGAGTTCGCGAGCACCTACCGGGCGTTCGACGCCCTGACGCGGGACGAGCAGGAGCGCTGCGGACGGCTGCAGGTGCTGCATTCGCTGGCCGCCACGCAGCGGTTGGTGACCGGTCCGCCGTTCCCCCGCCCGGACGACCCGCCGGACCCCGGGACACGCCGGCATCCCCTGGTCTGGCGGCACCGCTCCGGGCGCCGGTCGCTCGTGATCGGCGCCACGGCGGCCGCCGTGGTCGGCACGGACCCTCCGGCGGGTCGAGCGTTGCTCGACCACCTGCTCGAGCGGGCCACCGGCCCGGGATCCGTGTACCGCCACCACTGGTCGCTCGGCGATACCGTCATCTGGGACAACCGCGGCCTGCTGCACCGGGTCGAGCCCTACGACCTCGACTCGCCCCGCGAGATGCTCCGCACCAGCCTGGTGGGCGACGAGCCGATCCGGTAGGGGCGACCGAGCCGGCGGACCCGGCTCCGGTGAGGGGTGGGCCCGTCCCGGCGCGCGCCCCATGGGTTTGCCTGCGATGCCCTTGACCTGCACCGGGACGACTACTAGCGTCCTTTTTTGGACCAACTAGTCAGTACTAGTCCGTACTAGTCCGTACGAGCCGGTTCGCAGGAGTCCGTGCTTGTCAGGATTGGGGCGGGACGGGGCGAGGAGGATCGGCCCGCCGGTCGGCCCCGCCGCAGGTCCAGCTGGAAGCTCGACGTTGGGAGGGCCGAGATGACGACCGAGACCCGTGATTTCGTGGTTTCCGCCGATGGGCACATCCTCGAGCCGACCGATCTCTTCGTGACCCGGCTTCCCGAGCACCTGCGGCCGCGGGGCGTGTGGGAGGAGGACTTCGAGATCGAGCCGATGGTCGAGGGTGGCGCCCGGTACTTCCGGCGCCTGCACACACCGGGCTTCGAGGGCTGGACCATCTCTCGTTACCGCCAGACCGACGGCCCGCCCCCCGACGGGGATCCCGAAGGGATCCTGTCCGACATGGACTCCGACGGGGTCGACGCCTCGCTGATGCATCCGAACCTGTCGTTGTTCGGGCTCTACTCCGACGACCACGAGCTCTCGATGGCCCACGCCCGCGTCTACAACGACTACCTCATCGAGCGCTTCCTGCCGTACCGGCAGCGGATCCGGCCGACCTGCCCGGTGCCGATCACCGACGTCGACGACGCGGTGGCCGAGATCGAGCGGATCGCCCGGGCCGGGCTGGGCGCCATCCTGCTCCCCGCCATCCCGCCCGAGCCGTACTACTCGCGGAACCTCGATCCCGTCTGGGCCGCCGCCCAGGCCAACGAAACCCCCGTGTTCTTCCACACCGCGACCGGGGGCGTGAAGGTCGACGACCCGGAGTCCTCGACGATGAAGTCGGTCACCGACATGGCCATGCAGGCCAACATGGCGATCGACGGCCGGCTCGCCTCGGAGCGGATGTTCACCCAGTCGTTCATGGGCCATCCCTTCGTCGCCTCCCAGCTCATGTGCCAGCTGATCGGCGGCGGCGTACCCGAGCGGTTCCCGGACCTGCACTTCGGGCTCATCGAGTTCAACGCCCACTGGCTGGTGTCCCTGATGGGCGGGATGGACAAGGCCTGGGTGACCGGCACCGGCCAGGACGCCGACTGGTGGCTCGGGCACTGGGACGACACTCTCCCGTCGAGCGAGCAGCCGGCGATGGCCCGGCTCTTCCGCTTGAACGACCGCTGGCCCTACCCGCTCAAGCCGAGCGAGTACATCCGGCGCCAGATCCACGTGTCCTTCCAGGACGACCCCGTGGCACTGGCGGCCCGGCACCTCACGGGGCTCACCACCATCATCTGGGGCAACGACTACCCGCACGCCGAGGGCACGTTCCGCCACAGCAAGCAGCTCATCGCCGAGCAGTTTTCCGACGTGCCCGACGACGAGCGGAAGGCCATCCTCGGCGGCACCCTCGCCAAGGTGGTGGGCTTCGAGCGGGTCCCGGCCACCGTCTGACCCGGGACCTTCGGATGGCAGACGCCGGCACCCGGTCCCGGGCGGAGGGGCAACGGGGC
>Ga0335073_10011801_pt1 | contig 12280 bp, 10 predicted proteins | sample Lox_Sample_22_FD_207093 | JGI IMG/M metagenome (GOLD analysis project Ga0335073, IMG submission 207093) | Soil microbial communities from Loxahatchee National Wildlife Refuge, Florida, United States - Lox_Sample_2.2 | ecosystem: Environmental > Terrestrial > Soil > Wetlands | place: USA... | reverse complement strand
TACTGGAACGTGATGGCGAGGCCGGTTGCGGAGGAGTACTTCAATAAGCTCACCTACGTGAATCGACGCAATGTGCCATTCGTTCGTGGAGTGATACCGAACGAATCTCTGCCTGCAGAACTGGAAGAGGTGCGCGCGTCTGTAGCCCGCCTGATCAATGCCGACGTGAGTGAAATCGCATTGACACGTTGTGGGACCGAATCGCTGCAAGATCTGATCTCGGGGTATAACCGCCTGAAGCCCGGCGACAGCATTCTCTTCGCCGACCTCGATTACGACTCAATGCAGAACACGATGCTCTTCCTGAAGGAACGGCGAGGCGTAGAAGTGGTGACCTTCGCGCTTCCCGAACCCGCGACGACAGGTAACATCCTCGCAGCGTATGAGGATGTCCTTCGCAAGACACCCAAAGCCAGGTTGATGCTGGTAACGCATCTGTGTCATCGAACTGGGCTGGTAAATCCGGTAAAAGAGATCATCGCGCTCGCGCGAAGACACGGAGTGGATTGCATTCTCGATACCGCACAGGCTGTCGGCCAGATGCCGGTCGACCTCAGAGGAATCGATGCCGACTTCGCTGGTTTCAGTCTGCATAAGTGGGTTGGTGCTCCGCTGGGCACGGGCGCAGTCTACATTCGCAGGAACCGGCTTGCCGATATCGACATCTGTCTCGGTAACCGGGAAGATCCGCCCGATGACATCTCTTCTCGTATCTATTCGGGTACCTACAACTTCGCGGCTACGCTGGCAATCCCCGCGGCCATCGACTTTCACAACCGTCTAACGGTGGAACGGAAGCGAGCGCGCTTGCAATACATGCGGAACTATTGGGTTTCGCGTGTCCGCGACGTTGATGGCATCGAAATCCTGACCCCCGACGATCCCGAGCGGTACGGCGCCACCACTTCGTTCCGGCTGAAGGGAATGCGCAGCTTTGAACAGGCAAAGAAAGTGCAAGATGTGCTATTTGCAAAGCACAATGTGCTGACCGTCGCGCGCAAAGGGATCACGAAGGGTGCGGCCGTGCGAGTGACTCCTGCTCTCTACAACACGAATGCTGAACTCGATCGGCTCGTAATGGCAATCAGGCAAGAGTATCGACTCTTGACCTAGCTCTGGAGATACGAGATGTCCGATCTTGAACCTGTGAGAACGAATCCAGTCGGGTGTGCCGCTGCCAGTGCAGAATGAAGCAAGTGCAGGAGGCAGTCTCCGCCATTTCGGCGCAAATCGTCGCCGATCCGTCCGCCGCCGGTACTACTTCTCGCGCCGCCACGGCGTTTGACGTCTACGGCATCCAACTGCAATGACGCCGCTGATGGGGAAGCATAAATCAGCGCAGGTGTCAGGGAACAGAAATCAGGGAACAGAAATCAGGAATCGCAAAATTCATGCTTGACATTGACGGATAATCCACTACCATGTGGTTGTGGATAGATTGGGCACAACGTTTGCGGCTTTGTCTGATCCGACAAGGCGCGCGATGATCGAACGGCTCTCCCATGGGCCCGCCTCTGTGCATGGATTGACGAAACCGTTTGCACTTTCGCAGCAGATGATTTCAAAACATATTGCCTACCTGGTGCGGGCGCGGATTGTGATCAAGACCAAGCGCGGACGAGAGAGCGTGTGCACGCTCAGGCCGCAGTCCATTAAGTCAGTCAGCGATTGGGCGGCCTATTATCGCCGATTCTGGGAAGAGAGTTTCGACAAGCTGGATGTGGTTGTGAAGCAAATGAAAAGAAACGGAGATCAGGGATGACAAAAAACACGGTGAACGAGACAGAGCGGATGCTCATAACAAGAGTTTTTGATGCCCCACGCGAATTGGTTTGGAAGGCGTGGACAGACCCGAAATACGTGATGCAGTGGTGGGGGCCGAAGGGGTTCACTGCGCCTTTTTGCGAGATCGATTTTCGCGTGGGAGGAAAATTCCTGTGCTGCATGAGAACGCCGGATGGGCAGGAGTTCTGGAATGCTGGGGAATACCACGAGATCGTTCCGCACGAGAAGATCGTTTCCTCCATGTACTTTTCCGACTCGAAGGGAAACAGGGTTGAGGCTGCGCATTATGGAATCGAACATGAGGCCATCGAGGATGCGTGCGACGTGACTCTCTTTGAGGATTTTGGAAACGGCCAGACGAAACTCACCTTCATTGGAAATGAACCCATGGAGAGCGCAAAGAGCAGCGGTCAAGTCGAGGGCTGGTACCAGATTCTCGATAAATTTGCCGCAGTTGTTGCGGGGCTCGTGCAGGCGAAATAGAAAGGTGAAAGTTTTGATGACCGGCCTGCGTGAGATCTGAACGTAAATCAACGCAGGCCGTTCCGGAAACCCCAGCTCAAGGTGGGCGGCAGAGGCTTAATTGTTATCACTTACCTGCCGGGGCCGCCTTCTTGTGCTCCGCGAAGACGTGAGCCTGATGACAACTCACACACGTCCTGCCCTTCATGAATGGATCAGACTTCAGTTGTTCCACCTGATCGGCGTGACAGGTGGCGCACGTGCTTAGCGCCGGCGTGCCCGCGAAGTCCGGTGCTGTTGTCTCGCCATGGCACACGGTGCATTCGATACCGTTGGCGGCATGCGGGCTGGCTTTCCATTGGTCATACACCACCTTGTGGCAACTGGAACAGGTATCCCCGGCTGGAATCAGCCGATGGAAGATATGCTTGGCTTGATCCTGCTGAGCAATGGCAGGTTGGACGGCAGCAGCCAAAACGAGAAAGACGAACAGGGCAGAACTGAACAAACACGCGCGGAACCCATTCACGGACAAATCTCCTGAATAGGACCACGGTACTTGACCGGCTATGGGCGCCGTCGGTGATGCCGAGCACGTCTCACCGTATCTACGCTCTGGCTACCAGCCCTATCGCCCAACGGCACCCATCAACGCCAATTGGACAGGAAATCTTCTGCACTCGTTCGAATACCAAGTACTGGCCGACTTGTTGTGACAGGCTTCATCGTTGAAGCCCCGACAATGCAATCCCGGCAAGTGATGTACACTCCGGTTCAGGTTCCGCGAATCTGCCACCTCCAAAAGCATCCTTCATGCGCCCCGTCATTGAAGTCTCTGCAATCCGAAAGACCTATGGCCGCACAGTGGCCGTCGACGAAGCCTCGTTTACGGTCAATGAAGGGGAGATCTTCGGGCTCATCGGGCCCAACGGAGCGGGAAAGACCACCACAATGGAGTGCATCGAAGGCCTTCGCAAGCCCGACCGCGGCGCCATCTCCGTTCTCGGGCTCGATCCCTTTCGCCAGGTCTACAAGTTGCAGGAGCGAATTGGGGTTCAGCTCCAGCAGGCTCAGTTACAAAAGCGCATCAAGGTCTGGGAGGCGGTAGACCTCTGGGCATCGCTCTACCGGAAGAAAAAAGTCAATGCTGAGCGGCTGCTCGAACAGCTCGGCCTCTCTGACAAGCGCGGCGCCTGGTTCATGAATCTATCAGGAGGCCAGAAACAAAGGCTATTTATTGCTCTTGCGTTGATCAACGACCCCGAGGTCGTCTTTCTCGATGAGCTGACCACCGGCCTTGACCCGCAGGCGCGGCGGGCGATTTGGGACTTGGTACGCGACATTCGCGCACATGGCAAGACCGTCTTCCTGACAACGCATCTCATGGAGGAGGCCGAGCGGTTGTGCGACCGTGTTGCCATCATCGAGCATGGACGGATCATCGACATGGACACTCCGGAAAGGCTCGTTGACCGTCACTGCCCCGAACGAACGGTCATTCTTAACACCGACAATCCCACGGCTGAAGAGCGCTTCAACGCGATTCGTGGGGTCGAGTCCGTGGTCCGCGCCGATTTGCGATTTACCATTCGCGGAGGGGGAGACGACCTGGTGACCGACGTGATTCATTGCCTCTCGGAGAATCGGATCCGGGTCACTGATTTCCGCACCATTCTTCCTAACCTTGAAGATGTGTTCCTCAAACTTACCGGTCACTTCATTCGCGAGTAGGAGCGAAGAGCGATGCTGCGCGGGCTTTGGAAATTGACGTGGATCGAGATCAAGGTCTTCATGCGCGAGCCGATGGGCGCGTTCGGCTCCATCGTGGTTCCAGTGTTGCTCTTCGTGGTGCTGGGCCGGTTCGCCAGCAACAAGCTCACTCCGCCCTCCCCGGTCGTAAGCAGTTTTTCCCGCGCCGGAGTCCCGGTTCTCGTGTCAATTCTCATTGCCGTCAGCGCGGTGCTTTCCCTGGTCACGATCATCTCCATCTATCGCGAGGGCGGGATTCTCAAACGCCTTCGCGCCACGCCTCTGCGCCCGCAAACCATCCTTACCACTCACGTTGTCGTCAAGCTGATACTCACCGCGGCAACTCTGGTCTTGATGTTTCTGGCCGGCAGAAGCTACCTCCCGCCCGGCATTCATGCGCCGTTGTTCTCTTTCACCATTGCCCTGCTCATCACCACCTGGAGCATCTCCTCAATCGGCTTTCTCATCGCCAGCATCGTGCCAACAGCGCGGTTTGCGCAGCCCATCGGCGCCGTCATCTTGTACCCCATGATCGTCCTCTCAGGTCTGTTTATGCCGATTGAGTCTCTACCGCCGGGATTTCAAGCCGTGGCCAGGGTATTGCCGTTCACTTACGCTGTTCGTCTCCTTCAGGGGATCTGGAATGGCGACGGATGGTGGATCCACGGGAGCGATGTGGCGGCACTGGCCGCGGTCTTTGTTGTTTGCACGGCTCTGTCGGCAAAGGTCTTTCGCTGGGAGTGACGCGGTCACACTGCGATCAGGCCGGCAAAAAAGATACCAGATTCCAGTCGCCAAGCCGACTTGAACGAAGCCGCTGCGGCGTCGGCGCGTGCCAAGGCGTTCCGGCGGATCCACCAACACTGCAAGCCCCGTCTCAAAGCTTTCAGCATGCGGGCAACTCCCGCAACTTTCGGCGCAACTCGTCGACGCCGGAGCCTCCTGGGCGCAAATATACTGGGAATGACCTCCGGATTCACACTCATGCGTCCCGAATTGACTCAGGCAATTGAACTGCTGCAAAGCGACTCCCCAGCAGATCTGGAGAGAGCGATCGCGATGCTGCAGCAGACCGTCTACTCGTTCAGCATGAAAGTGTGCGGCCACCCCGAAGACGCTGAAGACACGATGCAGGAAGTCTTGTACCGCTCCCTCAGTCATCTCGCAAAACTTCAGGAACCTCGGGCCCTCGCAGTCTGGCTTTATACGGTCACCAGGAACCGTTGTTGGCGCATGCGCCGCAAAGGAGCGAGTGTGCCCAAGGAGATCTTGTCGCTGGGCGAACTGATGCCGGATGAAGTTGAGCTTGGCCGCCTTCTTAAGAATGCTTCCGATAGCCCCGAGGCAAATGTGCTCCGGGGCGAAGAGCACGAGAAGCTCCATCGGGCCATCCTGCGCATTCCACCTCCACTACGCCTGGTGCTTGTGCTGCACGACATGGAAGAGCTCACCACCGAAGAGGTGGCGCAGGTTCTCGACCTCCAGCCCGGCACGGTGCGGGTAAGGTTGCATCGGGCAAGGCTTGGTGTACGAAAGGAACTGAGCAGGAGCGGAACTATTTCGACAGGGCGGAAAACCCCTGGGAGCGCAAAGCGTTTGCCTTCCAAACGCCGACCGCTAAAACCCTCTCAGCAGTGCCGCGAGATGTTCGCTCAGCTCTCTGAATATCTCGATGGCCACATGGAGCCGCGCTCCTGTGACGAAATGCAGCAGCACATCGACGCGTGTCCCTCATGTGTGGCCTTCCTGCGCGATCTGCGCAGCGCCATCGATCGGTGCCGTTCGATGAAGGTTTCCTGCGATCCTGCAGTCGCAAAAGGCCTCAGAAAGCTCCTCACTCGCGAGTATCTCCGCTTGCTTGGAACCTCACGGTCCGGAGTTGGTTCGCCGCAGGTCCTGTAGGAGTTCAAGCGAAAGGGCTTTTGACCATTTCGGTCTCATTCCCTAAGTGCGCTTCTTCTATCCCTTTAACCGGCAAGGTCTTCGCCAAAAAATGTCGATTCGTGTAACGGAATGCCCGCTCCAGGGCTTTCTTCTTCTGAACACGCCTGAAGAGGGTTCCGAACACGATGAAGCCGCTCGACTTTCTAGTACCACTTACATTCCTGCTCTGCGCAGCGCCTCCAGGGTTGTTCGCGCAGACGCCGAGCCTTACGCTGCGTCAGGCAATTGATCGCGCATTGGGGCAGAATCCCCAGGCCGCAATCGCCCGCGCCGGCGAAAAGGATGCCAAAGCAGCATCCGGTCTTGCGCGAACAGCGCTTCTCCCGCAACTGAGCTTCACTGAAGATATCTCGCGCGGAAACGATCCTGTCTACGTTTTCGGTTCTCGGCTGCGGCAGCAGCAGTTCACGCAGGCGGATTTTGCCCTCAACTCACTCAATCGGCCGCAGCCCATCGGCAACTTCGCCTCCCGCGTCTCCGGCAGCTGGTTAGCCTTTGATTCCCTAAAGACCGAAAAGGACATTCGGCGTGCCGACCTCTTTCGCCAGAGCGCCGCTTCTGCGTCAAAAGCGGTGGATCAGGCGCTGGTTTTTCAGGTGGTGCGCGCTTATCAGGCAGTACTCTACGCGCAGCGGCGAGTGGATGTTGCCCAGCATGAGCAGCAAACCGCCGAGGCGCTGCTTGCGCAGGCTGATGACCACGTTAAAGCCGGTTTGGCGGTGGAATCCGACCGCATGGCGGCCAATGTGAATCTCGCCGCGCGCAAGCAGGAGTCGATAGCGGCCCAGGGAGACCTCGATCTTGCCTGGGCCGATCTGCGTGAAGCCATGGGTGACGGCGATTTGCAGCCTGCGCCACTCCGTCCAATTGAGCCTCATGTGTTTCCCACTTCCACTCTGGGCGACGAACTGGCCCTGGCCTTAAAGTCGCGGCCCGATCTGCTCGCCCTGGGCGACGCCGGCAAAGCGCAATCAGAAGCTGTGAGCGCGGCACGCGCGGACTTTGGCCCGCGTGTAAGCGCTTATGGCAATTGGGAAGAGGATCGCGGCTCATTCATCGGATCCGGCGGCAACAATTGGGTGGCAGGTGTGCAAATCGATCTTGACATTCTCCCACTCGGCAAGCGCGATCAACTCGCACGCGAGAATGCGGCCTGTCGGCGCGTCAGTGCAGAGGCGAGCCAGGCGCGCTCGCAGATAAGACTGGACGTGAGCCGCGCCCACATCCAGCTCCAGACCGCCGGCCTGTCACTTCAAACTGCGCGTCAGGCCCTGGACCAGTCGTCCGAGAGTCTGCGCATTGTGAAGAACCGCTATAACTCAGGTCTTGCAACCATCACGGATCTTTTGCGCGCCGAAGATGCCGAGCGTGAGATCCAGTCGAACTATTGGGGCGCGGTTTACGCCAATGCGGTCGCTTATGCGCAACTGCTTCACGCCGAAGGGGCTTTGACTCCCGATGCGGCGGAGGAACTGCAATGAAGATCATTTTATCGATGAGTTGGATAGCAATCTCGGCGGCGTTCCTTTCCGGCTGCCATGAAGATGCGGCTGCCCGTTTGACGCCGGTGGAGAACGCCGCTGCGCATCTTGTTGCGAGTCGTCAGCAGCAGATTCCTGTCGGCATGCGCGTGACAGGCACCGTTCAAGCGAAAGAAGAAGCGATCATCTCGGCGCAGGTGATGGGCCGCATCGAGCAGGTCCTGGTCCATGAAGGCGACAACGTGCGTCCGGGACAGACACTCGTCATTCTCGATGACGCGGTATTACAACAGACCGCGGCTCAGGCTCAGGCCGCCCTGGTGGCCGCGCAGAGTCAGCAGGCCGTCGCGCAAAGCAACGCCGCGCTTGCTGCCAGCACCCTTGCGCGCTACAGGCAGCTACAGACAGAAAGGAGCGTCAGTCCGCAGGAGATGGACGAGGTCAGCCGACGGGCCGATGCAGCGCAGGCCCAGTTCGATGCCGCTCGCGCGCAAACGCAGGCCGCTCAGGCCCAGTCGGGAAGCGCACGCACCATGCTCGGCTACTCCCGGCTGGTTGCCCCATTCGCAGGCATCGTGACGGCTCGCACCGCCGATCCAGGCTCGATGGCTGCACCCGGCGTGCCGTTGCTGCAGATCGATCATGCAGGCCCTCTCCAGCTTCAGGTTTCGGTTGATGAGTCGACGATTGCTGCCGTGCGCCATGGCATGAAGATCGATGCCGCTGTGGATGGAATCCCCCAATCCATGCAGGGCACAGTCGCTGCCATTGTTCCCGCAGCCGATCCCGCCAGTCACAGTTTCCTCGTCAAAATCGATCTGCCTTCATCCGCGCAATTGCGGCCAGGCCTCTCCGGTTCGGCGCAGTTTGCCGGCGGATCGCGGGTCGCAATCCTGGTTCCCCGCTCAGCCGTCGTCATGCGCGGCTCCATCAACTGCGCCTATGTTCTTGACGGGCAGGGAATCGCCCAGCTTCGTTACCTCACGCTTGGCTCCGCGCAGGGCGATCGCGTCGAAGTGCTCTCGGGAATCTCCGCCGGCGAACAGCTTGTTGACTCCCCTCAGGACAGAGACTTCTCCGGCAAACGCGTTACCCCGCAGAACGGAGTACAGCCATGACGCAGCCTCTGGGCCTCGCCGGCTGGCTGGCGAAAGTATTCGTCAACTCCAAGCTGACTCCGCTCTTCATCATCACGGCGCTGGCGATCGGCGTTTTTGCAGTCGCGGTGATTCCTCGCGAAGAAGATCCGCAGATCCTCGTCCCCATGCTCGACATTACGACCGCTATGCCGGGCGCGTCGCCGGCGGAGGTCGAACAGCGGGTGACCGCGCCCATCGAGCGGCTGGTCCACCAGATCTCGGGCGTCGAATATGTCTACTCCACATCGAGCCCGGGACAGAGTCTCGTCATTATTCGCTTCCTTGTCGGCACGCCGCAGGAAGACGCACTGATCAAGGTGTACAGCAAACTCTATTCCAACTTCGATCTTCTGCCGCCGGGCGCGTCGCAGCCCATGATCAAGGCTCGTTCCATTGATGACGTTCCCATCCTCGCCATGACGCTCTGGGGAGCCCATTACGACGGCTATCAATTGCGGACGATCGCCAACGAAGTCCAACACACCATCGAGCAGATTCCCAATGTGTCGGAAACCAGTGTGATCGGCGGCCTGCCTCGCGCCATGCGCGTCGTGCTGAGCACAGACAAGCTCGATGCATACAGTCTTTCTGCGGCAGCCATCGTTAGCCGTTTGCAGGCCGCCAACGCCAGTCTCCAGGCCGGCAGCTACTCAGAAAACAACAACGAAATCCGTGTTGATGCCGGTAATCTCTTCGCGAGCACCCGCGATCTTGAATCCGTCGTGGTGGGAGTCGACCGCGGCCGGCCAGTCTGCCTGGGGGACGTTGCCGAAAAGATTGTTGACGGCCCCTCTGAGCCGGCGAGCTATGTAGTTTTCGGCGCGGCCGGTCCTGATTCGCATCAATATCCTGCTGTAACCATCACAGTTGCCAAGCGCAAAGGCACCAACGCCACCAATATTGCCAATGCGGTTCTTGATTCGGTGCACCGGATGCAGGGCGTAACCGTTCCCGGCGACGTAACCATCACCACCACGCGCAACTACGGCGAAACGGCAAAGGCCAAGTCCGACGAACTCCTCGAACATCTACTGCTCGCGACACTCTCGGTCACGTTTCTGGTGGCTCTCTTCCTTGGCTGGCGCGAGTCGGGCGTGGTTCTGCTGGCCATTCCCGTCACTCTCGCGCTCACAATGTCGGTCTTCTATCTACTCGGATATACCGTCAACCGCGTCACTTTGTTTGCGCTCATCTTCTCCATCGGCATTCTCGTCGACGACGCCATCGTGGTTGTCGAAAACATTGTTCGCCACTATCGCCTGCCTGAGAACCGCGGGCGTTCCTGCATGGACGTCGCAATCGAGGCCGTCGCTGAAGTGGGCAATCCAACCATTCTTGCTACCTTCGCCGTTCTCGCCGCGGTCCTGCCTATGGCCTTCGTCCGCGGCCTCATGGGTCCGTACATGCGGCCCATCCCGGTTGGGGCGTCGGCTGCCATGCTCTTCTCTCTGATGGTCGCATTCGTTGTCTCGCCATGGGCGGCGGTGCGTTTGCTCGGCCGGCATCTGGCCGGCGCGCATTTGCTTGAGCCTGAGCACGAGAACTGGCGTACGCGCCTCTACCGCGGCGTAATGACTCCGCTCATCGCTTCACCCCGCAATCGATTTCTGTTTTTCGCTGGAGTCGGCTTTCTTCTGCTCATCTCTGTTGCGCTTGTCCCACTCAAGCTGGTGCGCGTCAAAATGCTTCCCTTCGATAACAAGAGTGAGATCCAGGTCATCGTCAACATGCCCGAGGGCACGCCGCTCGAGCAGACGCTCCGTGTAACTCAGGCCCTGGGCACGGAACTGGCGCGGCAGCCGGGCGTGCTCAACTATCAGGCTTACGCCGGCACATCGGGGCCGTACAACTTCAACGGATTGGTGCGCCACTACTACATGCGTGAAGAGCCTTATCAGGCCGATATCCAGGTGAATCTGGACTCCGCAAGCGAACGCAAGGAGCAGAGCCACGCCATCGCCAGAAGGTTGCGGCCCCTGCTCGACCAGATCGGCAATCAATTCGGAGCTCGCATTCAGGTAACGGAGGTCCCGCCCGGGCCGCCGGTCCTGCAAACCCTTGTTGCGGAGGTTTACGGCCCTGACCTCGATCAACAGCGCCGTGTCGCTGCTCAGATCAAGTCGATCTTCCTCGGGACACCGGGCGTGGTAGACACCGACTGGTATGTCGACGATCCGCAGCCGCAACTCACGATTCGAGTCGATCAGGTAAAGGCCGCTCAGAACGGCATCGCCGTTTCTGATGTGGCGCGCGCGCTTGCGTTCGCCGCGTCAGGGACGCAGGCTGGGCTCCTCCACGATCAGGCGGCACGTGAGCCTGTCCCTCTCGTGGTCGAACTCGATCGCGCTGACCGGTCGTCGGAACAGGATCTTGAGAGAATCAAGTTGCCTGCTGCCGGTGGATCCATGGTCTCGCTTCGGGAACTGGTCACGATCAGTCGTGAAACCCTGCCGCAAAGCATTTATCACAAGAACCTGAAGCGCGTGGTGTACGTAACAGGCGACCTTGCCGGAGCTGAAGAAAGCCCGGTCTACGCGATCCTCAGGATGAATCAGCATCTCGACCAGCTTAGGTTGCCAGCCGGTTACACGCTTCAGCGTTACAACTCGGTGCAACCCGATTCCACCGATCACTACTCGATGAAGTGGGATGGCGAATGGCAGATTACGATTGAAGTCTTCCGTGACCTCGGCCTCGCATTCGCTGCTGTCCTGGTGCTGATTTACGTCCTTGTGGTGGGCTGGTTTCGATCCTTCATCGTGCCGCTCATCATCATGACCCCCATTCCGCTCACACTCATCGGTATTCTGCCTGCGCACGCCATCCTGGGCACGTTTTTTACAGCTACTTCGATGATCGGTTTTATTGCCGGAGCCGGCATCATTGTGCGGAACTCGATTATTCTCGTCGACTTTATCGGCGTGCGCCTTCGCCAGGGAGCTCCGCTGGGTGAGGCAGTCATCGACGCCGGCGCGATCCGTTTCCGTCCAATGCTGCTTACCGCAGCGGCCGTCGTGGTCGGCGCCAGTGTCATCCTTACCGACCCCATTTTCCAGGGGCTGGCCGTTTCGCTCATGGCCGGTGCCATCGCCTCGACATTCCTGTCGTGGCCCACAATTCCGATTCTGTACTACATGGTGCACGCGCATCGCGAAGAAACACGTGCGAAAGTGCCCATTCAGCAAGGAGAAACCAATGACCGTTGAACGTGGACTGCGCCTGTTGGCGGGTGTGATGGTTCTTTTATCGGCGACCCTTACCTACTATGTTTCACATTACTGGATTTGGCTGACAGCTTTTGTCGGGCTCAATTTGCTTCAGTCGGCCTTTACCAACTGGTGCCCCGCAATGGCGATTCTTCGCCGGATCGGACTCAAAGGTGTCGACTCCCCGCATCCAATGTGATTTTCCTGCGCAGCTGAAGGCGGGGCGGACCACGTAATATCGAGGGGGCGAGTGCAGCTGGTGAGTTTGAGCCTTCGGCGTGCTTGCAGGCTCGGGATTAAGAGACACGCACACCCCCATCACTCCGCCAAAGCTGGGGACAAGCACTGAAAGGTGAGAGTCCAGGGAAGAGGGAAAATCTTGAAACAAACAGGCAAGGGGTTTCAAACAGACAGACGTTCTTTTATTAAGGCATCGGGTTTGGCCGCCGTCAGTACGATGCTTGTCACCGAAGCAAGTCCCGCTGGTTCACAGCCGGCGCCGAACGTGAACCAT
>Ga0335073_10011800_pt1 | contig 12280 bp, 5 predicted proteins | sample Lox_Sample_22_FD_207093 | JGI IMG/M metagenome (GOLD analysis project Ga0335073, IMG submission 207093) | Soil microbial communities from Loxahatchee National Wildlife Refuge, Florida, United States - Lox_Sample_2.2 | ecosystem: Environmental > Terrestrial > Soil > Wetlands | place: USA: Florida... | reverse complement strand
CCATTCTGATAATTGAAGACCTGAATCTCACCAGTGCCCGTGTCATGGCTGATGTCGTTGGCGCAGATGTTATAGCGCACGACGGTATTGGAAGTGGATGGCACAGAAGTATCGGAGGCCACGTTATCGTAGCCTTCAATTAAAAAGCAGTATCCCTGGGAGTCGTGGCCGTAGTTGTATTCATAGGTTATGTTCTGGTTCCACATGTCAATGTCAAAGTCGCCACCGTCGGTGTTCGCCGCGGCCCAGGTCTGATTGGCGTAGCTCTCGTTGTTGCGTGCAGTGACGTTTTCTGAAAACCAGTTCCAGAGTCCAACTGGCGTGCTCCCCGTGCAGTTGGCGCACATTCCTGAGCGGTACACCACATTGTTCTGCATGAGCGCGCCATTTGCCTCTCCGAGCAAAATACCGTCAGCGTAAACGTCGTGGACGGTGCTGTTCTGCACGGTGACATTCGTGTTGTAGCCCGGAGTAAAGGCATTATAGTATCCCTCGATGTCGATGCCTTGGGCCGCAGTCATGTCATGGACGGTGACTCCGTCGATCAAGACGTCGTCAAAGTTGCTTCCGGCCCCAGTCACGCCAAAGAGGATTCCGCCGCCATCGCCGCGCTTGGTCGCCGCGTGATTTACGGCGCTGACGTCGATGTTGGAAAAGTGAATGTGCTCGTAAGTCGTATTTGCCGCAGGAGCACTGACCTGGATCGCCGCGTAGCTGCTGCCTCGTATTGCCAGGTTTTGGATGTTGTAATACTGCACTCCGCTCAGGCTGATGGTGTTTTGATCGGTTGTGCCGCCGTCGAGAATGGGTAACGCACCCGTTCCGTATGCATCGATCGTGATGGGGGCGAGACTGGTTCCTGAGCCGTTGGGCACGAGCATGCCGCTGCATGTCGTGCCGCGCATGAAAAGCAACTGATCGCCCGGAAGGAAGGTGACAGCGTTGGGCGTGGCCAGGCTATTCCAGGGTTTGGCCTGCGTGCCGCTGCCGTTGCCAGCCGCAGCACAATTCACATAGTAGGCCGTCGATGGAGAGATGACGGGTGGAGTGGGCGTAGGCTGCGTCGGGGTAGATGAAGAGGCTTGCCCGCCGCCGCAAGCAGCGGCGGTCAGCAAAGGCCCCAACATGACCAGCCCGGCGACCGCAACAACTTTCGCCTTTCCGCTCTTTTTCCCATTCTTCGTCATCGCTTAACCTGTGTTTCGGCACCCGCGGCCAGTGTCTGCATCCCTACGGGCGTGCCCAGCAAAGCGCGGAGCGTTAGCTCAATCTCGGGAGCGGCTGCCAATCCATTCCAGGTTCGCACAATCTTTCCGGCAGACGAGATCAAGACCGTTCCGATAGGCGCGTTGAGTCCGAGGGCCTTCTGCGCGGCTGCGGGATCCGCATCGGCAAGCATTTCAATCTCTCCGAAATTCCAATCCTGGGACCAATTCGTCTCATCATCCACATCGAGATTCACGTTGGGCGCCACCGCGCAATGAAGACCCAGCCCAGAGAACTGTCGCATCATGCTTTGCAAGACAACGGCCTGGCTGCGCGATTCATCTGAGCCGGAATCGTTCTCGGGCGCGAGCAACGCCAGTAGCGTCCATCCATTTGGCGCGTAAGCTTTGCCATTGGCTTTCAGCAGCAGTGATCCGAGCAGACGTTCCGTCTGGCGTGGCAAAAGTGAGGCTGCAATGGCGCCCGGGGCGCAAGCGCCCACAGCGTCCATCCGCCCATAGAGATCGGCGGTTCGTGACGGAGCAGGATGGCACTGGCGTGGCGTCGCTGCGGGTTCCAAGTATGAGCCCAGCCGTGGATTCAAATATGCGTTGCGCTGATCCTGGCCAATAGCGGTTTGTATTGCCTGCAGGCTAGCGAAGTCTTTCTCACTCGTGGTCCAGCGGGGCGCTGTGCTGCCAAGCACCCAATATTGGTTGTCGCTGAATTCAAGTGCGGAGTTCGTCCGCGTCAAGGTCGAAACTCGCGAAACGATGAGATTATTCGAAAAGATGTGTGGCGCGCCGCCGTCAATGTCGGCTTCGTTCACAATGGCCGCTGTATCCATCGGGGGATCCCAGACTACTGTGTTGTTGTAGATCTGAACGCCGCTCAACCGGCCATCGTCCCAGGTGCTCAGGTAGATTGCTCCCTGGCGGCGGGCTTCGCGAGGACTGCGGCCGTTGTTGAGGCACAGATTGCGGCGCACAACACTGTTGCGGCTGGTTCCATTCACGCCATCGGCGCCGAAAACCGAAACACAGTATCCCTGCGAATCGTGGGCAAAGTTGTATTGGACGACGTTGTCGATATTGCCGTAGTCGATGTCGAAAACGCCGCCGTCAACGCCTGGAGAATCCGAGAAGAAGCCCTCGTTGTATTGGACGGTGCACTGCTGACACATCCATTCCCAAATGCCGTCGGGGGTTCCAATGCTCTCGGTGTATTGGAGGCCAGTGTCCCACGCCACGTTTCTCTCGATGAGCACATGCCTACTTTCCATCACCAGAATTCCATCGCCCGCGACATCGTGTACAACGGAATTGCGCACGATCACATTCGATCCACGCGGGCTATCCGGATGGGGTGAGTAACTCGCACCGCTGACGAAAATCCCGGCCCATTGCGTTGTGTCGTATGCCGTCACTCCATCTATCGCGATGTCATCGAATACGGTCTCTGCCTTTTCGTCTTGAGCGATCACGATCAGACCGCTTTGCTTCGTCTTCGGTTCGCCGGCCACATCGTGGACCACAACGTCGGTGATGCGGAAGTGCGCCAACCTCGGAAGATCGCCGCCAATCACGATCCCGTAGGGATTCCCACCGCGTACATCGAGGTCCGCAATTTCCCAATACTGCTGGTTATTCAGCTTGAGCCCCGCCGGGTTCCCAGTCCCCACGATGCGTGGTAAAGCGCCGACGCCGTATGCTCCCAGCCGAATGGGTTTGCCCTCTGCTCCCGAGCCTTTGGGCCAGAGCATGCCGGTGCATTCCGTGCCACGTTTCACGAGCAGCGCATCGCCCGGCGCAAATGTGTGGCTGTTCACCGCAGCCAGCGACTTCCACGCAGAATGCGATGAAAGCCCATTTTGGGTATCGTCTCCGCTGCTGCAGTCGAGGTAATAGGTGGCTTGCGCAGCCACGGAAACACATGGCCCAAGACAGCAGAGCAGAGCAATTTTGGAAAAAGCTTTCATCGGTATCACTCGCATTGGCGTGGCCTGTTTCCGATTCAGTCTATTCGTTATAGACACTCCTCCTGCGCTCCGATGGGGCGTGGGGATCTCCGGTGGGCGAGAGGTTGCGATTTGTCGTTTCACGTCAGGCGGCCCAGGTTGAATCCCGAGCCGCCCGGCGCGAGCTGGAGGAAATCACCACGTGAAGCGAGCGCCGAACTGCCCTTGGCGAGGCGTGCCGGTGCTTGACGTAACATAGCCAAACTGACTGCTCGTAATATTCGTATTGGGGTTGCTGAAGTAGTGCCGGTTAAGCAGGTTATAAAACTCGACCCGGATGGAGAGCTTGAATTTTCCCTCCGGACCGAACGAGGTGTATTTCAACAATGCAGCGTCTTCATCGGCATATCCAAAGCCGCGCAGTGCGCCCACAATCTCGGGCCCCGACCCCAGCGCGCCATACGCAGGTTGGGTGAAGTTGGTGGGATCGAAGTATTGGTCTCCCGCTGGCGCAGGAGTCGCCCCAGTCGGTTCGACGAAATTCCCGAAGTGAAACTTCCTGCCGAAGTTCCCCTTCAAATTCACATTCGGATATACCGCCGCCCACCCGTAATAGTCATTGGTTGCAAAGACCGGCAGCGGTTGTCCGCTGTTGTAGTGCAACAGCGTTGAGGCGTCCCAGCCGCCAATGAATTTGTCGGCCAGGTTGTTACTGGCGAGGTATTTCCGTCCGTGACCGAATGGCAACGAATAGGTGACATATCCCTTCAGGACGTTACGCGTGTCGCTGGTCTGCGGCAGCGTGGCTTCCTGGTTCAATTTGCTGAAGTCCTGGAAGGCACCGGTCGTCCACTCTTCGGCAAAGTTGTTGCCGGTATCGCCGATTGCGCGGCCCAGCGTATAGCTCATATCAAATGTGAAGCCCTGGCCGGTACGGCGCATCGCCTCCACCTGCATTGCGTCGTAGTTGGTCTGACCCAGGTGGGTGCCCACGAAGTAGAGGGTCGTATACTGCGAGGCAATCTGCGGGTACTGGTTGATGGCCTGGAGTGCATAGCCGGAGAATCCGTTGTAGGGTAGTGTGACTCCTGCCGCGGCGGCGGACGGTGCGTCATCGACCCAGTCCCATTCGTTGTAACTGTTCCAGAGAGCCAGTTCAGCGGCGGCGCTGGGCTCGGTGGTGGCCAGGTTGCCGTCATGCAAACGACGGCCGCGATTCCCCACGTAGTTTACCGTCAGCCGTGTGTCCTTGGCGAGCGCATACTCCGCGCCCGCGTTGAATTGATGAATGTAGCCCTGGCTCAAAGAATGTGGATCAATGGTGGATTCATAATAGCCATTGACCGAGGCAAGTTCGGTATTGTGAGGAGTGAGGACACCCGGCACAAGCTTACCGGGGTAGCCATTATCCCAGTTGAATGCAGGCGTAAAGTTGGAGTTCAATGGGACAGTATTCGATCCCTGGAAGCCGGCTACGGTGCTGTACGGTACTGCGCCCCAGGTATCTGTGCCGATGGGTGTATAGGCGATTCCATACGATCCGCGGGCCACGAGGCGGCGCGTGACCTGGTACGCGAACCCAACGTGCGGCCCGAACTGCCGCAGGTCAGAGCTGCCTTCAAAGCTGGTGGAACCATTCATCGCATATTGGTCCACACCCTTAACATTCCACACGGTATCCATGGCGTTGGTGTTGAATACCGTCCAGCGGCCCTGCCGTTCGGTCAGAGGCGTGGTGACATCCCAGCGCAGACCCAGGTTCAGGGTGAGCTTGGGATTCAAGCGGTAGTCGTCCTGGAAGTACACGCCCAGTTCGTCGCGGCGGCTGTGTGTAAATACGCCCACCGCTTCAGAAGCCAGCTGCACTGCGCCGAGCTCGAAGCTGGCGAATGAAAAACCAACGTTACTGGCGTAGGACGCCTTGGGCGCACCGGTCTGCGAAGGATCGAACGCGAAGGTCAACGCTCCGTTGGTAGGCTCGTCGCCCATGGTCTGATGCCAGAACTCCCCGCCTATCTTGAACGTGTGGCGCCCGTGAACCCAGCTCACGGTATCGTTATAAATGTAAGTTGCGCCGATATAGTGACCGCTCCACTGGTTGCCAATGTGCGACTCTCCGACGCCATTCACGCTGCCATTAAACCGGACGACCGGGAAATTGCTAGCTCCTGTTTGGCCAAAGCCGAACTGAGGTGGATAGTTTGTGCTGTCCTGCGGGACGCTGCCGTTCCAATAGCGGTTGTACGCGACGCTGGCCACGTTGAGCAGATTGGCGGTGAATGTGTGCGAGTCGCTTACATGATACGAGAAGGCACGCACAATCTGGTCACGATTATTTGCCAGCGGACCGCCATCGGTGCTGCCGGGCTGCCACGGCGAAGCATTGTCAACCAACAGGCGCGGACTGTAGTGATAGATGTAATCGAACGAGATGCGGTTCTTCGCCGTGAAGTTATGATCGACGCGCATCGTGTATTCCCAGTGCTTCTGCGAGGGCGAATTCCCGGCTACTGTTAACTCGTTCTGGTTGATAGACGTGGTTGCCGGCACGTAGTCCTTCTGGTAAATGGCGATGATTTGTTGTGAAACTTTGCTGAAGCGCGTGGTGGGGATCTTGTTCCCGGGGAATACATTGCCCGTCGTGGGATCGAAGATGGAGCCCTTATAGATCGTGTTACCGGCGCCGTCGGTTCCCAGAACAGAGTTTCCGCCCGCGGTAATCAGCGCGCTGAAGTCTCCGCCGAGAAAGGCCGGAGTGGGCACCGTGGGCCCGAGACCGCCCGAGGTGAAATCGTTCTGCTGATATTTCTCAAACGCGCCAAAGACGAAAGTCTTGTTTCTGCCGTTGTAAATCTTCGGAATCCAGACGGGGCCGCCGCCGCTGAAGCCCCAATCCCAGAAGCGGGCCTTGGGCTTTTCCGTCTTATTCGGGTTGTACCAGGAATTGGCATCGAGAAACTCGTTGTGGCCGTAACCGAAGGCGCTGCCGTGGAAGACATTGGTACCGGACTTGATCGTGAATAGCTCCACGCCGCCAGGGGTGCTGGCGTTTTCAGCTGAGAGCCCGCTGGTCTGAGTGTTGAGTTCCCCTATGGCTTCCATGGTGGGCCCGGTCTCGCCCTGGTCGCCGGTGATTGTGGAGGTCAGTGACACGCCGTCGATCTTCACATCTTTGGTGAAGTTTTGCGTTCCATTGATATCCGCGGTATACCAGTTTCCTTCGACACCGGGCATCACTGCGAAGGCGAAATCCTCAACGTTCCGGCCGCCGGAGACGTTCAAGGGCAGGTCGGTGAGGGTGGTGGCTTTGATATCGGAAGCGACGTCGGAGGTCTCGGTCTCGATGACCGGAGCGTCGTCGGTTACCTGAACCACCTCGGTGGCGGCTCCGACTTGCAGCGTTTCATCGATTTCGGCAACCTGCGCGACTGTGAGGGTGACGCCTTTCCGAAGCAACTCACGAAATCCCGTTTTGGAGAAGTGGATCGAATAGCGTCCGACGGGTTCGTTGAGCACCTGGTAAAAGCCATTTGCATTGGTCACGGTGGTCGAGGTCACGCCCGTATCAACGTTGGTGACCTTGACGGCTACGTTCGGAATCACGGCACCCAATTGGTCCTTGACGGTGCCGTTGATGGTTCCGCGGTCGACCTGCGCGCTAAGGAGCGCCGGCAAAGCGCCCAACAAGAGCAGGAAGATGCACGCCTGAAAACGTTTGAAGTTTCTTGAAATCATCGTCTCACCTCGTTTGTCGACTGGCCAAAGCCATAAGAAGGTTCTGTAACGGTCGTCATCGGCGGAATTCCCCGAATCGCATGCCGTCCCACGGATTGCGTTCGCTTGTAATTGCTGAGTTGGATCGATTGCCTACGCCGCACAAGCCCTCGGTGCAGGCGCGTCGCCGCAGGCGTCTGAAATTGGAAACAAGGGACGTCGAGGGGCGCGGCAGAGGCTTGAAGCGGAGCATATTCGCGGGCTTGCACAGAGCGCTCATCGCTGCCTTGCCGGGCAATTTCTCAAGAAAATGTTTTCTCGCTGATTGCTGCCAGTTAGGCCAAATTCATCTGCAAAGCGCACGCAAATAAGCGCTTTTTGGAGTAGTGAGAAATCCTTTTCTTGAGTCTGGCCGCCATTATGGACCTGCCCCACTTTCCTGTCAAGGGCTTTTTGAGGGCTTTCTTGAGGCCCGGTTTTGCTGTTTAGGGTCAAGCTGTTTCCCTAGCTCGTTGGCTCCTTGGCGTCCTCTTCGACGATCGAAAGGTCCCATGGCCCGAGCGTCAGCTCCTCTCCCGGAGTCACTACCGTGCTGTCCAGCAGATTGGTCCCGGGCGCATAAGCATAGGGCACTTTCACTGCAATGCCTGAATAGTTGAAGTAGTAATGCAGACGCTTGCCCAGGCGATTGACACCATTTTGCACGTGAACCGCTTCAGGCAACTGCTGATCTGGGCCGGCTAAGCCATCCTTCTCAATTTCGCGGCGCAATACTGCCTTTTGCAGATCGTTGGAGAGATAGGTCCCTTCGTAAATCAGAGTGCCTGTGCCATATTCGTTTTCGGTAATCGCCGGCCACTTTCCGAAGAAGGGGTGATCGTAATACGCCAGTGCCTTGGCGTGTTCAGGCATCAGGAACTCCGCCCAGTACTGCACATGGTTGTCGGCGCCGGCGTGGAACGGGTCACCCTTGAGCTCTAGCGGATGTTCCAGATTCGAAAACTCCTGGTAGCTGAAGCCGGCAGCATCGCGTAAGGGGCCAGGTGCACGGACCCAACGGACAGCAGAGTTCTCATTGGCGAAGCCGCTCTTGAAGGTCATCACGACGTGGCCGCCGTTCCTGACGTAATCCGAAATTCTCTTGAGCAGGGCGTCGTCCGAAATATAGAGCGCCGGCACGATCAGCAGCTTGTATGCGGAGAAATCCGTCGTGGTGGGAAAGACGAAATCCGTCCCCACGTTCAGTTCATAGAGCGAGCGGTGGATTTGCCGAACCAGCGAAGCGTAGTCAGCCGTCGGTCCGGCGTTGCTCCATTGCTCGCCCGCGGATGTAAATGGCATGAAGCCGATGGCGTTCAGCGAGTCGCGGCTGTAGAGGATCGCCACCTGGTTGTGAATCTGCAGGCCCACGAGATGTGGACCGATCTTCTGCAGCTCGTGTGCTGTGCGGCTCACCTCGGCATACACCCGGTTCGGTTCGAGGTCGTGCGATAAGACGCCCTTCCAATAGGTTTCCTGGTTGGCGGCGATCGAGGCCCAGTGCCAGTACTCAACCATGTCAGCGCCGTTGGAGAGATGGGTATAAACGTCCTCGCGTATTTGGCCGTCGTAGGGGGGATACTGGAATGCCGAGCTCCATCCGGTCGTCTGCGCGTTGGTCTCGGTGATCAAATAGTTCGCGTGCTTGAGCGACCTCGTGAAATCGCCTGTGAGAGATTGCGATGCGCCGTCGAAGTGGTCCTGCGTACCGTGGTAATTGTTCACGGCAGGGATGTCGAGAAATGAGGCGATGGCGTTTTCGTCCACATCGTGACGCATGGCGCCGGCAAAGTCGGTCGTGACGAATTGCCGCGCTGAAGCACAGGCGCGCACGAGTCGAGCTTGCCAACCGAGAAAATCCGTCACCCGCTTCTGGCTCCAGCGTGTCCATTCCAGCTTGTAGCCGGTGCTTTGCGCACCCTCGCGCCGCGGCAGATCCTCCCAGGAGTGGATGTTTTCGCCCCAGTAATTGAGAAACCATGCCTTGCTGAGCGCTTCGGGAGTGACAAATTTCTTCTCGAGGTACTGCCGAAAACCGGCAAAGACATCGGGATTATCGGCATCGTAGCTGGAGGTCTCGTTATCGAGCTGCCAGCCGATCACGTTGGGATTGTCTTTGTAATGCGCAACGATGTGCCGGATGAGCCGCTCGGCGTAAAAACGGTAGGCGGGAGCGTCGGTGTCCATGTTCTGGCGCATGCCGTAAGTGTTTTGCAGCGGCGGTCCGCCATACATGCTGTCGTTCAGGCGCTGGGCGAGAATCTCCGGGTGCTTGCGCGCCATCCATGCTGGAATCGAGTAGGTAGGCGTTCCCAGGATCACCTTGATGCCCGACTTGCCCATGGCGTCGACGATACGGTCCATCCAGGCATAATCGAAGCGGCCGTCTTCAGGCTCCCAGAGGCTCCACGTGGACTCGCCCATGCGGACCACGTTCAGCCCGGCTGCCTTCATCATCGCAACATCCTTGTCGAGCCGTGCCGCTTGATCGCCGGGCATGTACTCGTTGTAGTAAGCGGCGCCGTAGAGGACAGTGGGAAGGTCGAGATCGGGACCGGCCGCCGCCGCAGCGCCGGGGACGGTTTGCGCGCCGGCCAAGGCATAGGTCAGGAAGGATGCCAGCGCAACACCGAGAAGGCCTCTTATGACTTCGCTCCAAACTCTCTTCCTTCCCTTCATTGCGTTACTCCTTTTTCGCATCGTCTATCACGCAGTCTTCCGTTCCTTTGCTCAGCGCGTCTTCCTTGCGCCCTGCTCAGCCCATGCCCCAATCGCTTTTTGAACCGCTGCTGCCATATCGCCGGGATGGACCCCGCCAATCCAGCGGTCGCGAATCTGCCCGCTTCTGTCGATCAATACCAGCGTCGGCACGGTCTTCACCCCGCAGCTTAACGCCGCGTTGGCGTCAAGGTCTTCGGCCAGAGGTGCTTGCAAGCTCCAATCGTAGGTCGTGTTCAGGAGATCTTCGCGGCGCGGCGCGGCTGCGGTGGGTCGCGCAAGCCGCGTCTCATCGATCAGCACAACTTCCAGTCCAGCCGCGCGATACTGCCGGTCCATGCTTGCAAGCTGCGGGACAAGCGCGCGGGATGGGTTCCCTTCGCCGGCATCCGGCTGTGTCTGCACAAAAGCCAGTAGCACCGGTTGGCCGCGGTGATCGCGAAGCCGGAAGTGCCCGCCCCGCACGAGGTGCAGATCAAGGTCCGGCGCAGTGCGGTCACGATTGCCGCTGGCGGCCGAGGGTTCACGTGAGCCGGGAGGCACAAGCGCAACGCCAGCGCTTTGCGCAGCCGCAAATGTATTTGAGTGAAGGGTCAGAATGAGGATGGCAGCGCAGCAGACTTTCAACGGATGGGCCGAGACGTACACGATAGGCCTCTATTTTGCGAGAGAAAACCTTTTCCGATGAACCTTACCCCTGACCTCGTCGCTTGTCAAGTCCAATCGGTTTGCACCGTGCTCCATCTCAGGGGTCAATTGCATGTGAGCTCGCATCCCGTGGCGACTCAGCCCTGATTACCTCCAAATCAGATTGAGAGCCAGACACGCCTCTAGCAGTAAGACACTCAGGACTCCCGTGGTGAACGTTGGGCGCAAGGCGGAGACCGTCATCGGCTCGAGGGGAAGCTCCACCACGGCGGCGCTTCCCTGGCGCGTGCGACTGCCGACGCGAAAAGCGACCAGCATCGAAACCGTGAAACTGAGAATGGCGATGTAGAAGTTGGCGTTCATCTGACTGCCAAAGTGAATCGCGTCCAGGCGCACGCAGACTTCCAGCAAAACTCCGGTCATGACTCCCAGCAGAATTCCGGCAAGCGCGTCGCGCTCCCTCGCCTGCTTTCGGAACATGCCGGCCAAAACCGCAGCCAGCAGTGGGGCGTAGAAGAGGGAAAGAACGAGTTGAAGAAACTCCATCAGATCGCGGAATTGCGCAGCTAGATACGCCGCCAGCCCGGCCAGGAGAAAACACATCACCACGGCCCAGCGGCCCATCCGGATGTAATGTTGCTCCGGCCTGCCGGGTCGAATGCGAACTCGGTAGACTTCCTGGGTCCACGCGGCTGCAAAGCCGGCGGCATTGCCGGCGAACCCTGCCATCAAGCCCGAAAGCAGTGCTGCGACACCCAGCCCGAGCAGCGTGGGCCCGTACACCAGTGACAGCAGCGCAGGCATGGTTTCATCGTGCGAAGCGGCGTGTGCCCCATGCAGAAGCATGGGCGCGGCAGCACCGGGCAGCACAATGAGAAACGCGATGGCGAGCTTGCCAAACCCGGCCAGAATCGGGACCTTGCGTGCTTCTTCCACGCCTCGTGCGGTCAACGCCCTTTGCACGACCACGAAATCGGTACACCAGTACGAAAAGCTCACGACAAAGCCCAGGCCTGCTGCCACGCCCAACCGATCGAGGCTCGCGTGAGGCGCAAACATCGGTAGAGACTGCCACAAATGCCAGTCCTCCGGCCGTTGCGCGAAGGTCGCGGGCCTGAAGGGAAACGTCGCAATCAGCAAGGGAAACAGTCCCGCGATCACAACAAAGAATTGGAAGATTGAGGTGTAGATCGTGGCACGGATTCCGCCCAGCAGCACATAGGCCAGCACCACCATGGCCGAAGCCAGCGCTCCCAACAACAGATTGCATCCCAGGGCCACGTGTAGCACGTGAGCGATTGCATAGAGCGCTGCCCCTGCAAGGCTGGCCGTACCCACCATGGAGATACACGCGTTGAGAAGCCGCACGCGGGGACCAAAGCGCCGGTCGAGATATTCGGGCAGGCTGCGTGCCCCGCTGCGTATGTACACCGGCAGCACAACCAGGGCAAAGAAGACCATTCCCGGAATTCCGCCAATCCAATAGAAGTGCAACGCCTGCACTCCATATTGAGAGGCCATCGCGCTCATCCCGATGATCTCGATGGACCCGCAATTGTACGCAAGAAACGAAAGCGCTGCAGCCCATGTGGGCAGCGAATGGGTAGCATTCAAATAGTCATTCGCGATGGCGGCGCGCCGGCGCGACAGGATGCTGATGAGCGCGAGGCCAGCCAGATAGATGGCAATCGCTGCAAATCCCCACGGGCTCAAAGCCTGAAACTTCATCTTCCGCCCTGATATCGAAGCTGCATTCGAAGGACGTCACAAGTAAACCACAAGAGCGACGACTGCGGTACTCGCTTCGACTCCTGCAAGCACCGCGCTCCATGCTGTCGATGCGACCGCGAGGATGCGGTTCGAGCCCGGACGGTTGATCGTGAATAATTGGCGTTCGCCGAAATGTAGATTTGTCGTGATTGAACGGGGCCAGCCTCCATCGCGCCGCGCAATATTTCAGCAGCAGCCGAATGTGACAACCTTCGCCGTTCCGCCTCG
>Ga0335073_10011799_pt1 | contig 12281 bp, 9 predicted proteins | sample Lox_Sample_22_FD_207093 | JGI IMG/M metagenome (GOLD analysis project Ga0335073, IMG submission 207093) | Soil microbial communities from Loxahatchee National Wildlife Refuge, Florida, United States - Lox_Sample_2.2 | ecosystem: Environmental > Terrestrial > Soil > Wetlands | place: USA: Florida... | reverse complement strand
GGACCAGCCAATCCCCGGGGCCGTCGGCTGCTACAACTGTTCGCACGTGACCCTGAACGGCGTGGTCGTGACGCAGACCCAGGGCGGCGGGGTGGAATTCTACACTTCGAATACTTCCTCCACGACATCGCACAACACCATCGAGAATTCCGCCTTCTATGATCTGGGAGATTTCGGCATCCGTTACGGCCAGCTGGCGCAGTACACGGATACCGACGCCGACGTGGCGCAATTCGGCACGGTGGAAAACAATGTGGTCGCGGGATTTGGCCGAGTGACTCCCAGCGGATTCGGCATCTCGCAGGGCGACGGCCACGACAATCTCTACAACCATAACGACGTGTACGACGGCTTTCAGGGCGGAATCAAGATCTGCGCCTTAAGTTGCATTCCGGGAGTGAGCAATTCTCACGGGGCCTACAACAACGTGGTCTCGTTCAACCACATCTACAATCTGGGCGAGGGCATTCTCGACGATCTGGGCGGGGTCTACTTCAACACCGATCCCGCAGCCACCGGCAATCAGGTGTTGAACAACCGGATTCACGATATCGATGACGCCTCGGCTCTGGACGCCGACGGCTATGCCGGTCAGGGCATCTACCTCGACGCCAACACGGCAAACGTGCTGGTCGAGAACAACCTGGTCTACCGCACCACGGCAGTTTCCCAGTCACAGACCTGCGGACCGCAGTCGGCCCACACACCCAACAGCATCGTCAACAACATCTTCGCCTATGGCAGGAAAGGCATTAAGCAGGAAGGGTGCGCGGCGCCCTCCAGCGGCGTTCTTCAGTTCAACTTTTCCAACAACCTGATTTACTACGACCGGGGATACGTGCAAACCGGATACGTCTACTGCATGGGCCAGCCCTGCACTGACGTGCAGAATTATCACAACAATATGTACTGCTATGCGGCGAGCGCCAACTGCGCTCTGCCGCCCAATCCGTTTTTCACCACAGGCGCGAGCGGGAGAACCCAGACGACCTACTACGCCAGCCTGCAAGCCTGGCAAAGCGGAACGGGCGAAGACTCGGGAAGCGTGGTGCAGAATCCGGGATTTGCCAATCCAACGTATCCCGACGACGATTACACGCTGAAAGAATCTCCGGGCGTTGGATTTGTGGTGTTCGACCCGAAGCAAGCGGGAAGAACCAATCCGGTCATCGTGCCGCCCGCGGTGTTCGGCACATTCCCGATTTCACTGTTCAACCCGACAACAGATTTCTAGAGAATGCTTTGTATAACGCAGTCTCCCTTCCTCGCGGCGGCGGTTCCGAAAGGAACCGCCGCTTTCTTCCTCGGAACGGTGCTCAAATCAGGTGGCGGGTGGGTCACCCTCAGTCGTAGCGGATTCAGCAAAAACAAAGGGCGGGCCACCCGATGCCGCCTCACTGCTTCGTGCTCCCTGTTTCCACCAGCACAGGCTTCGATCCGATGGCCACGGCTCCGCCGTCGATCGCTGAACGCCGGCCATCCAAGTCGCGCACCTGGGTGAACTCTTTGCTCACACTGTATTTCCACGTGGCGGCGGTGTCATAGGATCGGGAAGCATTCCACACGATTTGTCCGCGGTATCCTCCGGGGCGGGAAAGATTGCAGGTCCAGATGTCGTGGTCGGCTGAACAAGGCCCGGTGAAGGTTGCGCCCACCAGCCACTTGTAAACTTCACCGTAGGCGATGCCCGCCTTGTTGACGCCGTTTTCCGAATCCCACATTCCACCCCAGCCGCGCGGATCGCCGCCGTTATCCCACATGAACCAGTAGGCGCGCTGCACTCCCGCGGAAGCCTGCAGGATCAGCCAGCGGGCTACGAACGCCGCTCCGGCATCGAGATCGGGCATCTCTCCGTTTGTGCCCCAGCCGCCTTCGGTAGCCCACAGCGGTTTGCCGGGCATGCCGTTCTGCTCCATGATCGAGCGCAGGGTTGCGATCTTGCCCAGCAGCGTGTCAGGACATTCGGGCGTGCGGCCACCGTGCGGGCATCCGCTGCCCGCGAAGGTTTCGGGGAACGGCGCCGGTTCGATGCCGTGGGTGCGCGCGGCATACGGATGAAATGCAACCGCGTCGGGATGATTGCCGTACTGCTTATACGCGATCAGAAAATTCCTAAGCCATTCATCGTAGGAGCGGCTGTCGCCGTTGGCTTTCGTGTCTCCGGAAGTGGCAGCGGAGATGTCGGGGGTAAGCGTTACGCAACGGCGGCAGCGCTCTTTCACGATTTCCACCATGTCGGAGCACATGCGCGCGCTCTGCGCATAGGTGCCAATCCAGAAGCCGTCAAGGTTGGGTTCGTTCCAGCAGGAAAAAGCCACGATGCGGCAACTCTGGTTCGGCGCCTTGCCGCTGCAAACATGATCCATCATGGCGGCCACGAATTCCTTGAACGAACAGTCGGTGGTGGTCACTCCTTTCAGCGGGCCCTGGCAGGCGGCGTTGCTTTCGAGATCCTTGGGCGGCGAGCAATCGGGATCGCCGCGGTGCGGTCCGCAGTCGGCGTGGGGCTCGGCGGCGGCCCACTCGGGCGTGCGGCTGAAGGTGTACATCACATCGACATTATGTTCACGCGCTTTGTTCAGCCACACGTCAAGGTTGTGCCAGTCGTAGCGGCCCCGGCCATCGCCCTCCAGGTGCATCCACGTGGTCATGTTGCCCAGCATGCGCAGGCTGCCGAAAGGAATCTGCGGCCAGGGCGTGTTCGGACGATTGATGTGCATGCCGAAAAATGCCGGCGGGATGGGTCCGACGGGCGCATTCGAGGAATCCGGAGGAGCGGCGTGAAGGCATGCAACTATGAACAGCAGCGAAATCGCCAATGCGGGCAAGAGCCGGGACGTCATTGCCACCTCGGGACTTGGCTATCTTAGTATCTTTGCATAGCTCAGAGCAATCCTCGGGGCACCGGCGTCCTCGAGTCGAAGGCGAGTTTTAACGGCCTTCACGCCCTCCAATAAAACGTGCGCCGAGAGCGTTTCCCGGCCCGTACAGTACGAAATAACGGCGAGACCAGGGGAAAACCTGCCGGCCGATCAGGGTCGCTCTACGGGCTTAGCAAATCGATTTAGCTCCCAGCCGAAAATTCGCCTAATAAATTCAACGACTTGCACGTCTCTTTTGTATTACTTGGAGCTATAGCTGGACGGACAAAGAGACCGGCGCCCGAAGAATCAATAACTTAGGAAAAATCGAGGTGAGGCGGCGCGCCGTTTCCTGCCAGAGACTAGGCAGTCACAGGCGGGGTCGAGGAGGGGACAGAGAAGGAATCGCTTGCGGCAGGCCGGGTGGAAGGAAGCGGAGCTTTGCTGAGAAGGAAGTTATCCATGAGCAACGCATCGACTCCGCTGCAGGAGTAGCTGCGAATCGCATCTAGTGGGCTGACGACCAGCGGCTCGCCGAAAAGATTGAACGACGTGTTCAACAGCATGGGAGCGGGCGCCTGCTGGCCGAAGCGCTGGAGCAGGTCCCAGAGAGGAAGATTGGTTTCTTTCCGCACCACGTGCAACCGCACCAGTCCTCCGGGAAGAGTAAAAGCGGAGAGTAGTTCTTCCGCGCCGGGCCGGACGTGGGCCAGCGAGTTCATAAATTCGCACAGGCGCGAGCATTCAAAATAGCGCTGGGCCTCTTCCTCCGGCACCGAGATGGCGAACGGCCGGAACCATTCGCGATGCTTGATGAAGTCGTTGAGATTTTCCTTCACATAAGGCGCCCAGGGCGAGGCCAGCACGCTGCGGTTGCCGAGAGCGCGCGGGCCGAACTCGGCGGCTCCCTGGAACCAGCCCACGATTTTGCCTGCCAGCAGCAGCTGCACGGCCTGATCGGTCTGCCGCTCGCGCATCACCTGGAAGGAGAATCGCGCTTTGCAGTTGTCGAGCACGTCTTTGATTTCGTGGCGGGAATAGGAGGGTCCCCAATAAGTGTCGAGGCTGAGAGGCTTGCGCGGCTGCGCATTCACCTGGTGATGCAGATAGAGAGCGGCGCCAAGCGCGGTGCCCGAATTGCCCGGAGCCGGCGGCACGAAAACGTGATCGAGTCCCGCGCTCTGCTCCAGCGCGGAGACCAGCAGGGTGTTGTTGAATAGTCCGCCGGCGAGGCACACATCCTGAATTCGGTGTTCGCGACGCAAGGTCTCGATCATTTCGCCGACTTTTTCCGCACAAACCTGCTGCACCGTGGCGGCCAGGCCGCGGCGTTGCTCGTCGGTGAGTTCGGCCGAGTTGCGCGGCAAACCGGTTTCCTGCCAGAAGCGCGAGGAAAGCGCGAAGCGGCCGCCGATTCCGTGCTGCAGGTAGCTGGAATCAAAACGCAGCGAGCCGGGACCGGACTTGCCCAGCATGGCACGGAAGACGTCGCGATAAAGCGGCTCGACGCCCAGTCCCAGCCATTGGGTCTTGTGCTCGTCGGCATGGGGCTGGAAGCCGAGAATTCCCGTAGCTTGAGAAAAAAGCCAGGCCAGCGAATGAGGATAGGGAAAATCACGCAGCTTGCGCAGGCGAGAGCCTTCGCCAAGGGCGATCATGCCGGAATGGCCGTCGCCGTCTTCATCCATGATGAGGACAAGCGCGCGCTCGAACGGCGAGAGGAAAAACGCGCTGGCAGCGTGGCCGAGATGATGGCTAATGTGAATGAACTTGCCGTCCGATGCGTCCTGCTGATGACGCAGAACGCGGAACTGGGCGAGTTCGCGGGCGATGCGTCCCAGCTCGCCGGCCTGGGCGTAGCCCACCGCCGCAAGATTGAGCGGGGCAATGCGGGCGCTGGCGGCCGAGCGCCGCATCCATCCGCGAACCGGAGTGGTGGCAATGGCGATGCGGTCGACATTCGCCCAGCCTCCGCCCGCGCGCTGCAGGCAGAAATGAATCGCGGACATCGGCAGGCCGCGCGTGTTCTTCTGCCGCGACAGCTTGCTCTCCTCGACTACGGCGCGGATTACGCCATCTTCCAGCAGGGCAGCCGACTGGTCGTGGGTAAACGATGAGAGTCCGAGAATGCGCATGGAACGTTGGGTCGATTGTACGCGCTGCGGGGAGCGCAGGCGAGATTACTGGAGGTGACTTGGTTCGCCTCTAGTCGCCGTCGCCAACCGCGACGGGATTAGCCTTCAGGCGGTGCAGCAGCGGGCTGCTTTGGGAGAGAAACTCAAGGTGGCCGCACTTGGGGCACTCGAGCATCACGTTGCCGCTGGGCGTGCCATAGGGCAGAGGATTGAACTTGGTGAAAACGTAGCTGGTGATTTCATGCTGGCAGCGCAAGCAGGGCACGCCGCCGGGAACGCGTGCAGCAGGTTTTTTCTGCATCTGCTCGACGCTGCCGCGGCTGGTTTTTTCTGCCGGCTTTTCGACACTCATGCCAGTTGTCCCTGTAAAGACTCTACCGCAGAGTAGCCGAGCCTGGCCAGCAGGTTACCGGCGTAATGTTGCACAAGTTGAGCCTGCCGGGGCGTGAGCGCGGCCTGCCATCCTCCTGCCGAGCCGCTGCGGATAAAGTTGCCGTTTTTCGAAGTGCGCTGCGGCCTGGCTTTTTCCTTTTCTTTCATGCGCGCCAGCGAATTATTCTCGATCGCGGCCGGAATGCGCTCTCTCACTTCATGCATGCCGAGGAAATCGAGGATGCGTTCGAGTTCCCACGCGGGTTTCGCCCTGAGTTGCTCGAAGTTGACGCGCAGGATTTGCGCGCGCCGGGTGTCGGCCGCATCGAGCCATGAATTCGTGTGGCTGATCCAGGAACCGAAGGGATTTACTCCCCCGCGCAGGAATTGTCCCAGATATGGATCGAAATCGTCGCCCGCCAGGCCGAGCGCGCGGTGAAAAGCAAACTCGGAAAGCGCCACGTCGCGCGGATCGCGCACCAGAAAAATCGCTTTCTCATACTCGTTACGGAAAGGTTCATGCGTTTTGATGAGACGTCCGCTGCCGGGAAGAACCGGCGACCCGCTGGAATGTTTGCCCACGTCAGGGAGCATCTCGTTGGTGTTGGAAAATCCCGAGGCCTGTCCGGCAAGAATTTCCAGCAGCATGAATCGCAGCCAGGTGCTGCCGGAGCGCGGATAAGAAGCGAGGAATACATCCGTTTGGCGGATGTTGCGATGCCTCACCCACACCAGCGGAGCGCGCAGCGGCGTTTTTGCGAAAACGTAGCGGATTTTGCGAAGGGCCGGCACGATGATTTTCAGCTGCGCGTGGAAACTTCCTCCACCGGTGGCATCGCCGCTTTTCTTTCCACAGGCCTTGCGGCGGGCAGCGGCACCTTGCGGTTGCGATAGCGGCGCAGCCAGCCCAGAGGAGCGTGGCAATAGACGAATGCGGTAAAGCGGTCGAAGACACGCAGCCAGCGATAGTAAATTTCGTCGCGAAGTCTTTCGATCAACCCGGCGGGCGCAGCGTCGCAACGGCGCGGATACACCGGCCACGCGTTGCCGAATTGCTTCTTCCAGAGCGCCGTGTAGCGGGCAATTTGTATACGTTGCTGGGCTGAAAGAACTTCCTCGCGGGCGCGCTGAATTCCGATCTTTGTGGTCTTCACTCCCGCATGTTGCGGAGCATCGAAAATTGCGGAAACATCGGCGCCGGTGAGTGAGGCCATACGGCGGTCAAATGGAATCTGCAAAAACCAGCAAACGCCTTGCATTACAGTTTCAGGCGAGTCGATTAATTCTTCGTATTGAATCTGATGTAAAGGCGCTCCATCACGTACCAAAGCGTCACACTCGCGCTTCATGCGGCGGTTGCCCAGGATCGCGCGATGAATCATGCCGCGCTTGGCAAAGTACGCAGACCCTTCGGCGGCACGCACGATGCTGCGGCAGGTATCGGCCAGATCGCGCCAGATCACGATGAAGCGCGCGCCGGGAAATGTGCGCGCCAGCTTCTGCATCGAGTCGTAATAATTGGGAGATTTGTCGCCGTAGATTGCATCGCCGGCATGCTGCTTCCAGACGAATTCGGCGACGGTGGGATAGTCGGCAACTTCGGCCGGAACCGAGTCGCGATCGATGCCGTGGCGGCTCGGGCCGGAATTCCAGAACTCCCAGCGCTCGAACCAGTCGTGGCGCGCTCCGCCACCGAACAATGAACGCAGTAAAAACAAATCGCTCTCATAGGTGAGAGCGATTTGCGGGTGCTGATTCAGGAGCGTGTACAGCAACGATGTTCCGGACCGCCAGAGACCGACGACAAACAGCGGCCCGGAGAATTGATCGTTCGTCATGGCTGCATTCGGGGCTGAAGCCCCTGAGTTTATTCTTGCCCACGCGGCGCTAAAGCGCCGCTCTTCCACTTTAGTCGCCGTCGACGCCGGCGAGTTCAGGAACATCCACAGTGATTTGCGGGCGAACCACCTGCTCGCGAATCCAGGGATAGGTCATGCGCAGGCCGGCTTCGAGCGAAATCGAAGGCTCCCAGCCCAGAACTTTGCGCAGCAGCGTGTTGTCGCTATTGCGGCCACGTACACCCTGCGCTCCCATGAGATTGTGGCGCTTGATCAATTTCTTGCCAGCGATGCGCGAGATCACATCGACGAGATTATTGATCGTGGTCAGCTCGTCGGTGCCGAGATTCAGAGCGTCGCGGCAATCCGAGGCCATGAGGCGAATGAGGCCCTCGACGCAGTCGTCAATGTACATAAACGAGCGCGTTTGCTCGCCATCGCCCCAGACTTCGATCTCGCTGCCGTCTTCGGCCAGGGCCACTTTGCGGGAAATCGCTGCGGGAGCCTTTTCTTTTCCGCCCTCGTAGGTGCCCAGAGGTCCGTACACGTTGTGAAAGCGCACAATACGTGTCTCGAAGCCGTAATCTTTGTAGTAGTAGCGGCAAAGTTCTTCGGCGAACAGTTTCTCCCAGCCGTAACCCGGCTCGGGATCGGCGGGAAACGCGTCTTCTTCCTTCAGCGGCTTCACGTCCGGATCCTTCTGCTTGGCCTGGTTGTAAACACAAGCCGAAGAAGAAAACAGAAAACGCTTCACGCCGTTCTGGCGGCTGGCTTCGAGCATGTGGGTGTTGATGAGAATGTTGTTGCGGCTGATATCGGCGTGATAGGCGGTAATGTAGCCGATGCCGCCCATGTCGGCGGCGAGATTGTAGACCTCGTCGATACCGCCGCGCGTGGCCAGCAGGCAGCAGTCGATTTTGCGCAGGTCGAGAATTTCCATTTCATCGGCAGCGCTGTCTTCGTACTCAGGCAGTTTGAGGTCGGCGCCGCGCACCCAGTGTCCGTCCTTTTTCAAACGCTTTACCAGGTGGTGGCCGATGAACCCTCCCGCGCCGGTGACGAGTATCCGCTTTTGCTTGGTCATAGTGAACTGGTCTCCTGAAAGTCCTTTCTGACTGCAACCTGCAATGGTGCTTGAGCCAGCTAGCGGGAGGGCGGGTCCGGGAGACAACAGAGGTAGATCAGAAAATCCGGGGCAGCAGATGTTCCATGCAGACTGCCCAGGCAAACTTGGAGCCGTTGACAATGTAGCGCTGCCACAGGCGCTTCGGTTCGGTGCAGAGGCGGAACAGCCACTCCAGGCCGTTCTCGCGCATCCACTGCGGAGCCTGCCGCAGACGGCCGGTGTTCAGGTCGAAGGCCGCGCCCACGCCCAGCATGACCGGAACGTTGAGCGTGTGACGGTGCTGGTGCATCCAGCGCTCCTGCTTGGGCGTGCTCAAGCCCACCCAGAGCACGTCGGGACGCGATTTTTCCACCAGGCGCTGCACGTCGCTTTCTTCTTTGCCGGTCAGCGGGCGAAAGGGCGGGCAGTAGGTGCCGGCGATCTGAATTCCGTAGCGCTCCTGTTCGGCGCGGGCAAGCTGGTCGGCAACTCCCGGGGCGCCGCCGTAAAAGAAGTGACGATAACGGGAGCCGGTCTCGCGGCAAAAGGTTTCCATCAGTTCCGGACCGTACACCCGGCGCCGCATCTGTCGGAAGCCCTGCCAGCGGCCCAGCCAGACCAGCGGCATGCCATCGGCGACCACCAGGCCCGCCTCTTCGAGGATGCGGGCAAACTCTTTGTCTTCGCGCGAAACCGAAACGCCATGCATGCCGGTCACCGCCACGTAGCGCGCAGGACAGCACTCACATGTATCCGCGCCGGAGGTTTTTGATTCTGAAATCCAGGACTCCAGCACCCTCACGGCATCGGGAATCTGAACGGCATCGACGCGCACGCCCAGCACTTTGTAGCTGGGCACGGTGAGTGGTTCGGTTAGTGCAGCGACCGACAAATTTTCTTCCCCGTAGACTTCAATAAGGAAGCGAGCTAAACGCGCGTGATGGCGTCACACAAAACGCAACGCGTCACGCGGCTCGCCCGGGTCCTTCACTCCGCAGAAACCGCTTCGTGCAGGATGACCAAGCCTAATTTTTTTCGATGATGAAGTTTTCCAGCACCAGCGCGTCCATTTCGCTCTTGGAAAAAGTGTTGTACGCGTTGGCCGGAGTGTTGACGATGGGCTCGCCCTTCAGATTGAACGAAGTGTTCAACACGACGGGCACGCCCGTAGCCTGGCCAAATTTTTCGATCATCCTGTAATAGCGCGGGCTCTGATCCTTGAAAACGGTTTGCAGGCGGCCGGTGCCGTCGACGTGGGTGATGGCGGGCAGGTTGGCTTTCTGGCTGTCCTTCACCGGCACCACATAGAGCATGTAGCGCGCCGGCGAGTGCGTGGCGGCCTGGGGCAACTCGAAATATTTTTCCGCGCCTTCAGCCAGCACCGACGGCGCAAAGGGACGATAGGGCTCGCGGAACTTGATCTTGGTGTTGACGATATCCTTCATGTCGGGATTGCGCGGATCGGCCAGGATGGAGCGGCTGCCCAGAGCGCGCGGTCCCCACTCGAAGCGGCCCTGCGCCCAGCCGATCACCCTGGCGCCGGTCAGCTGGTCGACCACGGCATCGAGCAGCTTGTCTTCGCTTTCGTAATGCGTGTGCTTGATGTTGTTCTGGCGGAGAAAGTCGCCGATCTCGGCTTCGGAATTGGCGCGGCCCCAGTAGGCGTGCTGCATTTGAAAGTTGCGCGGCTTGCCCAAGAGGGTGTTGTAAGCCCACAGCGCCGCTCCTAACGCGCCGCCGCCATCACCCGCGGCCGGCTGCACATACATGTGCTCGAAGCCCGATTCCTTGAGGATGCGCGTGTTGGCCACGCTGTTGAGCGCCACGCCGCCGGCCATGCACAGGTTCTTCAGGCCGGTAGCCTGCTGGAGGTGCCGGGCCATGCCGACCAGAACTTCCTCGGTAACGCGCTGGATGCTGGCGGCGATGTCGGCGTAGTGCTGGTTGAGCTTCGACATCTCCTTGAAGTTGGCGGGCGGGGTTCCGAAATATTTCGGGAAGCCGGTTTCCTCGGTGAAGAACAGCATCTTCTCCGGGCGCGGATCGCCGAAGAGCTTCGCGAATTTGTTGTTGTAGGTCTTCTCGGTGGAGTGATGGAAGCTGAAGTAGTCCATGTTCAGCGAGAAGGAGCCGTCGCGATTCTGGTTGATCAGCTTCCAGACTTTATCGACGTACCTGGGCTCGCCGTAAGGCGCCATGCCCATGACTTTGTATTCGCCTTCGTTGACTTCAAAGCCGAGAAAAGCGGTGAAGGCGCTGTAGAGCAGGCCCAGGGAGTGGGGAAATTCGATCTGCTTGCGCAGCTTGATGTCGTTGCCTTTGCCCACGCCCCAGGTCGAGGTGACCCACTCGCCTACGCCGTCGACGGTGAGAATGGCCGCTTCCTCGAAAGGCGAGCAAAGATAGGCGCTGGCCGCGTGCGAGAGGTGATGCTCGCTGAAGATGATTTTCTCTTTGCTGATGCCGAGCTCGTTCTGCAACGTGGTGGCGACCCACAGCTTGTCGACCATCCAGGTAATCATCGACTCGCGGAAGACCTTGTAAGACTGGGGATAGGTCTGCAGGGTCATCATCAGGATGCGGTCAAGCTTGCGGAACGGCTTCTCGAAGAAAACCACGTAGTCGAGATCGTTTCCCGTGATGCCCGCCTGCTCCAGGCAGAAGCGGATGGCGTTCTTGGGAAAGTCGAAGTCGTGCTTCTTGCGGGTAAAGCGCTCTTCCTCCGCGGCCGCAACCAGCATGCCGTCATTCAGCAGCACCGCAGCCGCGTCGTGGTAATAGCAACTGATCCCTAGAATGTACATAAGCTCCTATTGCCTTCTCGCCCATTCCATGTCGCAGGCTTCACTGGGATGATCCAGCCACTGATCGGGAAGTTTCTTGATGCGTAGCGGATCGCTGAACCAGCGCGCCGCCAGTCCAAAGGGCAGCACCAGCACAGCATAGAAAAGCGAGAGGATAATCCGCGCCTGGAAGTTGCCGATCTTATGGGCCAGCTTCTTCCACCACTGCCAGGCGCTCTTGTAAAGACTCCAGGCGCCGGCGAATCCGTTGAATGTGGCAAGCACGAGATAGATCGCCACCGTGGCCGTTGCCAGAGTCGCCAGGAACTCGGCCACATGTTTCAAGAAATTCAAAAAATGCACCATCGGTGGATGACTCCTGATTGCTGAATTGCCCAGGTACGAGAAATCAAAGCGCCGCGACGGCCGTCCGCTGCCAGGCCGGTACGGGCCGGACGGCACGCTGCCTGGCGTTGGCCGACTGCAGAAGGCGGTCGGCGACGAAAATCAGCGCGAACATGATCATGAAAGTGGCGTCGGGTCGGCTGCCGAAGGTGCGGCTGACCAGGCCGTTGATGAAGATGTCGAGATAAATGGCAAAGCAGCCCGCGGCCAGCGTGTGCAAAGGATCGTTGATGCTGACCATGCGCATCACCCGGATCAGATTGCGCACGATCCAGTACTGCATTATCACGATTACAAAAAGGCCGATCAGCCCGTTGTTGTACCAGACTTCGAGAAAGCCGTTGTGCAGGTGGCCGGGCTGCCAGGGAATGTTGACTTTGTAAGCCAGGAAGCGCGAAGACATGAAGCCGCGGCCCAGCAGAATTTTCGCCTTGATGAGTTCCCAGCCTGCCGCCCAGACTTCGGTGCGGCCAGTGAAGCTGCCCGCCTGGTCGCTGTTGAGATAGAACTTGAGATAGGAGCCCAGAGGGGTGAAGGCCACGGCCAGAGCTCCGACTGCCGAGAGCACCAGCAGGAAGCGGGCGGCGGCCTTGAAGCGGCCGCGCAGAATGAAGAAGGTCATGCCGGCGAAGACGCAGCCCAGAATCCCAGCTTTTCCGGCCGAGAGCAGCATGACCAGAGTGCCGATGGTCGAGAAAACGTAGAGGCTGAGGCGCTTGCCCGGCTGATAGAGGGTGATGGAGAAAAGCACCAGCAATCCGGCATCGACGGAGAGCATGGTG
>Ga0335073_10011798_pt1 | contig 12281 bp, 12 predicted proteins | sample Lox_Sample_22_FD_207093 | JGI IMG/M metagenome (GOLD analysis project Ga0335073, IMG submission 207093) | Soil microbial communities from Loxahatchee National Wildlife Refuge, Florida, United States - Lox_Sample_2.2 | ecosystem: Environmental > Terrestrial > Soil > Wetlands | place: USA... | reverse complement strand
ATCAGCTCGGCGATCATGCCCGCGTTTTTGTAGATCGGGACGACGAGCGAGTTGACCGGCGGCGTCGTCTCCTCAACGAACGAGGCGACACTCGTGTGCTGTGCGGGCGCGCTCACTCGCACGCCTCCAGGCACGCTTCGATCACTCGCTCGACCTCGTCGTCGCGGAGTTGCGGATTGATTGGCAGAGACAGCTCGCGGTCGGCGATCTGTCGGGCGAGCGCGAGCTCGTCGAGTGACTCGCCGAGCCCGCTCGCCGCTGGCTGATCGGGGCACAGGCGCGGATAGTGGCGTCCCGCGCTGACGCCCGCGCGCGAAAGCGCCTCGATCATCTGTGGCGCCGGAGTCGCGGTTGACCGCACCGGGTACAAGTGGTGAGCAGAGTCGCCCCCGGAGGGGGCGATTGGCTGAAGCGCGCTCTCGGCGAGCGCCGAGTCATAGCGACGGGCGATCTCGCGCCGTCGCTTCAGCCAGCCATTTAGTCGTGGGAGCATCGCCGAACGCAGAATCGCGGCGTGGAGCTCGTCGAGCCTGCTGTTCAGGCCGATTTCGACATGCTCGTAGCGCGCCTGCTGACCGTAGTCGCGCAGTCGTCGCGCCTGCGCTGCCAGCTGCTCGTCATCGGTCAGGAGCACGCCGCCGTCGCCCATCGCGCCGAGGTTCTTCGTCGGATAAAGGCTCGTGGCGGCCGCCGCCCCGGCGGTGCCCGTAGGCAGTCCGGCGCGGGTCGCTCCGGCGGATTGCGCGCAGTCCTCGATCACGGTGACGCCGTGCTCGGCGGCGAGCGCCTGCAGCCGGGCGGGATCAAGCGGATGCCCATAGAGATGGACCGGGAGGACCGCGCGGATCGAGCGATCGCGCTGCAGCGCGCGCTCGACGCGATCGAGGTCGAGGCTGCCCGTCTCCTCGACGTCGCACCAGACCGGAATGGCCCCGGCGCGGAGGACCGCGAGCGTTGTTGCGAACGCCGTCAGCGGCGTCGTCAGTACGCGCGAACCGTGCGGCACGCCCGCACTGCGCAGCGCGATCTCGAGCGCGTCGAGGCCGCTAGCGACGCCGACGGCATGCTCAACGCCCCACCACTGCGCGAACGCCTGCTCGAACTCACGCACCTCGCTGCCGAGCACCAACCAGCCGCTGTGTCCCACGCGGTCGACGGCGTCGATCGCGTCGGCACGAATCTCCTCCCATTGGCGCACGAAATCGTTCGCGGGGACCGCTGGCGCCGAGCTGCCGAGCACCGCCCTAGCGTATCGGGAGCAGGGGCGCGCGGCCGGCGCCGCGGCGCCACGCAGGCCACCCCGACTTGGCTGTATCGACACACGAGTGACGTGCGGACGAACGGGTAGTCTCGCCGCGTGATCGCCGAGGCCCGCTCCATCGTCGCCCGCGCGAGCCTCGATCGCGAGCGCGTGGCGAACGGTCGCGTAGCGCTCGTGTCATTCGTACTTGCGTTCGCCGTCCTGCTCTCGGTAGCGCTGATCGAGGGCGCGAAGCCGTTCTACTACGACTCGCTGAACTACTGGATGCTCGGCGAAACCTTCGTCAGGCACGGCGACTTCTCGCTGTTGAACTTCAACAGCCCGCTGCGCGGCTACTTGCTGCCGCTCGTCGATCACGGGCTGCAGGGTCTCGCGGGCACGATCGGGTGGAGCCCGTCGACCTCGGCGCGGATCTTCAACGCGCTGGTGTTCGCGCTGATCTGCGGTGTGCTCGGTCCTGCGATCGCCGAGCTCGCGTGGCCGCAACGCCGCTGGGGAATGTGGCGACGACTCGCGCTCGTCGTTCCGTTCATCGTCTTCTGGCGCGGGTTCCTCAGCTTCCCGTTGAGCGACTTCCCGGCACTCGCTTGCGTGCTGCTGGCGCTCGTTGCCTCGGCGCGCCCGCTCTCACCCGCGTGGATGCTGCTGGCGGGAGTGGCGGCGGGCGCAGCGATCCAGGCGCGCCCGTCGTATACGACGCTGGTCGTGATCGTCCCCGTGCTGGTGGCCTGGCGCTTGATCGAGGATCGTGAACCAAGCCGCGAGTGGCTGCTGCGGGTCGTGCTCTGTCTCACGCTGCTGATTGCCGGCTTCGTCGGCATCTCTTTGCCGCAGTCGCTGCAGACGCATCGGCATTTCAAGAGCTGGAGCTTCGTCCCTGGATCAGCCGATCACCTCGAGAACCTGCAGTTGACCGAAGGGCTTCGCCTGCAGCGCTACGAAACGTACATTGGGACTGGGCACGGGCCGCAGATGTTCTACGAAGACCCAAGCGGGGCGAAGCTGCTGAGTAGCCGCGCCGGAGCACAGGTGTCGGGGATCGGCGAATACGTGAGTCTCACCGCTGAGCATCCACTGACGATCGCCGGCGTGATCGCCAGGCACGTGGTCAGCGGCCTCGACCAGCGCTACAGCACGCCGTACATCGAACACCTCGACACAGGCTCGCACCGGTGGATGCGGATCGTCGGTTTCCTACTCATCTTCCTCGCGCTGCTGCGTCTGCTCTGGCCGGCCTCGCGCCGCGCGCTCGGCAAGGCGCGCTGGCGCTATCCGGTCGCGCTGATCGCGTGTTGTGTGACCTCGCTGCCGTCGGCGATGGAGACGCGCTTCCTGCTGCCGCTCTACGTGCTGATCTACCTGCTTGTGCTCGCTCCAGGCTGGCCGAGCCCACTCGTGCACGGTGCGTCTGGACTTCGCCGCTGGCGAACCGTGGCCGTGATCACCGCCGCAGCCGTGCCGTTCCTGGTCGTGTTCTGGGCAGTGACCAGCGCGACGAGCTCACATCTGCACTTCGGGTAATCAGTCAGCGCCCCACCGGCTTGCCGGCGGCTCGCCGACCTGGCGCGTGGCTATTTCCTCGTTCGTATGTTTGTCCGAGCGTGTGTTTTTCAACGTGGGTCAGGGCATGCCGATACGGCGATGATGCGATCACTTATCTCAACCCCCAGATCTCGGGCTAGCCGCCTACGTGCGGGCGCGGGTCTCACCTGTGCTCTGCTCGCCGGCTGCCTGCTCATGCCTTCCGCCAGCCACGCCGCGATCACGACGATCGGCAGCTCGCTGTCGGCCCCCGCGACGCTGAACACGGCTGAAAACCTCAACTATCCGGGCACCAACACCCAGGTTCCCCCCGGTCCCGACGCCCCGAACGGCGTATTCCACACATTCCACTACGGCGCCGACACCGCGCTGTGGAACTTCTCGGACGCCTCCGGGAAGCGACCCGTGCCGAGTACGGGTCAGGCGAAGAAGATCGAAGTCGAGGGCTGTGCCCAACGCGCGAAGAACGGTCCTTTGCCCCTGACGACCGTGCACTTTCAGGACCTCTCGCCGACGTCTGACGGCGGCGCGAAAGTCAACATCACCTCGCAAGGCTTCGATCTGCCGGTATGCGGCGAAAACGGGGCGGGTGCGAGCACGGTGACGACGTTCCTGCCGATCAACCTGTGTGTCAGCGCGGGCGACTACGTTGGGCTGAACAACAGCGGTGGCTACGTGCCGAGCGTCTACCCCAGCGGTGTGCCCTACCAGATCCTGGGGGCGGTGACCGGCGCTACGACCAACTCCTTCATCAAGGATGAGGGCACAGGCAACGGGTCGACGTTCTCGCCGGCGATTACCTCCGCGATGGACGGCTTTACGGCGAATCGGAACGAGGAACTGATGATGCGGGTCACGCTCGCGACCGGTCCCGACGCGACGCACATCTGCCCGGGCGGTACCGGGGGCCTGCCGCCGCCGCTGGCGCCGATCCGCGTGAGCCCGCAGACCGATGGGGTAAACCACAGCAGGATCGTCGCGGTGGCGTTGTTCTGTCGGGTGAACCCGTGTAACGGGGTGGCGACGATCTCCGGGCCGAGCGGGCGCACCTACGGCCGTAGTGGCTTCACGCTGACGTCCGGCAAAACGGCGCACCTGCCGATCCGCGTTCGACCCGAGCTGGTGTCGCTTGTCCGTCGCCACCATGGCGTCTCGGCGACGCTGACAGCCGTCGTGGGCGGCAAGACAATCACGCAGAAGATCGGGATCAAGATCTTCTAGGTGCAGTTCCAGAGGCGGAGCTTGCGTGGCTTGATCGCGCAAGCAACCGCTGCCGCGGCGCTGGACCCGACATCGAGTTGCGCGAGCCAGGGCAGAACATCATCGAAGCTCTGCCCTGCGCTCGCGGACTTTGCGCTGGCGATGCCTACCCCGCTGCACTTCAGCACAGCCTCGTGGCGCGTCCACATTCGCAGGAACTCTTCTTCGCGCCGCTGGCGTGGGATCTGCTGAAGGTGTTCGGCGGCATCCCGTCCAAGCGCCCTTCGCGCGAGTGCGACGTAATCTCGGGTATGCGTCGCGCCGGCATGCATCGCTCCGGCCGGGCGCGCGAGCTGCACGTCCACGCCAACCGCATGCTCGGCGAACGCGTACAGAGCGACCCGCCCGGAGTGAGAGAGATTGAAGGCGAGCTCGAGCGGCGCGTTCGCGCTATGCACGAGGTGCGGCTTGCCGTAAGTGCCGAGCGACAGCTCGATCTCGGCCGGGGCCATCTCGAGATATCGACCCAGCAACGCGCGCAGCAGCCCGCGCGAGCGCTGCCACAGGACGCGTCGGTATTCGTCCACGATTCCGGCCGCGCGCTCGCGCTCGTCGGTCGAGAGCAACTCGACGGGCTCCGCGTCACGGATCGTCAGGTCCGCGCGCCATACGTCGACGACGTCTCGGGTCATCCGGGGTTCGGCGGGACCCACCGTCCAAGCCGATCCGCGGTGGTCGGCTTCACCGACCGAAGCGCTCACGCTCGCCTCCATGGCTCGCCGAATATAGGCGAGCGTTACCCTCTTGCCTCTATGCAAGCCCTTCACACCCGTCTTGCGGGCCTCGTCGCGCTCGAGCCCGCCGTGCATGGCGATGAGCGCGGCTTCTTCTGCGAGACCTTTCGCTCTGAGTGGCAGGACCAGCTGGGCCTGGCTGCGCAGGAGGGCTTCGTCCAAGACAACCACTCGCGCTCCTCGCGGGGAGTGCTACGCGGGATGCACTTCCAGCTCGGCGACGGGCTAGGCAAGCTGGTGCGTTGCGCGCGCGGGCAGATTCTCGATGTGGCGGTCGATCTGCGGCGCGGCTCGCCGACCTACGGGGAATGGGAGGCTGTCGAGCTCGATGATGAGAGCATGCGTGCCTTGTACGTGCCGGTCGGCTTCGCTCACGGGTTCTGCGTGCTGAGCGAGATCGCGGACGTGATCTACAAGCAGACCGCCTACTACGATCCGCAGCTCGAGCGCGGGATTGCCTGGAACGACCCGGACGTTGGCATCGACTGGCCGCTGCCCGAGGCCGAGCTGACGATCTCGGCCCGCGACTCGGCGGCGCCGCTGCTGCGCGAGCTGGCGGACGAGCTGCCGTTCGAGTACCGCGGGTAGCCCCGCGACTCAGTAGCGTCAGAAGAAGATGGCGATCGCGATAGTCACGGGCTCGGGCGGCCTGATCGGCTCGGAGTCCGTCGCTCATTTCATCGCGCGGGGCTTCGAGGTGATCGGCTTGGAGAACGACACGCGCGGACAGCTGTTCGGGCCGGAGGCCTCGACCGCGCAGATGACCGAGGCGCTGCGGGCACGCTTCGGCGACTCGTTTCGTTCGCTGCCGCTCGATATCCGCGAGCGCGACGCGGTCGAGCGAGTGTTCGCCGAGCACGCGGGCCAGATCGAGCTGGTGATCCACGCCGCGGCCCAGCCCTCACACGACTGGGCGGCCTCGGACCCGCACGCGGACTTCGAGATCAATGCGCTCGGCACGCTCAACCTGCTCGAGGCGTCGCGCCGGCACGCCGACGGCGCGACGTTCGTTTTCTGCTCGACGAACAAGGTCTACGGCGACACGCCGAACTCACTGCCGTTGCGTGAACTGACCACGCGCTTGGAGCTGGCCGAGGACCACGAGTACTACGCGGGAATCGACACCTCAATGTCGATTGACCGCAGCACCCATTCGCTGTTCGGCGTGTCGAAGACCGCAGCCGACCTGCTCGTGCAGGAGTACGGTCGCTACTTCGGGCTGCCGACCGTCTGCTTTCGCGGCGGCTGCCTGACGGGACCGAACCACGCGGGCACGATGCTCCATGGCTTCCTCTCCTACCTGATGCGGGCGACCATTACCGGCGAGCCCTACACGGTCTTCGGCTACGGCGGCAAGCAGGTGCGCGACAACATCCACTCGGCGGACCTGGTCGCGGCGTTTGAGCACTTCCACCTGGACGCGCGCGCCGGCGGCGCGGTCTACAACATCGGCGGGGGGCGCGAATGCAACTGCTCGATGCTCGAGGCGATCGAGCTGTGTGAGGGGATTGCGGGCAAGCGGCTGACGTGGACGCTCAGCGAGCAGAACCGGATCGGCGACCATCGCTGGTGGATCAGCGATTTGCGCCCGTTCCAAGCCGATTTCCCCGGCTGGCGGCTGACCCGCGGGCTCGATCAGATCCTGCAAGAAGTGCACGATCAAAACGCCGAGCGCTGGTTTGCGGGCCGCTGAGCGGTACGAGCTTGGCAGACTTAGCTCGATGTCTTCCCGCCTAGAGCGCCTACGCGCGCGCACGAACGGCTTCACGGTCACCCCACGCCAGTACGCCTACGTCGCGTACGTGGCGCTCGTCGCGCTGACGCTGATCGTGCTCAGTGGCGCGGCGGTGCGCCTGACGGGCTCGGGCCTCGGTTGCCCGGACTGGCCGCGCTGCTATGGCCATGCCTATCCACCGCTGAACACGCACGCGGTGATCGAGTTCTCGAACCGGCTGATAACGGTGCCGGTGTCAATCGCGGCAGGCGCGGCCTGGCTTTTGGCGCTGCGTCGTCGGCCCTATCGCCGCGATCTGATGTGGCTTGGAGCGCTACTGCCGCTTGGCGTGATCGGACAGGCGGTGCTGGGTGGCTTCACGGTGCGTGGCGCGCTGGACTACGGCTGGGTGATGGGGCACTTCGCTCTGTCGATGCTGATACTGCTAGCGGCAGCGGTGCTTGCCTGGCGCGCCGGGCACGAACAGGCGCTTGCCGAAATCGCCGAGCAGGAACCCGCCCAAGCAAAGACCGGTGCGGTGCACGCATGCAGCGAGGAGGTGCCGGATGCCGAGCCCGCCCCGGATCGCCGGCTGATCCTCTCGCTGCGTTGGCTGGTCGTGCTGGGGGCGCTGACGATCTTCGCTGGCACCGCTGCCACAGCGGCGGGACCGCACGCGGGGGGATCGCCGGGACAGCGAATAAACCGGCTGGACTTCGACGGCCACGGCACGATGGACTTCGTGATCCATCGCCATGGCGAGATCGCGCTCGTGTTCGGGCTTGCCTCGCTCGCGGTGTGGTGGCTGGCGCGACGTCGGGAGGCTGCGCCGGCCGTGCGGCGCGCGCTCACTGGGCTGTGCGTGCTGCTCGCGCTACAGGGCGTCGTGGGGCTCGATCAGTACAAGACACACCTGCCGACCCAGCTCGTCTGGGTGCACGTGGGTTTGGCCTGCGGCGCCTGGCTCGCCGCGATCTGGGCGGCTTGCGCGGCGGGCAGGCTCGCGCCCAAGCGCAGCACCAGCGCCGCCGAGCGCGCGGCGAGCCCTTCGATCGGCGCTCCCCGCCCGGTCAAGTTCCCCGGAAATTAGGGCTTCCCGGGCGCGGATCTCCCGTGTTTGCTGGTTGCGTCGTCCTCACGAGCGGTTAGCCTGCTCGCAGTAACGACACCCTAGAAGGGAGTGGTATGACCAAGAACGAGCTGGCCGAGCAGGTCGCCAGTCGAAACGGACTGGCAGCCAGTCAGGCCCGACAGGTGGTGGAGAGCGTCATCGACATCGTCTCTGACGAGCTTGCCGGTGGAGGTGAGGTCGCTCTTGCTGGCTTTGGCAAGTTCAGCGTCAGCCACCGTGCCGCCCGCCAAGGACGCAACCCGTCGACCGGCGAGACGATCAATATCGCGGCGAGCAAGGCGGCGAAGTTCTCCGCTGCCAGCGCGCTGAAGAAGCGGCTGAACGGCTAAAGCCGGATCGTCCCTTTGCGCGACCCCCAGAGGTCACCGGCCCCGCGCGGACCGGCGACCTCTGGGCGCCGAGGGCTGCCTTAGCGATCTGCGCGCCCCTGCTCACGACGGTGGGGTCGATCCCGACCCAACTGGTGGCTCGCATCTAGCGTGATTTCTTGTGCCGCGCTAACCCGGCGTTAAGGCGAGCGCGGGAGGCTGTGCTCCGTCAGCTTCCCCTCCGACTCTGGGCGGTGCCTTGATGAGACAGACCGAGCGCAGGCGCAGAACCACCCCGACCACCCGCTACGGCTCGCTGCATAGCTTCTATGCCGCGGACTCGCGTCGAGCGCGTTCCCGCGAGCAGGACGTGGGGCTGTGGTGGCGCGAGTCGGCCGAGGGTCCCTTGCATCGAGCGGCCTGGGTATGCGACACGGGTGAGCTCTACCTTGTGCGTCTGGGTCCACGCGAGCAAGGAGGGGGTCGGGTCGAAGTGCTGGCGAGCGTCGCCGAGCAGGAGCAGCTCGAGCGGGCGCTAGCGGGTTGGCGGCGGCGCTGCGGCGAACCGCAGTCGCTTAGCTGGCTGCGCGCCCGGGCAACTCGCTTGCGGGGCAGCGTGCGCGCGAAGCAAGCCGAGCTCGTGACGGCGATAGCCGGCGCGGGAGCGATGCTCGCCGCAGGCATGTCGTTCGCGGTCGAGCTCTAGGCGCGCGAGCCTGCGTGGTGCTCGAGGCCGTCGTCGGGGATCTGCTCCCACGGCGCGGCCGAAGCGAGGAACTGGCGGTAGCTGGGCCTGATCCCGGGATCGCGGTCGAGTGTGCCGAGCCGCACCGCGACCTGCTCGTCGTTGAGCGGGTCGCCGCTGAACAGGGCTGAGCCACAACGCGAGCAGAACAGCTTTGGCCGCCCGCCCGGCGGCTGGAAGCAAGCAAGCTCCTGCTCGCCGGTCAGCAACGCGAAACCATGTTGTGGCACGCGGCCGTTGACCGAGGAGCCGGTGCCGGTGCGTCGCTGGCAGTGTGTGCAGTGGCAATACCCCGCCGAGAGAAGCGGCGCGGTCACCTCAAAGCGCACGGCGCCGCAGAGGCAGCCGCCTTGCAGTGGCTCCTGGGGCGAGGGTTGTCGCGTCTCGACCATCGCACCATCCTAGGCAGTGGCTCAGCTCGGCGAATGCCCGCCGCCGCTCGCGGTTTCTCCAGGCGTTTCGTCAAGCCCGAGCGCGCGTGCGACAGAAGGATCGGCCAGGCTGTCGGCGAGCATGCTCGCCCCAGGAATCGGCGTGCCGGCGAAATAGGGGACGCCGATCACGAACATCCCCGCGGCTATGGCCGAGCGCACGCCGATCGTCGTGTCCTCCAGTGCGATCGCCTGCGCGGGCGACACGTCGAGGCGCCGACAGGCCTCGAGATAAATATCGGGTGCCGGCTTGGGGTGCTCGACATCGTTGGCGGAGACGACCGCCGCGAACGGTCCATCCGGCAACAGCCCGGCGCTCTTGAGCGCTCGCTCGACGAACTCTCGCTCAGAGTTGGATGCCACCGCGAGCGGCACTCCCGCCGCACAGAGCCGCTCGAGCAGCTCCAGGGCGCCGGGACGAGGGGCGACGCCAAGCAGGGCCTCCTCCATCACGAGCGCCAACAGCTCATCCATCAACGCTTCGCCTTGGCCCGGGCGTTCGAGTATCGCCTCCAGCTTGACGGCCGCAAGCGCGCGCGAGGAGCCGATCAGCGTGCGCTTGTGCTCGCTCGTGAACTCTTGCCCCAGCCCAGCGAACAGCTTCTGCTCGGCGCGCGTCCATGCCTCCTCGGTGTCGAGCAGCAGGCCGTCGTTGTCAAACACCGCCGCGCTCGGTCGCCTCGCCATGCCTTGATCATCTCGTCTGCCACCGGCGGAACGCCCGAACCGTCGCCGGGCGCCCGAAAAAATTGGTCGGACCGCGTGAAGTTGCTCACGTACCCCGTGTCTAAAGGGCGTCCATATCCAAACGACCGCCGTTGTTTCGGTCGAAGGAGGCTCTACATATGAAACGGATTGTCATGACTGCGGTAGCGACCCTGTCGCTCGCCGCGCCGAGCGCCGCCCTCGCCCATCATCACGGCGAGCGCCACCATCACCATAGGGGTCGCCACCATGGCCAGGCCCACGTGCTCGCCTTCCACGCGCAGCGGCCCGCGACCTCGACCGCTCCCACGAGCGGCACGCCCTCTACCAGCCCCGCGCCCAGCTCAGAAGAAAGCGCGGGTACGATCGCGTCCTTTGAAAATAACGTGCTCACGATCAAGCTGAATGACGGCTCGACCGTCAGCGGCAAGGTCACCGAACAGACCGAGATCGAGTGCTCGGTGCCGACCGGCAGCTCTGCGCCTGGTACCAGTAGCTTCGGCGAGCGCGAGCACGGGGATGACGGGCACTTCGGTGACCGTGGGCCCGGCGGCGACGATCCCTGGGACCAAAGTGATCAGGGTGACGGAGGCGACCACCACGGTGACTGTCCGGGACACCAGGCAGGCCAGCAAACCGAACACTGCACGACCGCGGCGCTGACGCAGGGGGCGAGCGTGAAGGAGGCGCTGCTGAGCGTAAGCAGTCAAGGCGCGACCTGGCTGAAGGTCGAGCTTTAGAGAAGGAACGGATAGCTATTCGCGATCGTCACCGGACGTCTACGAACGAGAAGCGTCCGCTCTGAGCATTGGCGATCGCAGGGATCGAGGGGCGGCCCACCGGTGGGCCGCCCCTCTCTCTTTCGCGAAGCCGCCCGTGTGGGTCGTTCGTCCACCCCCGCCGCACCACTCCCCGAGTCGGGTAAGGATCTGTTAGTTGCGGCGTCTGTAGAAGGCAAGGAGGGATGAGCACCCAGCGATGAGCCCCAGATTCTCGATCCGCCTACTGGCCGCGCAATCGGACCAACGCCTCGCTGCGCTCACGAGCGAAGGCCACGAGCGCGCATTCGAGGCGCTCGTCAAACGCTATCGGCGCCCGTTGCTGCGCTACGCATGTCGGATGCGCCTCTCCGAGGCGAAGGCCGAAGACGTCCTGCAGCAGTCCTTCATGCACTCCTGGCTCGCGCTTTCCCGCGGAGTCGAGGTGCGTGACGTGCGTGGCTGGCTCTATCGGATCGTCCACAACGACGCGGTAAACGCGATGCGCGGTCCGGCGGAGGGGCACGGCGAGCTGACCCCGGCAGTGCAGGACCGCGCCGCGCTCGGCCAGGTAACAGACATCGAGCGCAAGTCCGCGATGCACGACGCACTCGGACACGTTGCCGAGCTGCCCGACATGCAACGCCAGGCGATCTTCCTCACCGCGGTCGATGGCCAGAGCCACGAGGAGGTCGCGGGGACGCTCGGGATCAGCACCGGCGCCTTGCGCGGCCTGCTCTACCGAGCGCGAACCACGCTGCGCAGCGCGGCCGCTGCATTGACTCCCCCGCCGTTGCTCGAACTGGCCGCGCGCAGTGGCGATGCCGCCGCGCCGGGCGCCGAACGGGCGATAGAGCTCGCAAGCGGCGGCGTCGGCGCCGCGGGTATCGCCGGACTGCTGCTGAAGGGCGGAGCGGCCGCCGTCACGGCCGGGGCGCTCGCTACAGGCGCCGTGCTCGCGGGCCACGAGCGTCGCGCGACTCATGGACAGACCACGGGGTCGCCGGTCGCCGACACTGCGCGAGGCTCATCTTCGACCGCCCTCGCACGCATTCAGAGCGCCCAAGCGCATCCCACTCGGTTCTCGCTGATCTCGCGCGGCGGTGGGGTCGTGAGAATGAGCCCGGCATCGCGAGCGGCACATCAGCGCCGACGTGGGCACGATTACCGCCATGGACCAGGAGGCGGCTCAACCGGCGAGACCCGCAACGGGCGTGAGGAAATCCAAAAGGGTGATGTGCCCGTGGCCGTTCGCCTCTATGACCGGTCGGGACACGATCGGTCAGGGCTTGGATCTCACTCGATGCGCGAGTCGGCCCAGGCTCCGCACGAAGAAGCGATCGAGGCCGTCGAGCGGCACGGCGGACGCTCCGTGGGCGACGGCGACCATGGACACCCCGACGGCTTTAGGCAGAGTCAGGGTCGGCGCGACACCACCGATTCTTCCTCTCGCTTGGACGAAGCCGAAGTAGCTCAGCCGATCATCGAAACCACTGGCGCTCGCCGGGACGACGGGTCTGAAAGCGACGAGTCGGGCCACGCGGGTGGGGATTGGTCACCCACGGTAGGCTCGTCCGTCGAAGCCGCCTCGCAGCCCGTCGCTCCGAGTTCGAGCGACGGGCAGCCCAGCGGATCAGGCCGCGATGGAATGGGCGAGACCGAAGGCCGCGACACAACGCAATCCACCGTGG
>Ga0335073_10011797_pt1 | contig 12282 bp, 19 predicted proteins | sample Lox_Sample_22_FD_207093 | JGI IMG/M metagenome (GOLD analysis project Ga0335073, IMG submission 207093) | Soil microbial communities from Loxahatchee National Wildlife Refuge, Florida, United States - Lox_Sample_2.2 | ecosystem: Environmental > Terrestrial > Soil > Wetlands | place: USA... | reverse complement strand
TGTTTTTAGGTTTATCGCCGTCGGAGGAAGATGATGATTTGCGGATAGAGCTCCATTCTTTGAGTTTGAGGAGCAGTTTGTCTTTTGTCATGGTGGTGTTCGAGGAAGCGAGGAGGGCGGATTTCTTGGGTGCAGGACCCGGACAAGCATGGTCCGAGGGATGTCGATGTTTAAGACAAAACAGGTGTCCACAGACGCATTCCGTTGCGGGTTGTGTAGTTGTGTTCAAGACGGTTTTGCAACTCTTTTCGAAACAGGTGAGGGAGTTGAACATGCTTGACCCACCGGATGAAGTTGAAGGTGTTGTCGAAGAGAGTTTTTGAGCTGGCGGGGCAATGGCGGAACAATGGTGGGCATCGTACGTCCGGTGATCTTCACAGAATTTCAGTTTACATCGATCGCACGTCCATGGTAGATAGTCCAGTCGCTACAATTAGTCAATGCCTTTATCAACGGTGGAGAGGGGGTGATGTACGTTGCATGTTTTGAGTTGACAATGTGTTCCGACATGGAATGCATCGACTTGAGTTGTTGGCTCTTTCGACATTTTGGAAAAAGAGGGTTTATTTGGGTCTACGGATTGTTTGGAGTAGAAGTACATGGTGATGGAGATGTCGTCGTCGTCGTTGTCGGGCGAGCCATGCTGGAAATTTATAACGGTGTCACTTGTTGTGGGGCCGCGCGTCCCTGAATGTACTAGAAAGATCCGAGACTTCCAAGCACCCCTAACCCGCTCACTGTCTCTGTCAGACTGTGGTTGGCCCGGTTACGTAAGTGGGCGTCAGTTGTTGGTGTACGCTTGTTTTGGAAAGTGCACTAAATTGAGCGTCAAGGCCAAGTCAGGACGGGGACCGAAGACGACTCGGCTGATCGAGTGAGGAGAAAACAGTCCAATGATGAGTCAAGCAAGCACGGCTCGAGGAACGCCGTACGCGGCAGGAGGATCTGGCGTCAATGGCGGTGGAGCATCCTTGCTCGGCATTCGACACGGTGCAAATCGAAGTCAGACGTCGTTGTTACCGGATGACAGTGTTTCTCAGAGTGGAGGCATGCGTGGATCAAGAAGCACTGCTAGCAAGGTTTCAATTCTTTCACTATTGGGACTAATTGGTGCAGCGAACAGCCACGCAGAAAGTTTCTGGGGAGAGACCAGGGAGTGGTCACCACGCGCCAAAGGAAAGGGATCCAGAGTACACGAAACTAGGTATCTATCCAGGACCCTGCAAAAGGGGCTTATGCGTAGCGATGCGTGCTCAAGTTAATATCGTCCCGGCCTCTACAGCTCCTCTCGCGCCAAGAGTATTCGTCCCTCCAATCCCCGCCAAACTTGCCCTCCCATCGTTCGAAGGACTCTCTCTCGAACTTCAAGAAGCCACAATCATAGAAGACATCCTCTACGTCCTCATGGTCAGCACTACCTAAGCCCAGTAAACTGATATGCAGGGGTTTGAAGGCCAGTATATACGTTACCACGACTCGTACAACCATACCAGCGAAACAGATCGTCTTGCCGGAGCAAAGTTCAAAATCGCCCCAGGACTCGATCCCAGTCTCCGTGACTTGACTCAAAACATCATCAAAATCGCCACTTGGTACGGCAGCGTCACAGAATTCATCAACGTGCAAAGTAAACCCGACTTTGGCGTCGTAAACCACGCTCTCTGCGCCGCAATCCGCAAACTCTTAAGGGTAACATCTCGCCACACAACAATTGGAAATGCTAATCATAAGGATTATCTAACTCTAATCGCACAATTCGAACACCAATTTCTGACCAACCCGGATTTCACGTTACAGACCCTGCAAATCCACTCGAGACCCATCTCACAAGTGCTGTTCCAATTACATAGTCTAACCTACGAAATTCTGCGTCGCAATTCCAGTCTCGACGACGATGACGACGACATGGACGATCTAGACGACGTGGAAAATATCCTTGAATCCCTCCGCGAGGGAAAAGGAATCGGCGCCGCAGTCGCTGGATCTCGCTCCCGTCAATGTAAAGGAGGCATCGTCCTTGGGATTTTAGCCCATCGACTCAGTACCCTTGCAGGCGATGTCTCTGCCCGAGCGTTACTCGAAAATCTGCTGCACGAGTCGTCGAAGCCGTATATGCATATGCTTAATCTGTGGCTTCATCACGGGGAGATTAATGATCCGCACGGGGAGTTTTTGATAAAGGAGCAAAAGAGTATTCGGAAGGAGAAGTTGGATGAGGATTATACGGATGAGTATTGGGATAAACGGTATACGATTCGTGAGGGCGAGGTTCCTCCTCAGTTAGATGCCTTGAAGGATAAAGTATTGTTGGCGGGCAAGTATCTTAATGTTGTCAGGGAGTGTGGCGGGATTGATGTCGCAAAGGATAAGACGATGGATGTACCGTTGACGTTTGATGATCCGAGGTATACTACACCTGCGCGTGAGATGTGTGATTGACGATAGATTCTTGGAGAACATCAAGTCCGCTTATTCGTACGCGAATACTTCATTGCTCAAGCTTCTTATCACGACACATGCGCTGCCCGATCGTCTGCGATCTCTCAAACACTACTTCTTCCTCGACCGATCCGATTTCTTTACCCATTTCCTCGAATTGGCCGGTTCTGAACTCAAAAAGTCGTCTAAGCTCGTGCAAGTCACTAGAGTTCAAACGATGCTGGACGTGACGTTACGACAGCCGGGGAGTGTAGCGGCAAGCGACCCATTCAAGGAGGACGTCAAAGTGGAGATGAGTGACATGGCCTTGACAGACTGGTTAATGCGCATCGTCAGTGTCAGTGGACTCAGCGAAGACGTCCTCACCTCTGGCGTCGCCTGGGTCGACGAGGCTGTCACAGTCAAAGATACCGACGAAAAGAAGACCATCACCGGTATTCCCATGTAGATTCATTTACTGACAAAAAGGGATGGAAGCACTTCAATTGGACTATACCGTCCCTTTCCCCCTATCCCTCGTCATCTCGCGAAAAGCAGTGTTACGGTACCAACTCATATTCCGACATCTACTTGCCCTGCGACATATCGAACAACTCCTCGGTACGGCCTGGAACGAACAAGTCAAAGACCCCGTCTGGCGAAACCGTTCACCCCTTAAACGTATTCAGAAATGGAAGGCCGGGGTCTGGGCTCTGCGGTCACGGATGCTGGTCTTTATTCAACAATTGGAATATTTTTGCACTAACGAAGTCATTGAACCGAATTGGCAACTCCTCCAAACTCGACTTGAAAAAGTCACGACCGTAGACCAGCTCATGCAAGATCACATTGACTTTCTCGATACGTGTCTCAAGGAATTTATGCTCACAAACTCACGATTACTAAAGGTCATCTCCCACGCCCATCGTTTCAATGTCTTATGTGGTAGATTCATTCGAAATTAATGCATGCATGTTCCATGTTTGCAAAGTTTACCCCCAAACTTACGCGACAGTTGCAAATCATCGAGCAGGGAGTGCAGGCTGCGGGCGATACTCAACCAGATCTCTCGAAATTGGACTATCTGGATGAAGTCTTGGGGAAATACGAGGCAAACTTTTCACATCATCTCAAGGTTTTAGTAGAAGCATTGAATTATTACGCATCTGCGGAAAGTGTTGCCTTGTTGGGTCTGCTAAGTAACTTGGATTGGAACAAGAATTGGAATAGGGATGTGTAAAGCGGATATCCAGGGTCGTCAAGCCGAGATTTAGAAGCAATTGTAAATTACAAGACTTTGAGTTGCGGAATAATTTCCCGATTCTCCTAATTGCAAAATTCTGATTTGCGATGCGGGAGAATGCGATGGTGGGAACACAAACACTAAGAATGACAGATGACTATTCCAAATCACTACTTCGCAGTCCCCCCATCGCTACCGCAGTATTATGACTAGTTGAACGGCGTGACTTGTGGTATTTCGAGAGAAAAGAATGCCCCAAAGTTCTCTTTCGTCGTCTATATCTCCGTCTAAACTCACACCTCGGGATTTGTGGCCCGTTTCGTGAACGCTTTCGGAACAAAACGCATTTTTGACCCAAACGCTCCGGCCAATAAGCCTTATCCTCGGGCTTCCCTTTTATTTCCGCGAAATTAAAATTTTAAGCTCAAATAACCAAGCCCGTCAAATCCGTAGTAACGTCGTCCTACGTCATTACCAAACAAATCTCTTGTAACACGCAAATGTGCCGTCTTTGCTGATTTCTAAGCCGCTTTTCGCCGGACACCCGGATCAATTCCGACAAATCAATCGCGCCTCCACACAATACGGGGCGCAATTAGATTTTTGCACCATTCAGCATTTGGAATCATCATCCTCAATCGCGTCGGACCGACACCGACACGGAAATCTCATCCTTTATGGACCCTGTAATACTGAGTCAGAATGTCCCCTCTACCCTTCTCGCTGGATGGAGGACACATGTGCGACCCATGCAGTATTGTCGATTTGAGGTTTATTCAGCGCGCGGACTATGGAAGCTGCAAACTTTAAAGTTAATAGCCGTGCTGGAATTTTCTTGTTGTCGAGATACAAAAGACGAGACTCGGACGTAGCTGTACCATCAATCGTCCTCGTTCATCCCTGTCGGAAGGACTCCGAGTAACGACCATACACTACGTAAGGCAACCGCAATTGAGAGCACTCGTCCGCAATAGATATTAACTTTGGACCCTGTAGGATCGGACATACCGACGTAAACGCCGCTTATAAACCCAAATTCGACATTGCCCCCCGACCTCCTCGACTCGAGAATTAACCTTCTCTCGGAAGGTGACACATTCTTTGTAAAGCACCGAGCTCCTGGTAGCGAGCGCATGGAGGATATATATATTTCATAATGGGATACACGAACAACATGGAAGTGATAGCCTTGACGACCGCGATGGCGGACGCCAGGGCGGCGATACAAGCGACGACAAGAGAAATCAGGAACTACAGACGACAAGTACTGCATTTACCGGATCGGAGGAGAGATGTCGAAATCAATTCCATGCTGCAGGAATGTGATGACATGTTGTCGGTGGTACAAGTCCACTTGTCGTACCTCGTTCAGAATGATAGCTTGTTGCTTGTTCCTGGAACGAATGCGGAACATTCAGGTACGTACCATCCCCTTCCATTAACCAAATATAATCTAACGTATAGAATTACGAGTGGCGGATTATTGGGCGGTAGCACGGTTATTCGAGGAGATTTTAGAGAATCTGCAACAACAGATTTCGACTGGCACTTTCCGATGGGATACTGCAACACAGACAATCTCCACGAGCTCAGATTCAATACAAAAGAAGTACGCTAAAACACTAGCAGCTTTTGGTGCAGAAGTACATATCCCCTTCTCATATCTGATTTGTAATCTAACATTGCCAGGTATGGTCATGGCAGGTGAACAATATACGGTTATCTCAAACGGATAGAGACGAACTCCGAGATGAGGCTCAAAGGTTCCTTGCAAATCAACAATCCTCGGTCCAAACTTTGACCAGAGCGTTGGAGCGTGCTGAACGGCGGATTATCGAAAAGCTGGAGGAGCTGAAGGAGGAGCAGAGCCCCTTGTGACTGGAGTATGTCAACATGTACAGGTACGATTGCGGACGGAGGACATTTCCAACGTCGAAACAGGGGTCTAAATGATGTTGGCGTCTTATATCAGGAGTATATTCATTAGCACGATCAGTATACCTTACGCATTCATAGCGCATCCATTATAGAATAAAGAAGCCGCATAACAAATATCTCGATCTCAACAAAGTTGAAAATTTGACATTTGATTAAATTGTTCTTCCTGTTATGCTCCAACGGTCTGATGCAGAGGCATATTTTTCCTATTGCTTGCCATAGTGCCCCGTAATCATGTTCGGCGACGTTGCATTGCAGATGACGTCGAAGACCTCCAGGTTTGCGTGTGGATCTGGTTACCGCAGCAACGCACGTAAATCCGTCTGGACTTCGCGTCCAAAAATCAACCTCCGCGATGCCTCGACCAAAAGCTCCGGAAATACCGTGTGGCAACCCCCTCTTCCTCTCATGGGTGGGAGAATGGATGGAACATGCAAAAGCAACAAATTCAAAAGGATTTCAAACGTGGAAAAAGGTACCCTCAAGAGGGAGTTTTGAAATATTAACAAGCAGGCGTACGAATCGCTCAAACAATGCCCCATTGCTTACGATCACCCTTGTGAACTCATCCAACTCAGTGGCATTGGTAGGCTCCTGACATGTGCCCGGGATAACTATCTAGGTCCGGGAATCTGCAAAAAGCTCGAAGATAAACTGAAGATTTATTGCGCGGCAGAAGGCATTCCCATGCCTCTCAAACCAGGCCAGACCGCTGTATCTATGAATCCTTCCCAAGACAGCGAACAGCCATCCCAAGTCCCCAAACGCCGTCCTCTCGCCCGTCAATACATTCCTAAATACCGTAGTGGAGGTTATGCCATCCTCCGTGCTCTCGAAACCTTCCCTCCCGATGCAGCAAAAACAAAAGCCGAAATTGTACATGTGGCGCATCAATTCTGTGATTCCTCATTTGACACTCCACTAGACAACAAGTTTTATACGGCATGGAGTTCGATGAAACAGCTTTTGGATCGAGGCTATGTGTACAAAAGTGGGAATCCACCGAGGTTTTCGTTGACGGACGAGGGTGCCGAGGTGGCGACGAATTTGGCAAGGGCAGATGGTGGTGTGACTGTGCATAAAGAGACTGAAGGACCAGCACAGAAGAGACAAAAGTCTGTGGAGCCGGCAGAACCGTCTTGGATTTCGCCCGACTTTTTAATGTCGAATTGGCAAGGCACGCAAGTCTTGCAGCCAGTTCGAACCGTGTCTCAGGCAACGAGTGTTTCATACCCTGTGCCGTCAAGAAATGAGGTGCGATACATTCCCGCAGGATCGTATACGATTCAGCTTGTCATGGATAATCGAGAGATTCATTCTCAAGTTGACAGAGAACGACTGGAGAGAGAGATTGGTGAGGGAGGTGTGGATTATTCAACTCGATCGTTGGATATTGGCGACGCACTTTGGATTGCAAAGTCTGCGTCCGGAGAGTACGTGCTCGATTACATCGTCGAGAGAAAACGAATGGACGATCTTGTCGGTAGCATTACAGACGGTCGATTTCATGAACAAAAGGTTTTTTCGCCCCACATTGATGAATGAGGTTGACCCTAGTTCCGCCTAATGAAATCTGGAATGAATCATGTCATTTACATCATTGAAGATCATGCTGGCTACGATGTGACGCAATTCCTCGAAGCCATTCAAACGTCCATCTCATCCTCCCAAACAGTCAACAATTTCTTCGTCAAACGTGTCAAAAACATCCAAGAAACAATCTCCTACCTCCTCCGCATGTCCAAATTCCTCATAAAACTGCACCAGGTATCTCCCCCCATAACAAACCGGCATTGACGTCAAGAAACGTGGCCTAACCGTGATCCCCGAGTCACTAATCGATTCCCGCACCTTCTTCAACTTGAAGGCAAGTTTGGCAGAGCCCAATGTCTATCATGCAGTGCGATACCAGGACTTCTCTGCGATTGCATCGAAATCTGCATCTTTGAATATTGGGGATGTGTTTTTGAAGATGTTGATGAGTGTCAAGGGTGTTTCCGCGGAAAAAGCGATTGAGATACAGAAACATTTTCCGACGATGATATCGTTGGTGGAGACGTTGGGAAGAATGGATGAGAATGAGGGCAAGATGTTGTTGGCGGAACGGTGTCCCAAGCATGGTAGGAAGAAGATTGGCAATGTTTTGAGCGGAAAGATATACGAGGTCTTTAAACCTCGTTAGATGCTATAAATCAGCGATTTTGCTTTGAAGATAAGCAGAAGGTTGAGGTTAGAGCCTGTTCAGGTGAGAAGATTTAGAGCTGGGTTTTGATCATGGACAAGTGGTATGTTGTCTCATTTGGCCCCAGCTTTTTTCATCATCGAAGACATGGATTTTTGGGAGATGTATTTACCTTCCGAAGTGTCACTGAGATGTCGATTTCTGTAGACGCAAATAAAGCCAATCGATGGCATCCTTCACTCCATCACTTTCCGTTAGCATATTTCTTGGATGAGGTTACCCCGTCAAAGCACTGATAGGCAGGACTTTACTATCCCTTGCGCTCAACGCTTCAGCAATTCGAGTGAATCCAGCCTGCTGAATTTCCTCAACTTTCAAAGAAGTAGGCAAATCCTGTTTGTTCGCCAGCATCAACACAGGTATATCCGCCGTATCCTGATGCGATATTATCGACTCTACCGTCAAACTCCTGCTCACGACGGGGCCGAATACCCAGCGTATCTTTACACTCTTCAATGCGTCCCTTGTCCGTTGCATCCACCACAAAGATCAACGCATCACTCTCTCGGTAATATTCCTCCCAAATTTTTCTCAGACTTTCCTGTCCTCCAAGATCCCAAAACGCCAAGACTAGTTTCACTGTCTCCCCCACCGTTATCCGTCCGATATTCTGTCCCACAGTAGGACGAATGTTGTCCGGTTGAAACAGCGTCGTCGAGTACAACGATTTTATCATTTCCAGCAATGTCGACTTGCCTGCATTATCCAACCCCAGAATGAGGATATTCCGAGTCGGCAGCCGTGGAGGTTGTCGATAATACTGATGAAATCCCTTCAGAAGATGGTACATCGGCTCGTCAGGAACGCGGCGCGAGAAATTCAGTCGCTTCAAGATCAGCCTAGGCTTGTCCGAGGCGCTGAGTCAGCTGCAAAGTCTTTTGTGAAGGGATCATGTGATGTGGCTGGTCGTAAGTCAATATCCCTAGGTCTAAACCCTACTATTCTAACAACTTCGGGCATTTTCTTTGCGAGCAGCAACCAAGGTACGTCAAATTTGAAGGAAAAGATTAACTGGGGTAGCATCCGTCAAATTGCGTTATTTTGCGTGCCAGGACTTATGTCGTGGTAATTTTGATGCGAGTGACGTGCCGCTGAATAGCTTGATGCTGAGAACAATGGAGTCAGCTAAGTGCCTTTTTGGAATCACGAGGAAGACTTGTCTTCTGTGGGCCGGGAGACTCTGACACTATGGACAATGGGAATTTGGAATGCTAGATATCATATCTAATCTCCAGTGAAACTTGGCTTCTTCGTTTTAGATGGAAGAGGATGTCCACATCCGTACATGATGTCCGTCCTAAAAGTGGCTGCAAACTTTTCGCCGCGGACAAGATTTTCTGTCCTAGGCGTCACTTTCTCTTCGTACTCGTTCCCATGCACTTTCCACGTCCGCGAATCCTTCCGTAGGACGCTATAATTAGGTTCATATTGAGGGGGTCAAGTTGCCTCGTAAGCCAGCGCAGGATCGAAAATTGCTGTAGTCATTAAATATCACCAGCTGAAGCGTATACCTTTGCTTGCCTCCTTCCGACACTGTTCCTCGGCCACAAACTCAGGGCCCAAGTTCTTCAGTCGGTGAGTATATGACCATCTCTTCTCCATTGGAATTAAGGGAAGGGTAGCCCACTTCACCAATCCCTTATCCTGCTCAACAAACTTGAGCACTTCGCCGTACTTTGCAGGCTCTCTGGCCATGGCATTGCAGGTATGTACGTGTGACACCACGAATGATGCTGCCTAAAACTTAGTCCTCACTGTCTTGCGCTGGTCGGTACTAGTAGCCCGTATATAACTGTAACTGGTCGACAGTTGAATCGTCGAACCGCCGGGATGAGGATCCCTCTTCTCTGAACCAGTCATTTGGAGGCAGATGATGGTGAAATACAAGCCAAGTGGGATAAGCGTTTATGGGGATTTCTCCCATATAGAGGATGAGGGAGTATGAAAGCGGAACCCAGATGAAAAACCCCTTGGTCGTGGCGTACAGGGCGTCGAGTACACTCCGGTCCCGTTGTGAGAGGCGTCTCTGTAACCGTCAGAATTAATTACAAAAAGTGAAGAGAAGAGGGGAGAGACGAATTCAGGACTTCGAGGAGCCCCAACGATCGACAGGAATGTCCCTTCTCCCATGATGGCGTGGCTTCCGTCGACGATGGCCTTTTCCTCAGGTGTCTGATTTCGGCAGGATCGCCAATCGCGAGTAAACACAAAAACTCAAGGGGACACTTCCGTCACACATTCTTGGGACTGATGGACACCGCCAAGATGGACTCGAAACCATCTTCACTGAATATCCTGAGAAAGTTCTACCTCAGAGTCACACGATTGGATGAATACATCAAAGGGAAAGTCTCTGACACTCGATACGCACGGCTCGTTTCCGTGGCTCAGGAACACGACGCAATGAAGAAACTTATACAAACAGCCTATGTCTGTTTCAACCCCAAACTCCAAATCATGGACGACGACGACAATGATTTCGTTGATCGTTCTGTGCTGTCTATCGGTGACCATGCTACTCAAACGGAGGTGAACCGTCTCACACTGACAATTGTTTACGCTAGGTCGTACATCGCGTGTTGACGATATTACTTACGCGTCGGGCGAACAATGTTCTGTCTCAGGGATATCAAAAGGTCTCGAACATTCTACTATGTTGACTCGTAGGCGGAAAGAGGACCTCCCGACCAAGCCAATTCATTGCTAGGACCAGGATTTGTGAATGTCTATCCGAACCACCGAGTCGCCGAACTCAAATCTGGACCATGGGTTGCGTTATTCAGATGGTGAATATGCAAATGTCCTGGCTGACAAGTAGTCTAGGAGAAGAACATATGATAAACCTGCTTCTCAACACGAGTATATTCATGGGTCTCAAAAATGATTACTTTGTGCAATTAACAGGTCGGTCAGCTACCGAAGGGGACTAAAGAAAATAGGAACCTCCCTGGCCGACATCACACCCCTTCCCGAAACCTCGTATCCGTTGAGTGTGCCTGCGTCATCAAAGTCCCCTATCAACAAATCCCTCAAACGCAAGAGAAACACGAAATCTCATCGTGGGGAAAAGAAACGCAAAGTAACCCACCCGGACGACAAAAACACATTCCCAAAAACTCCCAATGCAATCATCTTTGCCCGTTCGCGAATGTTTTACGCCCGTCCAGCTCGAAGTGTACGTGGGAACGTGGTCTTTGGTTTCCGCAAAGAACGTGATCCCCGCACATCCTCCAGCATTAACCTGTAGACGTCCTAAACCGGTACGTCGAAAGCACAGACGTATCTCAAGCAAAACATATCCTGAAATATATGTTCCCGAGACAATTCGGACTGCATAGCGTATTCACACACGCTACGGATCGAAGAGAGACGACTCATGCGTTCAAGGACTATACGGATCGCGAGGGGGAGATTGCTGGCGCAAAGAAGGATCGAGATGAGAAGGTGTACAGACGATTGGGTACGAAAGTGTTGCCACTGATTAGCAGGATGCAGAAACTGCATCAGCAATGTTCATATCACTCGCTGGTGCATTATTATTGTTCACCCAGATTGGATGATTCGAGTAAAGATGACTCTGAGATGTCGATGGAGAGTGAGAAGGAGACGAGCAAGGTTTTGACCCAAAGAGAGGTCAGTGCTATCACCAGTGGAACTATGGTTGGTGGGAGTCAAGAATCGTCCAGCGACGAGAACATTGTACGGCATCATACTCCGCACCATAAAGTACCTACCCCTGTTAGTTTTCTGAAAGTAAGGTTACCGCGTTCGTTTGCGCGGTAGTGAAGACGATTATTCCAAAGGATCTGTTCGGTAGTGAATATAACCGTTCCGTGGTCTTTAAAGGTATGATCTGATTTAGTCTGTTGGAATCTCATAAATAGGAATCGAAGAACTTATCGTCATCAGAAGATTTGAGAACATCTCACTGCATTCAGTCATGCACGGCATAAGAGTGGGTCAACAACATGGCGAGCTAACCCGCAGATCACCGATATTCCATGGCTAGCACCAGAAGATACACCGCCAACTGCAAAACTCTCCCGCTCAGATTTCCACAAACGCATGGAACTTTTGTCTGAATTCCTCTACTGGTTGTTCGATTCAGTCATAATCCATCTCATCCGTACAAACTTTTACGTCACAGAAACTGCTGTCCATCGCAATCGAGTATTCTACTTCCGACACGATATATGGCGACAAATCTCTGCTCCATCTATCACGAAATTGAAGCATACGATGCTCGAACCAATTACTAAAGTTCCCTCTTTCCTGGACGAAACTGATGGCAGGATGAAGCGAGACTGATTCTGTTGAGTGCGACAAGAAAGTCCATGGGATACTCGTTTGTGAGATTCCTGCCCAAGGAAACGGGTCTGAGATGTATCACCAATCTCCGACGCCGAGCCTATAAATTGGTTGGAATCTCAAAGACAGCTCT
>Ga0335073_10011796_pt1 | contig 12282 bp, 12 predicted proteins | sample Lox_Sample_22_FD_207093 | JGI IMG/M metagenome (GOLD analysis project Ga0335073, IMG submission 207093) | Soil microbial communities from Loxahatchee National Wildlife Refuge, Florida, United States - Lox_Sample_2.2 | ecosystem: Environmental > Terrestrial > Soil > Wetlands | place: USA... | reverse complement strand
AGGTGCTGCGCAAGGCCCCGGCCAAGAAGACCACGCACCGGGCCCTCGACGACGTGCGGGAGTCGGTGGCCGAGCTGGCCTACTACCGCCGCACCATCTTCGCCCCCGACCCGGCCCGGGCCCCGGAAGACCAGGAGGCGGCCCCGGCCGGCGCCGCCGCACGGGAGGACGCCGCCTCGTGAAGATGCACACCCTGGGACGCACCGGCATGCGGGTGTCGCCCCTGTGCCTCGGCGCCATGATGTTCGGCGCCTGGGGCAACACCGACCACGACGACTGCGTGCGCATCGTCCACGCCGCCCTCGACGCCGGGATCAACTTCGTCGACACCGCCGACGTCTACTCGGGCGGGGAGTCCGAGGAGATCGTGGCCAAGGCTCTCGGGGGCGGGCGTCGCGACGGGGTGATCCTGGCCACCAAGGTGCACGGTCCCATGGGCGCCGACCCCAACATGGCCGGCAACTCCCGGCGCTGGATCGTGCGCGAGGTGGAGTCGAGCCTGCGCCGCCTGCGCACCGACTGGATCGACCTCTACCAGATCCACCGGCCCGACCCCACGTGCGACATCGACGAGACCCTGGGCGCCCTCTCCGACCTGGTGCACCAGGGCAAGGTGCGGGCCGTGGGGTGCTCCACCTTTCCGGCCGACCTCATCGTGGAGGCGCACTGGGTGGCCGAGCGCCGGGGCCGGGAGCGCTTCGCCTGCGAGCAGCCCCCCTACTCCCTCCTGGCCCGGCGGGTCGAGGCCCAGGTCCTCCCCACCTGCCAGCGCTACGGCATGGGGGTCATCGTGTGGAGCCCCCTCAACGGGGGGTGGCTCACCGGGCGCTACCGCAAGGACGCCCCCCTCCCCCAGGGGGGCCGCGCCAGCCGCATCCCCGAGCGCTTCTCCCCCGAGCGCCCCGAGGTGGCGGCCAAGCTCGAGGTGGTCGAGCACCTGGTGGACCTGGCCCGCCACGCCGGGGTGCCCCTCACCCACCTGGCCCTGGCCTTCGTCCTCACCCACCCCGCCGTGACGGCCGCCATCATCGGCCCGAGGACCATGGAGCAGCTCATGGGGACCCTGGGGGCGGTGGACGTGGCCCTCGACGACGAGGTCCTGGACCGCATCGACGCCCTGGTCGCGCCCGGGACCACGGTCGACCCCTCCGACGACGGCTGGACCCCGCCCGCCATCGCCGACGCCTGGCGCCGGCGCCGCCCACCCGCCCAGCGCGGCGACCCGGGCTGAGGCTGCAGCGGTGAGCGGGCGCCCGCCGTCCATCGACGAGGCCACCCGGAGCCTCGTCGCCCCGGGGCAGATGTTCGAGATGGAGGTGCGCCCCATCCGGGGCGTGCCCACCCGGGTGTGGAAGCACTGCCCCGACGACCTGCGCGTGGTCCTCGAGCTGTCCCGGGCCCACGGGGACAAGGACTACCTGGTCTACGAGGACGAGCGCATCACCTTCGAGGAGCACTTCCGCCTGGCCGCCACCCTGGCCACCCGCCTGGGGGAGCGCTTCGGCGTGGGGCCGGGAGAGCGCGTCGCCATCGCCATGCGCAACCTCCCGGAGTGGGCCGTGAGCTTCTGGGGCGCGGCGGTGGCGGGTGCTGTGGTGGTGCCCCTCAACGCCTGGTGGACCGGCCCCGAGCTGCGCTACGGCCTGGCCGACTCCGGCACCGTGGTGGCCGTGGTGGACGCCGCCCGCCTGGAGCGCATCGCCCCCCACCTGGGCGAGCTCCCCGACCTTCGGGCCGTGGTGGTCACCCACGAGGACCGCTCCCCGGTGGAGGTGCCTCCCGGGCTCGCCGTGCCCGTCGTCCCCTACGCCGAGCTGGTCGAGGGGGCGGGGCCCGACGCCGCCCTCCCGGCCGTCACCCTCGACCCCGACGACGACGCCACCATCTTCTACACCTCGGGCACGACCGGCAGCCCCAAAGGGGCGGTCGGGAGCCACCGCAACATGTGCACCAATCTCATGAGCCTGTTCTTCCTCAACACCCGGGCCGGGCTGCGCTCGCCCACGGGGGAGGACCTGGCCGGGGCGGACACGGCCGGGGGCCCGGGCGGGGCGACGGCCGGCGCCGACGGGGGTCGCCCGGCGCGCCAGGGCTCCTATCTCCTGTCGGTGCCCCTCTTCCACGCCACCGGCTGCCACTCGGTGCTGGTGGCCAACACGGCGGCGGGGAACAAGCTGGTGATGATGCACCACTGGGACCCCGAGCGGGCCCTCGAGCTCATCGAGCGGGAGAAGGTCGTGACCTTCGGCGGGGTACCGGCCATGGTCATGCAGGTCATCGACTCGCCCAGCTTCGCCCGGCGCGACACCTCCTCGGTGCGGGCCATCGCCTACGGCGGTGCCCCCGCCCCGCCCGACCTCGTGCGCCGCATCAAGGAGCACTTCCCGGTGGGGGCCCCCTCCAACGGCTACGGCCTCACCGAGACCTCCTCGGTCACCACCATGATCACCGGCGACGACTACGTGGCCCGCCCCGACAGCGTGGGCCCGCCCGTGCCGGTGTGCGACGTGGCCGTGGTGCCCGAGGGCTTCGAGGGCGAGGAGCCCACCGCCGACCTGCCCACGGGACCCGACGTGGTGGGCGAGCTGTGGATCAAGGGGCCCAACGTGGTGCGGGGCTACTGGAACAAGCCCGAGGCCACGGCGGCGTCGTTCTCCCGGGGGTGGCTGCACTCGGGCGACGTGGCCCGCATCGACGACGACGGCTTCGTCTCCATCGTGGACCGGGCCAAGGACATGGTGATCCGGGGGGGAGAGAACGTGTACTCGGTCGAGGTCGAGGCCGCCCTGTTCGAGCACCCCGCCGTGGCCGACGCCGCCGTCATCGGCGTGCCCCACCCCGTGCTGGGCGAGGAGGTGGGGGCGGCCGTGGTCCTGCGGCCGGGGAGCGCGGTGCGGGCCGACGAGCTGGCCCACCACGTCCAGGAGCGCCTGGCCGGCTTCAAGGTGCCCACCCACATCTGGTTCCGCGCCGAGCCCCTGCCCCGCAACCCCCAGGGCAAGGTGCTCAAGCGCGAGCTGCGCGACATGCTGACGGGCCCGGGCCAGCACGGCGAGGAGCCCCCGAGCGAGGAGATCGGCTGACATGGGACTGCTGGACGGAGGACGGGCCGTCGTGACCGGCGGGGCCTCGGGCATCGGCCGGGCCGTGGCCCGGCGCTTCGCGGCCGAGGGCGCCACCGTGGCCGTGCTCGACATCGACGGGCCCGGGGCCAAGGAGACGGCGGAGGCCGTCGGGGGCGTGGGCCTGGCCGTCGACGTCACCGACGCCGAGGCCATGGTGGAGGCGGTGGGCGAGGCCGCCCGCCAGCTCGGGGGGCTCTCGCTCCTGTTCAACAACGCCGGGGGCAGCACCATGTCGTCGCTGGCGGGGTGGGACCCCGACGAGTGGGACCGCATCGTGCGCCTCAACCTCCACGGCGTGTTCCACGGCATGCGGGCGGCGGTGCCCCACATGCTGGCCTCGGGGGGCGGGGCCGTGGTGAGCACGGCCTCCATCAGCGCCACCCGGCCCTCGGCGGGCGAGACCCCCTACTCGGCCGCCAAGGCGGGGGTGATGGCCCTCACGGCATCGGCCGCCCTGGAGTACGGGCCGGTCATCCGGGTCAACGCCGTGGCGCCGGGGATGATCCGCACCAAGCTCACCGCCCCCCTGCTCGAGCTCCTCCCCGACGCCGAGGGCCACTACCGGGCCATGACCCCCGCCGACCGGGTGGGCGAGCCAGAGGACGTGGCCGACGTGGTGGTCTTCCTGTGCTCGGACCTGGCCCGTTTCGTGACAGGGCAGACCGTCGTGGTGGACGGGGGCATGACCCTGCACGGGGCCGGGGTGGACGGTCTCTTCGCCCACTTCTTCCGGGCCGGCGACCCCCACCATCCCCCCCACACCGCCTGAGGCGGCGGCGCCGTCAACCGAGGGCGGTGGCCTACGGTGTCGGGGGAGGCGAGGGCGTGATCGAGGTACGGGGACTGACCAAGCACTACGGCCCCACCCGCGCCGTCGACGACCTCTCCTTCGACGTGGCCCCCGGGCAGGTCACCGGGTTCCTCGGCCCCAACGGCTCGGGCAAGTCCACCACCATGCGCATGATCATGGGCCTGGACCGCCCCGACGCCGGCCACGTGACCATCGGCGGCCGCCGCTACCACGACCTGCCCTGGCCCCTGCGGGAGGTGGGGGCGCTGCTCGAGGCCAAGGCCATCCACCCCGGCCGCAGCGCCGCCAACCACCTGCTGGCCCTGGCCCAGACGCACGACCTTCCCCGGCGGCGGGTGGCCGAGGTCCTGGAGGAGGTGGGGCTGGCCTCGGTGGCCGGGCGCCGGGCCGGGCGCTTCTCCCTGGGCATGACCCAGCGCCTCGGCATCGCCGCCGCCCTGCTCGGCGACCCCGGGGTGCTGCTCTTCGACGAGCCCGTGAACGGGCTCGACCCCGAGGGCATCCTGTGGGTGCGCACCCTGCTGCGGCGCCTGGCGGGCGAGGGGCGGGCCGTGCTCGTCTCGAGCCACCTCATGAGCGAGATGGCCCTGACCGCCGACCACCTGGTGGTGATCGGCAAGGGCCGCCTCATCGCCGACCAGTCGGTGGCCGAGTTCGTGGCCCGGGCCGCCACCACCGTCCAGGTGCGCTCGCCCCGGTGCCCCGAGCTGCGGGCCGCCCTGTGCGGGCGGGGGGCGGCGGTGGACGACGGGCCGGGGGGGTGCCTGCTCGTGGCCGGGATGCCCGCCGCCGCCATCGGCGACCTGGCGGCCGAGCTCGGGATCGCCGTCCACGAGCTCTACCCCCGGGGGGGCACCCTGGAGGAGGCCTTCATGGAGCAGACCCGCGACAGCGTGGAGTTCCGGGCCGAGGAGCCCGGCCTGCCGGCCCTGTCCGAGGGGGCTCGGTGACGGCGGTGACGACGGCCCTGCCGGGGGGGACGGCCCCGGGCCACTACCGCTTCCGGGGGATCCTGCGCTCGGAGTGGACCAAGCTGCGCTCGGTGCGCTCCACCTTCTGGGCCCTCGCCGTCACGGTGGTGGCCGGGATCGCCATCGGCCTCCTGGCCTCGTCCTCGACCGCCTCCCAGTGGCGCCACGGCGGCGCCGTGGACCGGCTCATCTTCGACCCCACCGCCATCAGCCTCACCGGGCTGCTCTTCGGGCAGCTGGCCGTGGGGGTCCTCGGGGTCCTGGTGGTGAGCGCCGAGTACGGCACCGGCACCATCCGGGTCACCCTGGCCGCCGTGCCCCGCCGGCCCCTCCTGCTGCTGGCCAAGGTGGCGGTGTTCGGGTTCGTGGTCCTCGTGGTGGGCGAGGCCCTGTCCTTCGCCGTGTTCTTCCTGGGGCAGGCCGTGATGGCCGGGAGCGCCCCCGTCGCCCACCTGGGCCAGCCCGGGGTGACCCGGGCCGTGGTGGGCGGGGGCCTCTACCTGACCGTGCTCGGCCTCTTCGCCCTGGGGATCGCCACCATCGTGCGCCACACGGCCGGGGCCATCACCATCTTCGCCGCCATCCAGCTGGTGCTCCCCCTGGTGGTCTCGGCCTTCCCCGCCAAGTACGGCCACCCGGTGGGGAAGTTCCTCCCCGCCGTCATCGGCTCCTCCATGACCTCGACCACGCCCTACGGGGCCCACACCAGCTTCCTGCCCTCCTTCGCCCCGTGGCCGGGCTTCGCCCTCCTGTGCGCCTACGCCGCCGCCGCCCTGGTGGTGGGGGCGGTGGTCATGGTGCGGCGCGACGCCTAGGTGTTCTGCCCACAGACCTTGTTGACGCGGGGAATCCCCAGATGAGCTGAGCCTCCCGGCCAGTGTGGAGCTGTTGACACCACCACACAGGCCAAGGAGGCTCGCCGTGCACCGTAACGCCCCGCTCACACCCGAAGGTCGACTCCGGCTCTGCCAGATGATCGAGGGGGGCTGGCCCATCGCCACGGCGGCCGAGTCGATGCGGATCTCGCGCCAGACGGCCCACAAGTGGTGGCGGCGCTACCGCGAGGCGGGCCGAGCGGGCCTCGAGGACCGCTCCAGCCGGCCCCGCCGCTGCCCCACGAGGACCCCGGCCCGGGTCGAGCGCCGGGTGGTCGAGCTGCGCCGGCGCCGCCAGCTCTCGGCCGCTCGACTGGCCCCGGTGGCGGGGGTCCCGGCCTCGACGCTGCACCGGATCTGGGCCCGCCACGGGGTCTCGCGACTCTCTGACCTCGAGCGACGCAGCGGCCGGCTGGTGCGTCGGATCGAGACGTCGCGGCCGGGGGAGCTCGTCCATCTCGACGTGAAGAAGCAGGCCAAGATCCCCAAGGGCGGGGGCTGGCGGGTCAACGGCAGGGCTGGCCGTCCCCGCAACGGCTCCGCTGGCCGTCCCAAGCTCGGCTACGCCTACGTCCACTCGGCCATCGACGCCTACAGCCGCCTGGCGTACTCCGAGGTCCACGACGACGAGCAATCGGTCACCAACCTGGGCTTCTGGCGCCGGGCCAAGGCCTTCTTCGAGGGTTACGGCATCACCATCGAGCGGGTCATGACCGACAACGGGTCGTGCTACCGGGCCAAGGACTTCGCCGCCGAGCTCCTCGCCGACTCGATCAAACACACCTTCATCCGGCCCTACCGGCCCCAGACCAACGGGAAGGTCGAGCGCTACAACCGCACCCTGCTCGACGAATGGGCCTACGCCCGCCCCTACCGGTCAGAGGCCGCCAGGACCAGGGCTCTTGCCGCCTGGCTCCATCTCTACAACCATCACCGGCACCACACGGCCGTCGGCGGTCCACCCGTCAGTCGCGTCAACAACCTGGTGGGGCAGAACACCTAGGCCCGCCCCAGCGCCTCCCCGGTCGTCCCGTGCTCCTCCTCAGCCCCCCCAAGGTGGCCGTGATCCTCCTGGTGGCGCTGGTGGTCCTCGGTCCCGACAAGCTGCCCGCCACGGCCAAGCGGATCGGCGCCCTGTGGGGCGACCTCCGGCGCTGGCGCCTCAGGCTCGAGGACGAGTTGCGCACCAGCTTCCCCGATCTGCCCTCCACGTCCGAGATGGCCCACGCCGTGCGCTCCCCCATGGGCTTCCTCGACCGCCTTGCCGACGAGCACGCCCGCACCACCCCCGGGCCGGCCGACGGGCCGGGGCGCGGCGGGGGCGGCCCGGGCCCGGCACCGGGGGCGGGCGGGAGCCGGAGCGGGGACGAGGCGGGGTCGGTCGGGACGGGCGGGGCCCTCGACCCCTCGTGCAACTGACGGGACGCCGCCGTGTCGCTCACCCTCCCCCGCCCGGGGCACCCCCGGGCCCGTTCGGCGCCGGCCATGACCGTGACCGAGCACCTGGCCGAGCTGCGTCGGCGGGTGGTGGTCGTGGCCGTGGCGGTGGCGGCCGGCTCGGTGGTGGCCTTCGTCGGCTATCCCCAGATCCTCCACCTCCTCCAGGCCCCCTACTGCCAGCTCACGCCCCACTGCGCCCTCTACGTCACCGGGCCGCTCGACGCCCTGTCGCTGCGGGTCCACATCGCCGGCTACGGCGGCCTGGTCCTGGCCTCGCCCGTGGTGCTGTGGCAGCTGTGGCGCTTCATCACCCCGGGCCTGCACCGGCGGGAGCGGCGCTACGCCGTGCCCTTCGTGGCGGCCTCGCTCCTGCTCTTCGCGGCCGGCGCCGCCGTGGCGGCGCTGACCCTGCCCCATGCCCTGCGCTTCCTGGGCGCCATCGGGGGCCCCTCGCTGCACCAGATCTACGACCCCAACACCTACGTGGGGCTGGTGGTGGCGCTCATGGTGGTCTTCGGCCTCACCTTCGAGTTCCCCGTGGTGCTGGTGGCCCTCGAGCTCGCCGGCGTGGTCCGTCCCGCCGCCCTGGCCTCCCAGCGGCGCTGGGCCGTGGTGGCCATCGTCACCGTGGCGGCGGTGATCACCCCGAGCGGCGACCCCTTCTCCATGCTGGCCCTGGCCGTCCCGCTCTACGTCTTCTACGAGCTGGCCATCCTCGTGGGCCGGCTCCTGCGGCGCTGACCCGGCACCCCGGGCCGGTCCCACCCCGGGGCACCCTCAGGGATCGTCGAGATCGCCCCAGTCCCCCTCGGGGTCCGACGGCCCGGGACCGCCCCGCTGCTGGCGGGCCCGGAGCCAGTCCCCGATCTGGTCGGCCACCCGCTCCACCCCGCCGCCCACCCGCTCGACCATGCCGGTGAAGCGCTCCCCGTAGTGGGCCATGGCCGCCTCGAACTCGGCCGACGGCGGGGGCTCCTGGCCCCGCCGGACGTAGTGGCCCGAGCGGATGCGGTCGAAGTCCCCGTCGGTCACCCACTGCACCAGCTGGCGCACGCGGCTCACGGCGAAGGGGTGGGAGCGGCCGACCTCCTCCCAGAAGCGCGAATGCCGGGCCCACAGGTCGTCCTCGTCCTCGTACTCGGTGGCCTGGCGGATGAAGGCGTCGAGGTTCATGCCCTCGAGGGCACCGCCCGCCACGCGCATGAGGGTGCGGCACACCGGCAGGGGGTCGACGAGCACCAGGGCGGCGGCGCGGTCACAGGAGAGCTCGGCCATCCGGGACCACTCCAGGAGCGCCGCGTACAGGGCCCGCACCGGCAGCCCCATCAGCAGCGACCGGGGCAGGACCCCCTGGACGACCTGCGAGATGACCACCAGGGCCGTGGTGTAGCGGTAGTGCTCGGACAGGACGTGGCCCACCTCGTGGGCGAGGACGGTGCGCACCTCGAGCGGCTCGTACGAGCCCACCAACGAGGAGTAGACGATCACCACGGGGTTGCGGGCCCCGACGGTCATGGCGTTGACGATCGGCGTCTGGGTCACGTACAGCTCGGGGGTCGCCTCGAGGTCGAGGACCCCCACGCAGTGCCCGAAGGCGTCCCACAGGGCGGGGACCTGGTCCGTCCCGATGCGCACGGCGTTGCCCAGGAGCACCTGGCGCAGGCGCCGCTCGTGGCCCAGGTCGCTCAGGCGCCTGATGAGCTGGTCCATGAGGGGGATGGACCCCAGGGCGGCGGTGGCGGCCCGGTCGGCGGGGTGCTCGTAGGCCTTGGGGCTGATGGCCTCGTAGCGCAGGGCGGGGTCGACGGTCACGGCCCGGACCACCCCGCCCCGGGCGGGCGCGGGCCCTCCACGTCCCCTCCCGGCTCGGTCCGGGTCCTAGGAGGCCTTGCGGCGCCGGGCCGGCTTCCCCGCCGCCGACAGCGCCGCCACCAGCTCGTCGCGGGTCATGCGGGACCGACCCGGCACCCCGAGCTCGGCCGCCCGGGCCAGGAGGGCCGTCTTGCTCAGGCCATCGAGATCCCCGGTCGGGGGGGCGGCGGGGGCGCGGCCCCGCTTGGCCCGGGCCGGGGGCCCTGCGGCGGCGGTGCGATCCTCGGTCAGGCGTGCCCCGGGCCGGTGCGACCGGGCCGCCTCCACGCTGGCCTGCAAGGCGGCCATGAGATCCACCACCGGGGTGGGGCCGGGCTCGGGCCGTTCGGTCACGATGACCTTGCCCTGGCGCTTCTCGTCGATGAGCTGCTCCACCCGCTTGCGGTACTCGTCCTCGTACACGGCGGGGTCCCAGGCACTGGCCATGGAGTCGATGAGGAGCTTGGCGGTGTCGAGCTCGCGCCCGGAGAACGACAGGTCCTCGGGGAGCCCCGGCACCTCGGCGGCGGGGTCGCGCACCTCGTCGGCGAAGTACATGGTCTCGAGGGCGAGCACCGACCGTGCCGGCCGGATGGCCACCAGGTGCTCCTTGGTCCGCAGCACGAGCGAGGCGATGGCCACTTTGTTGGTCTGCTCCATGGCCTCGAGCAAGAGGGCGTAGGGGCGGGCGGCCTGCTCGCCCTGGGGGCCCACGTAGTAGGTGGTCTTGAAGTAGATGGGGTCGATGGACTCGAGGTCCACGAAGTCGGTGATCTCGATGGTGCGGGACCGGCCCGGCTCGACCGACTCGAGCTCCTCGGGCGTGACGATGACGTACTCGCCCCCGCCCAGGTCGTAGCCCTTCACCACGTCGCCGTACTCGACCTCGTCGCCGGTGCGCTCGTTGACCCGCTTCATCCGGATCCGGTCCGAGGTCCCGGACTGGAACTGGTTGAAGTGGATGGTCCGGTCCTCGGTGGCCGTGAACAGCCCCACGGGCACGTTGACCAGGCCGAAGCTCAGCGACCCCGTCCAGATCGCCCTGGGCATGGCGGCTCCTTTCGCCCGGCGGGGCCCACCCAGTCAACCACGGCCCACAACGCCCTGACCAGGACCGGTACCCCGGTCCACCACCCCGTTACACCTCGTCGTCACACTGAGGACGGTGCCGGTGGAGCCAGCGACGAGCTGACCAGGAGGTTCCCGTGCCGAGGCCATGGCCACACACCGTGGGCAACGAGGAGTCGATCGAGCGCTTCGCCCTCGAGGCCGCCCACGGCCTGGCCGAGCTCGACCCCGAGGACCTGGCGCCGGGGAACCTCACCCTCCCGCTGGGCCTGAGCGTGTGGATGCGCCGGGGGCAGGTGGGCCTCGACGACGCCCGCCGGGCGCTGTGCGCGCTGCGCCGGGCCCTGCTCGAGGCCTCGGGACTCGACGAGCGGACCGAGCCCGTCCCCCTGGTGGTGGCCGACCCCGTGGCCGCCACCATCAGCCTGGCCCTGTACCTCGACGGCCTGCTGTCGCGCGCCGCCGCCTCGGCCTCCGTGTCCCGCACCGAGCTGGCGGGACGGGCCGCCGCCCTGCTCGTGGCCTGAAGGCCCGACCGGCGGCGTCCCGGCGCACGCCGTCGCATCCGGGGCCGGTAGCTTCTGGCGTCGTGCCCCCCCGCCCCGACGACCCCCGGGTACCGGGTCCCGACGACGGTGCCCCCCTGGTCCTGGCCCGGGGTCTCACCAAGCGCTTCGGCGACTTCGTGGCCGTCGACGGCATCGACCTCGAGATCGCCCGGGGGGAGTCCTACGGCCTGCTCGGTCCGAACGGGGCGGGCAAGACCTCGACCATGCGGATGATCGCCTGCATGTCGCCCGTGTCGGGGGGCGTGCTGCGGGTTCTCGGCCTCGACCCCGCCACCGACGGCGCCCGCATCCGGGGGCGCATCGGCGTGGTCCCCCAGGAGGACACCCTCGACCTCGAGCTGACCGTCCTCGACAACCTCATGATCTACGGGCGCTACTTCGACATGCCCCGCAAGGTCATCCGCCAGCGGGCCGAGCAGCTCCTGGAGTTCGCCCAGCTGACGGAGCGGGCCCACGACAAGGTGGACCCCCTGTCGGGGGGCATGAAGCGACGCCTCACCATCGCCCGGGCCCTGGTCTCGGACCCCGAGCTGCTCATCCTGGACGAGCCCACCACGGGTCTCGACCCCCAGGCCCGCCACCTGCTGTGGGACCGGCTCTACCGCCTCAAGCAGCAGGGCGTGACCCTGGTCATCACCACCCACTACATGGACGAGGCCGAGCAGCTGTGCGACCGGCTGGCGGTGATGGACGGGGGGCGCCTGGCGGCCGAGGGCTCGCCCCGCCAGCTCATCGAGCGCTACTCGACGCGCGAGGTCCTGGAGCTGCGCTTCGGCACGGCCGGGGCCGACCCCGCCGACGTCGTGGGCGGGCTCGACGGGTTGGTGCAGCGGGTCGAAGCCCTGCCCGACCGCCTGCTCCTCTACACCGAGGACGGCGAGGCGGTGCTGGCCGAGGTCCACCGCCGGGGCCGCACCCCCGAGAGCGCCCTGGTCCGGCGCTCCACGCTCGAGGACGTCTTCCTGCACCTGACCGGCCGTTCCCTCGTCGATTGAGGACGGGGGCCCGCCCATGACCGCCGCCGCCCCGCCGCTCGAGGGCGCCCGGCGCCGCCCCACGCCGGCGTGGTTCCGGGCCATGCGCTACTGGGTGGCCCAGTACCGTCGGACGTGGCGGGGGTCCGTCACCACCAGCTTCCTGTACCCGGTCCTCTACCTGGCGGCCATGGGGGTCGGGCTCGGGTCCCTCGTCAACCACCACGTGCGCAGCGTGGGGGGCGAGGAGCGCTACCTCGACTTCCTCGCCCCCGGCTTCCTGGCCTCGACCGCCATGCAGATCGGGGGGAACGAGGCCATGTACCCGGTGATGGCGGCCATGAAGTGGCTGCGCACCTACTTCGCCATGCTGGCGACCCCGCTCGACGTCCTCGACATCCTGTTCGGGCACCTGGCCTGGATCGCCCTGCGCCTGACGATGGTGTGCGCCATCTACCTCCTCGTCATGGCCGCCTTCGGCACGGTGCACTCCGCCCTGGCCGTCCTGGCCCTCCCCGTCGGGGTCCTGACCGGCATGGCGTTCGCCGCCCCCATCGCCGCCTTCGCCGCCACCCAGACCAACGACAGCGCCTTCACC
>Ga0335073_10011795_pt1 | contig 12282 bp, 16 predicted proteins | sample Lox_Sample_22_FD_207093 | JGI IMG/M metagenome (GOLD analysis project Ga0335073, IMG submission 207093) | Soil microbial communities from Loxahatchee National Wildlife Refuge, Florida, United States - Lox_Sample_2.2 | ecosystem: Environmental > Terrestrial > Soil > Wetlands | place: USA... | reverse complement strand
AAAAAAAACACTCACGCTACGCGTTTCCCCCCCCCCCCCCATGCCCAGCGCCACTTGAGCCTTCAGATTGTACTCCACGCCATGTGCTCCATAGAGTAACTTCGTTCCTCAAGGCTTCTCTGGGTAGCCCGCGCCTCGTGGGTTGCGTCTCCTGTTATCACATCTAACTTCGTTCCTCAAGGCTCTTCTGGCAATCGCGCCTCGAGCCGAAATTTACCTCTTTGCTTGTCGCACGTGAATATGCTAAAGTAGGGGGTTCTTGCAGGAAGGCAGTGAGTTGTATTGCGATATGTCAAAGTCCCAGCTCGATCGCCTCCCTTTCTACCTTTTCTCTAAACTGCTTGATTGCTTCCTCATCTCGTAATTCGGAGTTTTCATCTACTACCCAAGTTTCATATTGCTTTACCTTCCACACAAATTCCTCATCCAAAAGCCAACAGTCAAGCACGGCATGATCAATCCCGTCTTGCACTAGGAAAAAATCTTCGATTCGTAGAGGTAAGCATTTAGTCCAGTCGTACCAGAGATCCACGGGATAGCTGATGCAATGAGTATCGTCATCTATCTGAGGTTTGACGAGATCCGTGAAAATGTCGAAAGAGATATCTTGGAGTGGAGCTCTGGCGCCAAAACGCACCGCAAAGTATCCCAGCTGGTGTCTGAGATCCCAAAGATCCTCTATGTCACTGAAGATTTTATGAGTTATCATTTCGCGCAAAATTTTGGTATTTGAAACTCGAAAGTCAGGTTTTAAATCCGGGTATCGGTACAAAAGGGTCTTCAGAGTGATTGTATGCGTAACCATTTGAGGACTGATCTCCCACTCCGCAAGATATTCAGACCGAAAGAGTATGGGGTCTTCGTTTTCAAATCGTCTAATTCCGAGATCATGCGCCTGCCGAACAAGCACTTCCGCGTGGTGAAATAGACGTTTCTTGCATGGGGGTGATTTGATGAAAGCGATGACAATTTGATCATCCTTCTCTTTGCTGTTATGAGACTTCATGAAAGCGAGCTGTATTGCCCTCGCAAGACTGGACGTCAAGGAGACTAAGGCTGTAGGTTCTCGATTGTCCTTGTCGATATGAAGGGCCAGTTCAGTGAAAAGTTGTTCCGGAGAAAGACGTTGGCCATTCCCGCCACCCTTCCCAGAACTAAGATTTCCGGCGCTGTTTTTTGAAGAGCATCGGTACAAAAGAAGCTTAGACATAGCCTTGCAGTGTTGGGATCTGTGCTTAAGACAAAAAGGCAGCTATGAGAAGCTGCTCGCTCGAAAATGCCTCGAGGAACGAAGAGACGAAAGGCCTGTACAGCCACAACTTTCTCAGATCTTGATCGTTTTAGGAATATCGTATCGCAGCATACAGCGTAATTAGATCAAAGACACCTGGAGTCAAAATTTACGGTACCTCTTTGCTTTCTCTCTCGTGAACATGATTATGAGAACACCCATCTATGGTTTATGCTATGCATTCCCCTCTCATACTGTGTAGTACTACTCCGTCTGGAAGAATACTGATTTGGTAATTTGCTATCGTAATTGGGTTGCTAGCTCGGAGAAGATCAGTCCCACGCCTCCGCCTCCCGAATCGTAGTCTCGCTCGGCTCCTACAACCTCATTACCAACGATTTCCCTCCCTTGCACCTTCGATAGAAGTATTATATTTTCCAACCTGCGGCGCCGCGACAATTGTACGTACAGGGCTATGCGGATCGCACTCCCGCCCTTCGATATTCAATGTGCTCGCTCGCCGCGACTTGTCAGGAGCCATATGTATCGGTACCTGCGAGAGTCGAACTAGATTCGATTATCTTGTCCTTTTGCCCCGTAGTGGGTAGGGTAACAGGTACCGTCCTAACACGACTCCACCGCCACTTTCACAACCGTGTAACATAGTCATCACAAGCATTGGACTTATGGATGAAATCTAATCCCCACAATGAGTGAGAGCTTCAACTGGAACTACCCAGGCCTAAACTGGTCTCATTTCCGCTCTCTTACGAACCTCCTCTCGCTTCGAAATAGCAGCCAGGCCGAACCTTCTTTCGTTATCTGATACGGTCCTCGAAGAAGAGTGGGATTCCGATGACAATGGAGATGAGGATGTGCTTAGCATAGATACTGGATTCGCTCATCAAATATCAAATTCGGGGCATGGGAGGCTTGAACGAAGGTTTCTTGATTGTTTGGCCGAATTCGCGGCTAACAAGAAGGGTGGGATAGCAGTGGCTTGCTCCACCATGAAAGAGGCTGAAGACAATGTCGTCATCTGGATTGCTCGTAATGAAGGCTTCTCGGATGTAGATAAACCTGCGTTTGATAAGTTGGGAATGCTGCTGGGTTCGTTATCTTGTAACAGAGGTACGTCCCGTTTGACTGCTTTATTTCTGCATACTGAACTCGTGCTTCTTTTCCAGCCGATCAATCTGAGATTCTTCTATAGGAAGAGATGGTCTTGTATCATCAGAACCGAATTGAACACAGCTATATTCCTAACTTGAGGGCAAGCTTCAAAGCTTACGATGCTGTCAGCGGGAGGAACGGTACGAACATACCAGAAAACAGTTCAGTCTCTAATGCTACCCTATCCGGTCTGCGGACACTTCTCTTTGATTGTAATATCAACGGTGTAAGCACCCTTGAAAAACACAAGAGGCTTATTATCGCATCATACGACCTGCGTCGGATCAAAAGCATTAAGGAGATACTCTACAGCTCTCCAAGCGCGACTTCCAGATCGAAGAGCTTATGGTTGGATATCTGCCTGCTCGCCCGGCTCCGAGTCGCATTCCAGAACTTTAAAGACATTACTCTCACACTTCCGAGCTTCAAACAAGTCACAATCATCCTGGTCCCTCGTCCTGTCGCACTTGCAAACCTGTCTCAGCGCCCGCTCAGTTTGGGTTAGACCTTCGGTATCCTCAAACTTGATTTGGGTCCTGCTACAACAAAAGCCATCTTAGGCCAGAATTGGACTTTCGCTAAGATTGAACGCGAGTTCGCAAAACGGCAGAAGCAAAAGCTGAACGTACACGCAGAGGTTCAAATGCTGATGTTTCTGAATACCAATGAATTATCCGCGTCGGGTTTATTCCCGTATTTTGGATATAGCAAGCTCAGCTGCTTCATGTGTAATCGCTTTATTCAATCATATGGGCGTTTCAAACCATGGACAGTGCCAAGTGTGGATCGACTTCTGCCTGGTAAGGCCGATCGGACAGCAAAGGCTCTTATATTCGTGCAAAAGGAGGTTGAGAAGAAATTGAAGGCCTCAGTCGAGGGCCATATTCGGCGCGAACGAACATCCGTTATTGGAGGAAGCAGTGTTTTAGATGGTCTGCAGGAGGAGCCCTCACAGAGAAAGTTGCAGATTGAACGACTAAGGATGAAAGCAGGACGCGACAGAGTTGTAGAAATGTTCAGAAGGTAAGTGAGTTTTAGATATCGTTGACTTATTTTGACTTACTATCACTGAAGTGTTTGTGCTAAGGGTCAAAAGGCAAACAGAGAACAAGATCGGTTCAGCTAGTCGCACCTATTCAACTCCAGAAGAAGATAGACCGGAATCAGAATGCGATATATGTATGGGATTAACGACGAGAAGGTGCAACATTTGTAACAAGGGCTTCTTCTGCAGCGATTCGTGCCAGGAGAAAAGATCTGGAAACCATTTGTTCATGTGCTCTAAACGCCCATTTACTTCCGCTGATTATCTCTGGGGGTCAATTGCAGGGGATCTCGTGCCTGAAGATGAGGATGTTCTTGAAGATTTCGGATTTAACAATCTCCTCTCTAGCATGGAGAAGTCTTTTCTTCTGGGTGTCTACGGAGGGCTCTATCTTTCCAGCAAGTTCTCAGCGGAGGACATACATGAGTGGCGTGTTGGAGGCATCCTGGTCGATAAGATCAAGGAGTTCTATTACAGCATTCCGGAGAATTCCCGTGGGCAATACTTTCCCTGGTTTCTGAAGAATTTACATGTCCTGGAGCGCCCTATGACCAAAGATGAAGCACAACAAAAAGTTGATAGCGACCATCCACGACAAGGCTAGGCCATACTTGGATATCGAGGATCGCAACAAGGCGGCTAGGGATCTAAAGCCGGCAGCCAAGAAAAATAGTTACGATTTGCTGGTGGAAACGTTACTCCAGATTACTCCTAATCCGATTGAATCAAACTGGTATTCTTTCGGGTTTGTAACCTGCCGCGGACGGCACGAAGAAAGTCAGCTTTCAGGTCTTTACCGGCTCCTTGTCACCGAAAGTGACGGAAGTTTCTTCTACGAGTTCCATAACCGGCGAAGAGGTATCATTCAGCCTGCTACATTCACACAATTTTGGAAAGCATGCGAAGCGGGAACACTTATCCAGCTCATGGATTCGAAGGGGCTGAGGGAGCTGCGGTCCCGACTCCCGTTCCTAGAGGGCTTTTTGTCCGTGCCGCCCGCCGGTCCTCGCCCATCGCCCCATCCGTATGGAACCTGAAAAAGTTTCTTGAGATCAATGATCCGGTGGACTATCTGCCCGTTCCATCGGTCAACGTTGACTATGGGTTTATCAACTGCCACACCTTTGAGGAAACTTGTACACTGATGGAAATTTACGGAGAGGTTCTGAAGACCGCGAATCCACTAGAACTTCATAAGGCATGCATAGCTGGTGAGTTGTTTCAATTTGCAAGTCGTTATGTCAGGATGGAAGAGCGGTGGAGGTCGTTGATGAGGAATTTTTATCCTTTGAGCGAAATGGTGGAGCCGGAGCTGTGCCCAGGCCCAGAGCTGAGGTCAGAGGTACGGTACGGTCACAGGTAGGGCCAAAGGCGGATGAAGATTCTGCAGCTTTACCAACGCTGTTGTCGAGACTTTGGTCATTCATTAGTGGGTTTACTAATTAATGGTGTGCTATATTGTAGCTGCCATACTCCATGCGATTACGGCCTACTCTAAATAAACTTTTCCTCAAGCCACGCAAACACAAAAGCATTTGAAAACTCAGTTCACTTCCTCCTCGAACATAGCTCCTCAAAGCTGCTCTACGTGAACCACGACCTGCGGTTTGCGTCTTCCTGCTCCATCTTGGCGCCCATATACCGCCACAGCTCTGTCAGACACGATTGTTTTGAGCGTAGCATAAGTAGAGCTAACCTCCATCTCTTTCTACCTACCTTACCTGACGTACCTTAGGTACCTAATATAGCGGGAAACCGCGTGCCAGAAATACTTATAATGACCAACATCTCACACTACTCCGTTCATATGTATACCGATATTTGATATTATTTCAACCTAAAATAAGGAACGCATCCTAATACCACACTCTATTCCAATTTCCAAACCCCTTCCGAATTTTGATTAGCGCACGCAAAGAGACCCATCATTAAGACATTGCTGCTTCATTGTAAACACCGCAATTACCATTGCTGAAAATGTATCCGGAGTCTGGGGGGAAAGCGGAACTATACAATGCCTCGAAATCAACCGGCGAGCAGGTGTTACCACTGGAGATGAAGATGAAGCACTGCATTCCATCCGACGCACCGCCCCAGAAACCACTTCCGGCGCAGATCGGATTCGCCGCACAGCTGTTGCAGCAATCCATAGCACTGGATTCGCCGTTGTAGGCTGTGGCGACGTCGGGTCCCACCAACTGCTCGGCCGAGACAATGCCCGCACCGTCAATAGCGCCGGCGTAATTGTTCGAGCCAGAGGCGCACATGGCATATGCAGTTGCCGTGTAAGACGGGATGGCAACAGTTAAGGTGGTCGTTGTTGTGGTCCTACGAAAACACAATTAGTCTAACCCATCAAAAAGCCGACATATAACTCACGTAGTCGACGGTGAATTGGTTGTGGTAGTCGTATGAGTTTTCGTTACTGTAACCGTAACAGACGCATCCGGGGTCGTGACTACATCTGTCGTGGTAAAGACAGTAGTGGTATTAACGGTCGTGGTAGGCGTTGGGGCAGTAATAGTCGTGGTTGTCTTAGCTGTTTTTGTTATCGTTGTATGAATGAAGCTCTCAACCACCCCATAACACGTTACCGCGGCTGGCCACGAAGGAGGAGCTTTCAGATTAATCGCAGGGACTAAAGGTTGTGGTAGTATGCCACGTGTAGCAAAGAGGGACCATGCCATTGGCGAACGCTTCTTCTTGGTTGCGCTGCTGGGTAAGGTGTCAATAACTGGTGAGAAGCCGGCCGGCGTCGGGATCGTAGTAGTTGCATCTATAGTCGTTGTGATTGTGGTAGTTTGGGTGGCAGTATGTGTAATGGTTGAGGTCGGAAGGTTGTCCGTTGCCGTGGCAATAGTAGTTGTCTTGTAGGTGAAGGTGTCCTGTTTCACGCTGTATTAGCCTATCGAGTATATTTCATCACCTCGGTCAGCGCCAGAGTGGTCAGATCATACCGTGGATTGGGGTACATCCGACACTATAGTAGTTGTCGTAGAAATCGTCGACGTAGCAGTCACCTGCGCCGGTGTGACAGTCGTTCCTCTAGAAACGATCGAATATTAGCATCACATCCAGCGGTTGGTCCCATAATTATTTCAAGTCAAGCGCCATCCGCTTCGACAGGTTGATGTCTACTAGGGCCTCGAACTTACGGGGTTATCGTAATATAGATATCCTGAGGAATTTTGATGGTATTGAGCTCATATTGGGTGGAAATATGCCCGTGAGGCGATGGAGATGTTCGTATAGTGACGCAGTTTTCGTATGTGGATGCGGCTTGGGCAAAGGCGAGGCCTCGTTGCAGCAAGAGCAGCGAAGCCCACAGAAGGCACAGTGTAGGCAGGGAGGTCAACTGCATCTTGCGTCCAAAGTTTTAATCGTGCACAATTGTCTACTCGGGGATTTTTGATCAGAAGAGCCGGAATTGCAAGCGCGAGAATTCTATTAAATACACTACCATACCGCCCCACATGGTGATGGAGGAGCTAGAAGGGGGGAGTGGAGAGCTGAAGTATGGAGTTTGTGGAGCTCCTTGCGTGAACTGCACGACATTTCTGCTTTTAGTTTTAGCTAAACTTGAACAAATACGGTTGAACCCGATTCAAGCATGCCTTAGACTCTTATTACTCACAGGAATGTAGGAAAAGCCATACCCTGACCGCAGGTGGGTGTCTTTGCAGCATCGTGTAACATTCCTTCTAGCAAGGCGGTTCTTTTCATTTTCTGCGAGAGAGAATAGGTCCATGTACGCACGCCATCTATGTTCGTAACAATAGAGGCAATTTACAATATGGCTTTCATCAAGAATAACAGTGTTCACTAAATTTAACGTTAGCGAGTACTCCATGATCGTGGAATGGCTAAGAAAGATGAGCAGTTCCTCTGCTAGATTATCCTCCATCTCTTCCACTAAGCTCCCTGGCGTGATGAAATAACCCTTTTGCCGAACGAACCAAAAAGACTTTGGCTTAGTAAACTATGCAGAGTTTCTTTAACATACCATGTCGGCGGGCAAGGCTCAATAAGAGCACCCGCGCACGCTGTGTAATGTGTGGTCTTGACATGATTCGCCACGTAGGGAATTCTTGCACCACAGAGAGCAGTTACACGGCATCAGCCACAGGATTGAGTACATGTAGTAGAATGCAAACTAATTTATTGATTTCACTTTGAAGTGGAAGTACTGGATATTCTGCACGCAAGGAACGAGGTCAGATCCAAAGAGGCATGCCGATTGCGTTCTCCTGTTCAATCTTAGCCCTTTCAAAACGCAGCCACAACCTGTACGGTATCGTACCGCCACAGCTATTCTCCTCTCCCAACTTCTTCTTCGTTTTCCTATTTCTAATTTAAGCAAGACCCTGATTAGGCTGAGGAGTCACGTATTACATCCATTCCATCCACTGCGGCTGGTAACATTGTATCGGGGGTCTCATGGTGGCGGACTCTTTTCTACGGCAGCGGTGCCAAAGTACTATCATATCTGCCTTGCGAGCAGAATAATGTAAAGTCATGGCCCTGGATACAGTTCATGGCCCCTATGCGCTCTTAACTGGCCTAAGCATTCCTTATTACGAACGACCGAAACGGTGGCGCTTTCCGCATCATTTAAAAGTACAACAACTTACGGTACGCCGCTCAGTCCTCTTTGCTGCTGCACCTCGTGATCCACGGACTTGAAGCTCAGATTCTGGCACAAAAGTCCTATTTACCTTGTGCATGGTTCGTATGGCGGGAATAGGCGATAGGTGCAACAGACCTATTTAAATGTTTAAAAAGAATGCTTTGATGTTCTGTAGAGACTTCTATTCGATCCGACATCCTAGAGCCAATCTTAACGACATCAACAACATAAACATCGAATGAACCATGGCTCATTCCCTCTCAGCTGAGCTAATCATTCCAATCATGTTCGGAGTCGTTTGAGTACTGATAAGAATTGCACCCTTATGGAATCAACGTATCCCTATCCGCAGTGCTGTAGGTCATGTTCACTTTCATTAAAGCCTTAATGACATAATGAAATCGTAAGATATGGTGAGACGCTCAGCACAGCCTGAATAGCGGTTGTTTATCAACCTGCAGACGCGAGAGGAGCTGTTTGGAGGAGTTCTGAGTTGTATTTCAGAGGCTTGTTTACAGATGAGGGAACGCAACATGAGCTCTCGGAAATCTCAGTTGGACTGTTTAACTGTGCTCCTAAATTTTAAAGAGAGGAGCCAATAAACTGTTAGTTATTTGGTTTTGTAGATCCAACTCTTGTAGACGCGGATGGCCACATTATGAACGATTTGGAGCCGTATATTGCTATGACCTGCCATCATTAGACATACAGCTAATCGTACATCAAATATCGTACAAACGGCTTGATTTTAACGGCACGATCTTCACTTTGAGGTTTGATCTCCGAACATATCTTTCACAAGTGCCTTCTTGTTAACCTTACCCATGGCGTTTCTGGGCATCTCTTCCACAACCACAAACTCTTGCGGAATCTTGTAATTGGCCAGGATATCTTTCAATCTCCTCCTAAGGTCCATCGGGCCAAAAGGTTTTCCTCTTTTTCCGGCTGTCTTACCAGACTCCGAGAGCACAACAACAGCAGCAACCTTCTGGCCCCATTGCTCCGACGGCAGTCCGACAACAGCACATTCGTTGATCTCTGGCAATGAGAGCATTTCCCTTTCAACCTCGAGTGCAGATACCTTCTCTCCGCCAGTTTTTATGATATCCGCGCTCTTCCTGCCCATAATGAAATACGCCGGGCCTTTACACCACTCCTGCTTTCCCTCTCCTGCACCCGGCACGTCTCTCCTAACCGCGACATCACCCGTCTTAAACCACCTACCACCGCCATCCTCCGCCTCCACAAACTCCTCCGCGTTCGCCTTCTCATTCCTCCAGTAGCCGTCAAACACGCCCAGGCCGCGCAACTGGATCTCACCGAGGCGCTCCACGCCGCGCCCGTCACGCTCCTCTCCCGCCGCTATCACGCCGCCACCCTCGTCAACGAGCCGCACCTGCACGCCGGGCAGCGGCCAGCCGACGGCGCCGTCGACGCGGTCGGCCGCGTCGAGCCCGCCGCTCAGCGCCATGCCCGCCTCCGTCATGCCGTACCGCTCCAGCAACGCGTTGCCGCCGGCCAGCGTGCGCCACGCGCGCTTCGTCGGCGTCGGCAGCGCCGCTGACCCGCTGATGTTGAGGCGCAGGTGCGCGGGGGCCAGCGCGGTGCGCGCGGCGGTTTGGGCGGCGCCGTCGAGGGTCGAGAGCGTGGAGAGGAGTCGCTGGTAGATGGTTGGCACGGCCGTGAAGAAGGTGATCGGCTTGGGGCGGGTTGCGTGGGTTGGTGAATCGGAAGACTCCGTTGTAAGGGAGATGGAGGACGTCGAGGCGGAGTGCGCGGTCGAACTTGATGTGGATTCGGTCGAGCCGTTGAGCGCGAGAAACGGAGCGGCGAAGCGCTGCCAGACTGCTGTGGCGTTGAATGGGAACAGGAATTCTATTGTGCTTCCTGAGTATAGCGGTGTAAGGAGCGCATTGACTGTGCCGTGGATGTGATGGAGCGGAAGGACGTGCAGTAGATAGTCACTTTTTGAATAATCCCATGCTTTTAACAAACTCCTTGATTGAGCTGTGAGCACCGACTGCGACAGAACTACACCTTTCGGTCTCGAGGTTGTGCCAGAGGTATAAAGCATCATACCTCCCTCTTCACTCCTGGGAGTCTCCAACGTAATATTTTCCGAGCTCTTTTTGCCTTCCTTGATCTTTTCCACTGCCACAATGGGTTTATTCCTGACCTCCTCCTTAATTATGTCCTGAGCTTTCTCTTTGAATTTGTCTGAGCTGAGGAGTACCAGGGCTTCGCTGTTGTCTACAATGTAACGAAGTTCATGATTTGGATGAGTCGTGCACAGAGGTACAGCTATGCCATGGTTTGCGAATATGGAGAGTAAGGTCACTACGATTATTAGCACTCTGCGGCAAGGTGATTGAACCTGTCTGTGGCTGCTCACCTACGTAGTCGTATCCATTCTCTACCAGAAATGTTATCCGTTCACCGAACAATTCTCGCCTCCCAGCCTTGATTCTGAGCTCCTCAGTCGCATCAGCGACATCATGTACCAATTCTCCGTATGTAAAACTTCTTCCAGACGGGTGGTGAACAATTGCTGTGGATTTCGGATCATGGGAGGTAATAGCTTCAAATATCGGCAGACGTGGGAGTGTGGATGCCATTCGAAAGGCCTGACAGCGCAATTGAGGCGGAAGGCGGTAGAAATTCTGTCTAGAAAAGAGTGGACGTGTAGCAATAGCTCTTGGAACGTGAAGCTGCATATCGGAGTAAGATCTCAGCCGTTCGTAGATCTTATGTTAGCTAGTTTCCAGGGAGCTTCGGAGTGTTGGGAGCATTCATGTTTCCGAAATGAGGGAAACGTTGGGAATGTCGGCAGATGAAATCGGTGATGAAATGATATTGAGATTGGATTTAGATTGGATTTAGATCGAATTCATAGTAATACATGATAAATGGAGCTCCTGTTAGAAGTAAAGGTCGCGTGCGATCTGCTTTGAAAAAAATTACGATGAGCAGATCCCTGCACGCACGCCGTCCGCTACCTCCGCAACTTGCATTCAGATCCTCTAACATCCAACTACATTTGACACTTCTATGTTCAGATCCCGGGCGCTACAGGCGCTGAGAAGAACATATTCGATAATGGCCGAATTCCAAACGCCCGTCGAAGATGCAATCCGTGCCAAAATCAGCGAAGCCCTCAAACCAACGAAACTTCAGATCCATAACGACTCCCATCTTCACTCCCATCACAAAGCAATGGTTAGCAACACATCCAAAGAAACCCATTTTCGGCTCACCATTGTTTCCTCCGCTTTCCAATCGAAACCGCAACCTGCTAGGCATCGCATGGTGTACTCCTTGCTGAAAGATGAAATGGAACGAACAGGTGGAATCCATGCTTTGCAGTTGAAAACAAGGACACCGGACGAGGAAGCTAAGATTGCGAAGCGTGAGGAAGAAGAGAGAGGAACACCAGTAGCTGAGATTGTGGATGAGCGATGACATTAGCTCTGAAGCAGCTTAGAGCACGAGCAAAGATATCGCATCCACCTCGTTCGAGTAGACTGCGACATTGCGGCACTCTTTGGCTACTATTGCATAGCTTCATACCCTTTATGTGCAAGATATATGAGCGCTGATATTACTTGGCATTTCTCGCGAGCTGTTACAAGTGATCAGCCGAAAAGCTTGATGTCTGCGGCCATTAGCGAGTGTAAGAGGTTTGGCGGATCATCAGTGCTACATCAAATAATTGCCAGTGAATGAGAGATGAGGCCTGCTTTGACTAGTGTACCATATACATCACCGCTACTGGACATCATAAATGTTCCAATTCGAATCCATTTATTTGGTTGCTCTTTGCTTGGAGCAAGCATTAGTCCTAGGAGTCGTTGTCGATCTGATGCGTTTTCCGTCGGAAGATGGAGGTTGTCCTGACAAAGTATCAGAAGGACCGCTTCTGAATAGATAGAATGTTCGGTAAAAATGTCGAGCATGAGCGATACGCGGTCATAGTGCTGGCTTTCCCGCAGCAGCTTTTGCGTGTCATGCTTTGATAAGTCGTTACTCTGTTGGAAAAAGTGCTGACTAGATGGAATCCGAATTTGGTATGTTTGATGAGTAAAAGTACCTTACTTGCCCTCTTTCATCCAGGACGCCGTTAAAGTAGGACCGTGAAGTAAGATCTCGGCGGATAACACTGCGCCAAACATGTCTTTGCTATTGACGAACGATGGTTTGATATCCCTT
>Ga0335073_10011793_pt1 | contig 12284 bp, 9 predicted proteins | sample Lox_Sample_22_FD_207093 | JGI IMG/M metagenome (GOLD analysis project Ga0335073, IMG submission 207093) | Soil microbial communities from Loxahatchee National Wildlife Refuge, Florida, United States - Lox_Sample_2.2 | ecosystem: Environmental > Terrestrial > Soil > Wetlands | place: USA: Florida... | reverse complement strand
CTTGGTCACGGGGTGCTGCCGCAGACCAACCCGGACTCGTTGGCCCGGCTGGCCGACCTGGTCCACACTGCCTCGGCCCGGCTGCCGCAGTGACCCGCCATCCGCCTCCGGATCGGGCAAATTCGGGGAGGTCCCGGCGCCGCGGTAGCCAGAAGGGCTATCCGGCCGGGGTCGGTGGGGTGCCACGCCGGACCAGCAGCCGCCGCAGTCGGCGCCTGCCCGCGTAGCCGGCGCCCGCCAGGGCGGCCGCGACCACCGCGAACGGCAGCACGGCCCCGATCGCTGTGAAGACCGCGGAAGCAGCGACCCGCAGCCCGTGCCAGCCGGACGCCAACCCGGCCAGGAATCCGTGCCGGCGGGCTGCCTTCTTCACCGGATGCCTGGCGGGCTTCGGGCCGAGCAGCGTGACCGAGACCGTGGCGTAGTCGGTTTCGCCGGCGAGCGCGCGCTGCTGGGCCTGCAGGGCCTCGAGCGATGACTCCTGCTGGTTGATCTGCTCCTGCACGCTGAGCAGGTCGGCGATCGAGCCGGCCCGCTTGAGCAGCGCCTCCAGTTGAGTGATCGCGTCCTGAGACGAGGTGACCAGGCTGTTGACGTTGGCCACCTGCTGGGTGACGTCGGAGGCCTGCTCACTGAGCGAGACCTCGGTGCCGAGCCGGGTCAGCTTGCTCAGGGTCGGTTGGTACGCCACCACCGGGATCTTGAGCTGCAGGCTCGCCGTGGGCTGGGTGCGGCTCGACGTGCGGGGCGTCGCGTGCTCGCTGGAGACGTATCCGCCCTGGGCGAGGACGAGGCTGGTCGCCTGGCTCGCGGCGGCGGTTACGTTTCCGGCCCGGAGCGTGAGCGAGGCGGTGTAGACGATGCTCTGGGTGGCCAGGGCGAGTCGCGCGGCGGACCCGGCCGGCGCTGCCGGTGCGGGCTGGGCGCCCGACGCGGCCTGAGCGCCGGCCGCGGGCTGACCGGCAGCGCCGCCGCTGACCGGGGCGGCGGGGCCAGCGGGGGCGGCCGCGGCATGCTGGGCTGCGGGGCCGGACGCGGAACTAGCGGAACCCGACGGGCCGGCCTGGGAGCAGCCGGCCAGCAGGAGGGTCGCGCCGGACACCAGCCCGGCGCAGCACAGCGCGGTAGAACGCAGTGGCCCGCGGGCGCGCCGGGCCTTGTGGGTGCTGTCCATGCCGCTGTGACGCGCCCGGCGGCCGGTCCGGTTCCGTATCGCGGGCAACGGTCGGGTAACGGGTCAATCACCGCGTACGTGATAATCGGCTCCCGGGCGCCGGCGTGCGCTGCCGGGGCCGGCGTGGGCTCCCGGGGCCGGCGTGGGCTGCCGGGCGCCGGCGTGGGCTGCCGGACCGGCCTGGTCGGGCCGAAAGCGCCCCCGGAAGGAGCGCCATGAGCTACCCGAAGATCGAGCTGCACGTGCACCTCGAGGGTACCGTCCGGGCCGGGACGCTGCTGCAGATCGCAAGGCGCAACGGCGTCTCCCTCCCCGCCGATTCGGTGGAAGGCCTGGCCGCCCTCTACGAGTTCCGTGACTTCGTCCACTTTCTCGAGGTGTGGCGGCTCACCACCGGCGCGCTGCGCACCGACCGGGACTACCGGCAGGTGGTCGTCGACTACGCGGAAGAGGCGGCCGGTCACGGCGCGGTGTACCTCGAGGGCATCTTCAGTCCGGTCGAGGCGGTGCAAAGGGGCGCGACCTGGGACGAGGCATTCACCGGCTACTGCGACGGAGCGCAAGAAGCAAAGGAAACCCACGGTGTAGAAATCAGGCTGACGCCCGACATCCCGCGCGGCTGCTCCCTCGAGAACGCCGAGCTCACCGCGCGTTACGCGGTGCGCTATCGCGACCGCGGCGTCGTCGGCCTCGGGCTCGGCGGCCCCGAGGCGCAGTTCCCGCCCGAGCCGTACGCGCCGGCGTTCGCCCTGGCCCGCGACGGCGGGATCGGCTCGGTACCGCACGCCGGCGAGGCGGCCGGGGTCCCGTCGATCCTCGGGGCACTGAACGCGCTCGGCGCGGACCGGATCCGGCACGGCATCCGCGCTGCCGATGACCCGGGTTTGATGCGGGAGCTGGCCGACCGGGGCACGGTCCTCGATGTATGCCCGATATCGAACGTGCGCACCGGGGTCGTCCCGGCGCTGACCGCGCACCCGCTGCCGGCCCTGGCCGCCGCTGGCGTGCTCTGCTCGGTCTCGACCGACGACCCGGCGATGTTCGGCACCGACCTGACCGCCGATTACGCGGCCGCCCGCGAGCTGGGCGTCGGGCCCGAGGCGTGCTACCAGGCAGGCATGCGCGGGGCCCTGTGCGACGACGGAACCCGCGCCGACCTGGCCAGGACCGGCCAGGCTTACGACTGGTCCCGTGCCGAATGAGATTCGGGAAGCGTGTTTGCCTGATAGTCATCGCGTGTGCGACATATCCCAGTCAGGACAATGCCACGCTCGGTAACCAAGCCCGTGAAACGGGCACCGGAAACCCAGCCCGGCCGCAAATGCGAAGCTCCAGGTCAGGCCCATGATCCCCGGTGCAGCCGGGGCCCGCCCCGCCGATCACGCCATTGAATTCGGTTTCAAGGCGACACGCGGATATGAGAAAAATGTCAAGTCACAGGCGGTAAAAGGCCGCTCCGGCGTAGACTGCGGTTCCTCACGTACACGCTAGGTGTGGAGATAACGGAAGCCAAGGCAAACGATGACCGCGCCCCCCGCTCGCGTCACCGTCCAGGTAGCCGTGCAGTCGTCGCGCCGGCTGCTCCGTGACACTCTTTCGGCCTGTCTCGCCGTCCGGCCGGACATCACCGTGGTCGGCAAGGTGGCCGAGCCAGACGCCATCTTCGAGCTGTGCGAGCTGCGTCATCCGGACGTGGTGATCCTCGACGCCGGTGCCCGGCTGCGGGAGATCTCCGAGCGGGTGGCCGCGCTGACCCGGCGCTATCCCGAGCTGAACGTGATCGTGACCTACCGCGAGGCATCCGAGCAGGACCTGGCGGCGGCGTGCCGGGCCGGCGTGGCCTCGCTGGTGCCCGAGTCGAAGGGCCTGTCCGCCGTGCTGGCGCTGCTGCGGCGCAGCCGCGGACGGCACGCGAAGGACAGCCCGGGCGGCCTCACCGACCGGGAGCTCGAGCTCGTCGTGCTGACCGGCTCGGGACACAGCGTGGCTGAGATCGCGGACCTGCTCGGACTGAGCCCGCTCACGGTCGAGAACCTCAAGCGCCGCGTCTACGCCAAGCTCGACGTCAGCAGCAGCGTGCACGCCGTGGCCAAGGCGGCCTCGCTCGGCATGCTCGATCCCTCGCTGGGCATGGCCGATCCGCCGACAACGCCGCTGCGGGCGGTGCGGGCGCAGCCCGAGCCGCGGCGGCGCCCGCCGGCCGACGGCGAGGGCGTGCTGCTCCCGGTCGTCACCGGGGAGTACTCCTCAACGATGGATCAGGTCGTGGCGGCGCTGGTGTCCAGCCCGCTGCCGTTCGTCCTGGTCAAGATGCCCGAGCCGGTCGCCGAGACGCACTGGGCCCGATGGCACCGCGGCCCGATCGTCGCCGTGCTGGTCGATCCGGCTCCGACGGACTGGGACCTGGTCGCCGAGCTCGGCGTCCCGGCCATCCTCGTGCACAGCAAACCGCTCGACTCGCCGGAGCTGGCCGAGGCGCTGGCCTGCGGAGCCAGCGCGCTGGTCTCGGCGGACCGGATCGACGACCACTTCCTCTCGGTGCTGCGCATGGTCGGGCAGGGTTACCTGGTCGTCGACTCCTTGCCGATGCGGCCGCTGATCGGGGCCGTCCGTGCCCGGTGGGACGAGCGGTCGCCTGGCCGGCTGGAGCTGCCCGAGCTGACCGCGCGGGAGAGCGACATCCTGCGCTCCCTGGCCAAGGGGCACTCGATCCGGCAGACCGCGCGGGCGCTCGGGATCGCCCCGAAGACCGTCGAGAACGTGCAGACCCGGCTGTTCCGCAAGCTCGGCGTGCGTAACCGGTCCGGTGCGCTGGCCGTGGCCGACGCGTTCGGCCTGCTGCCCGGAACGACGGCGAGCAGCTCGCCTCCTGCCGCCGCGCCTCCGCTGGCCGGATCCCCTAAGGGTTTCCCGTCCCCCGAGGGGTATCCGTCCCTACCCGGGAGTGACTGGCGGCCCTAGTGTGCCGCGCGGGGCGGTAACACGCGCCCCTCCTGCCGCCCGAGACCCATGAGCCCGGCCTCGGTGCGCCCTCTTCCGTTTCGCTGGAGGCCGCCATGGTCAGCTCCGCAGGTTCGGCGCGCACGATCACCGTCAAGCGCCGGGGCAGCAAGCGGTACGCCGCTCAGGACGAGCGCGGTTCCGGCCGGGACGGGGCCGATCGCGCGGCCGGCCGCGACGATCCCTGCGCCGACCCTGCCCGCGCAGAGCTCGCTCCGGTTAGGGCACAGTAGACGGGTGACCTCACCCTCGCCGCGTCCGTCCGTCGCGATCGTGGGCGGCGGGATCGCCGGGCTGGCGGCCGCGTTCTTCCTGCGTGACCGGGGCCTGGACGTCACCGTGCTGGAGGGATCGCCGCGTCTGGGCGGCAAGCTCGCGGTCTCGCCGGTCGCGGGTGTCGACGTCGACGAGGGCGCGGAGGCCCTGCTGGCCCGGCGCCCGGAGGGCACGGACCTGATCGCGGCTCTCGGGCTGGCCGGCCAGCTTCGCTCGCCGGGGACCACCTCCTCGCGGATCTGGACCCGTGGCGGCCTGCACCCGCTGCCGAGGCGCCAGTTCATGGGCGTTCCGGCCGACGTCGACGAGCTCGAAAACTCCGGGATCCTCTCTCCGGCCGGCGCACAGCGGGCCCGGGGCGACCTGCGCCTGCCGCCGACGCCGAGGGGCGGCGACGTGGCCGTGGCCGATTACGTCGGGGCGAGGTTCGGCCCCGAGCTGGTCGACCGGCTGGTGGACCCGCTGCTCGGCGGCGTGTACGCCGGGCGCTCCGATGAGCTCTCGTTCGAGGCCACGCTCGGCGACCTGGCCAGGGCCTCCCGGCAGCACCGGTCGCTGGCCGAGGCCGCGGCCTCGTTGCTGCCCGCCCCGGCGCCATCACCCGCTGCGGCTCCCGGCCACGCCCGGCCGGTCTTCACCACGCTGGCGGGCGGCCTGGGCACGCTCCCGGCCGCCGTCGCCGCCGCGTCCGGCGCGAGCGTGCGCACCAGTGCGATGACCCGCGAGCTGGCCCGCATCGCAGGGGGCTGGCGGCTGACGATCGGGCCGACCCGCGCGCCCGAGCGGCTCGACGCCGACGCGGTCATCCTCGCCGTCCCGGCCAGGCCTGCCAGCAGACTGCTGAGCGGCCTGGCCGGGGCCGGGCCGGCCTCGGCGTCGGCCGCGCTCGAAGAGTTCCGCTACGCGAGCATGGCCATCGTGACCCTGGCCTACCGCGCCGGCGCGTTCCCCGGCCCGCCAGAGGGCAGCGGCTACCTCGTCCCCGCCGTTGACGGGCACGCGGTCAAGGCCGTGACGTTCAGCACGGTCAAGTGGCCGCACCTGCGGCCGGCCGGCGCGGACGCCGCGCACGCCGCGCACGACGCCGACCCGGTGATCGTCCGCTGCTCGGTCGGCCGGCTGGGCGAGGAGGCGGTGTTGCAACGCGACGACAGCGAACTGGCCGGGCTCGCCGCCGCCGACCTGGCCGCGGCCACCGGGGTGCGCGGCGCCCCGGCGCAGGCACGGGTCACCCGCTGGGGCGGTGGCCTGCCCCAGTACACGGTCGGCCACCGGGACCGGGTGACCCGGATCCGGGCCGGCGTGGCCAGCGAGCCAGGGCTGGCCGTGTGCGGGGCCGCGTACGACGGCGTCGGCATCCCGGCCTGCATCGCCTCGGCCCGGCTCGCCGCCGACCAGGTGCTGGCCTACCTGGAAACGCGCGACGCGCTCGCGGTGGGACAATGAACGCATGGCTGAGAAGGAGACCGGGCAGCGGCCGAAGGCCCGTGACCTGAACGATCTGATTCGTTACACCATGTGGTCGGTCTTCCGGCTGAACGGGTCCGGCGCACTCGAGGCGGTCGGCGAGCAGACCCCGGCCGGCCGGGATGGCCTCGCGGCCGAGGTCACCGAATTGTGCCAGCAGGCTGCGGGCAAGGGCGTAATTACCCGAGGTTCTTATGACCTTCAGGGCCTGCGTGCCGATGCCGATTACATGTTCTGGTGGATCGCTCCGACGTCCGATGATCTTCAGGAGATGTACGCCAGGTTCCGCAGGACCGGGCTGGGCCGGGCCAGCGAGCCGGTCTGGTCGGCCATGGCGCTGCACCGCCCCGCGGAGTTCAACAAGGGCCACATTCCCGCGTTCCTCGCCGACGAGGAGCCGCGCCAGTACGTGAGCGTGTACCCGTTCGTCCGCTCGTACGACTGGTACCTGCTCGAGCCCGAGAAGCGCCGGGCGCTGCTGGCCGAGCACGGGATGATGGCGCGCGAGTACCCCGACGTCCGGGCGAACACGGTGGCCTGCTTCGCGCTGAACGACTACGAGTGGATGCTCGCGTTCGAGGCCGACGAGCTGCACCGCATCGTGGACCTCATGCGGCACCTGCGCGGCGCCGAGGCCAGGCTGCACACCAGGGTCGAGATCCCGTTCTACACCGGCCGCCGCAAGCCGATCGCGGAGTTGCTGTCCGCGCTGGCGTGATCGCGCCGGAACAGAACCGGACGACAGACAAGTTTTCTTTACGCCCCGGTGCGGGGACGGCCGGGCTACCGAAGCGGTCGGCCGGGCCCGGCCGACTCGGCCGGCCGGCGCCGGGCGCCTGGCCTTCGCGCAGGTGTTATCACACCTGCGTGACCGGGAACAGGTCGTCGATCTTCACGACGCCGTGCTCGAAGAACGGCAACTGCTCGAAAATTGCCCTCGCCGCCTCCGCCGATTCCGCGACGACGCGCGACACCGGACCGCGCCGGCGCCCGGCTCGATGGCCCGCCGAAGAACTAAGGGTGGCCATTAAGTGAATGTTCGAGCAGATGCCGTCGAGCACTCTGCGCCGAAAGGGCGGCGGTCCGTAATGTGAGGGTTGGTGAATCTCCTCCGCCGCACAAGGCTCGCCGGACCGTACCCGCGCATCGTCGCCTGCCTGATCGCCGGCGCCCTGGCCGGGCTGTCCGGCTGCTCGTCCGGAACGCCTTCCGCCAGCCCGATCATGGTCAACACCGGCACCTGCGGCGCCGGCTGGCAGCACCCGGAGCCGGGCCTGCAGACGCTGCGGATCTACGACGGGGCGACCGAGGGCGGCGACATCGACCTGATCGACCCGGCCAACGGTGCCGTCTACGGCGAGGTCGAAATGCTCGGGCCGGGCACCACCGCGTCGATGTCCGTCGACCTGGGGTCCGGCTCCTACGCGTTCCGCTGCCTGTTCGACGACACCGATCCGATGACCGGATCGGTGATCAAGATCGACGGCCATGTCCGCGGCGCCACCCCGATCTTGCCGGTCACCAGCAACGACCTGCTCGGGCCGGCAAAGGAATACCAGGCCTACGTCACGGCCGGCCTGGCCGTGCTGGCGGGCCAGACGCATGCGCTGGCCGCCGCGGTCCAGGCGGGCGATCTGGCGGCGGCCCGCGCGGCGTGGCTGCCCGCGCACCTGACCTATGAGCGGCTCGGCGCCGCCTACGGGACGTTCGGCAACTTCGACGACGAGATCGACGGCCGCGCCACCGGGCTGGCCGGCGGGGTCAACGACCCGAAGTTCACCGGGTTCTACCGCCTCGAATACGGCCTATGGCACGGCCAGAGCGCCGCGGAGCTGACCGGCCCGGCGAATGAGCTCTACCACGACGTGCTCGGCCTGCAGTCGGCCTTCCCGACCATGGAGCTCAGCCTGCTCGACATCGGGCTGCGCACCCACGAGATCCTGGAGAACGCGCTGGAGTTCCAGCTCACCGGCACCGACGACTACGGCAGCGGCACGACGCTCGCGACCACGGCCGCGAACATCACCGGCACCGAGGAACTGCTGCAGATCCTGCACCCGCTGCTGGTTCCGCGCTACCCGGCGCTGCCGCGGGTCTACACCTGGCTGAACCGGCTGCAGAGCCTGATCGACGCCCAGCACCAGGCGGACGGCGCCTGGACCCCGGTCACCGCGCTGAGCACAGCGGACCGGCAGCAGATCGACGCCGCGATCGGCCAGGCGCTGCAGGAACTCGCCCCGATCGCCGCCATCACCGAGCCGAGGACCACCTGATGAACGAGGCCACGCCGCCGGCCGACGGCGGCTCTGCGGAGGTGCCAGGGCCGCGCCGCCGGGCGTTCCTGCGGGGCGCTGTGGGCGCTGGCTTCGCCGGCGCGGCGGCGGGCGGCGCGGTGGCGGGCTACGCGTACCGGGCCGGCCGGCCCGAGCCGCCGGGCCAGGTCGCGGCGGACGAGGCGGAGACGGGCAGGCTGCCGGCGGTGCCGTTCCACGGCAGGCACCAGGCCGGCATCCTGCCGCAGCCGCAACGGCAGACCGCGGTCGTGTCGTTCAACGCCACGGCCGACGGGCACGCCGAGCTGACCGACCTGCTGCAGACACTGACCGACCGGGCCCGGTTCCTGACCACGGGCGGGACGCCGCCGCCGGTGGGCATCGGCGCACCGCCATCCGACTCAGGGGTGCTCGGGCCGACGGTCGTGCCGGACGGCCTGACCGTCACGGTGGGGGTCGGCCCCTCGCTGTTCGACGGCCGCTACGGCCTGGCCGACCGCAAGCCGGCCGGGCTCACGGCGATGACCACCTTCCCGAACGACAACCTGGACCCGGCGCAGTGCGGCGGCGACCTGATCGTGCAGCTCTCCGGCGGCCACACCGACACCGTGGTGCACGCGCTTCGCGACATCGCCAGGCACACCCGCGGCGGCATGCAGGCGAACTGGCGCATCGACGGTTTCTGCAGCCCGGCCCGGCCGGCCGGCACGGTGCCGCGCAACCTGCTCGGCTTCATGGACGGGATCGCCAATCCCGACACCGGCAGCGCCGCCGAGATGGACGGCCTCATCTGGGTGCGGCCGGGCGCGGGCGAGCCGGCCTGGACCGCCGGCGGCAGCTACTTCGTGGTCCGGCTGATCCGGATGCTGGTCGAGTTCTGGGACCGCGTCGGCATCGGCGAGCAGGAGGGCATGATCGGCCGCCGCCGTGCCACGGGGTTCCCGCTGGACGCGGACAGCCTGTTCGCCGCCCCCGATTACGCGCTCGACCCGACCGGCGACATGATCGCGCTGAACGCGCACATACGGCTGGCCAATCCGCGTACGCCGCAGACCGCGTCGAGCAGGATCCTGCGCCGCGGCTACAACTACGACCGCGGCATCGACGCGGTGGGCGACCTCGACATGGGACTGATCTTCACCTGCTTCCAGCAGGACATCAAGCGCCAGTTCGAGACCGTGCAGACCAGGCTCATCAACGAGCCGCTCGTCGACTACATCAGCCCCTTCGGCGGCGGCTACTTCTTCGCGCTGCCCGGCGTCGCGGGCCCGGGCGACTACTACGGCCGGGCGATGGTGTCATGAGCGGTCTCGTGAGCCGTCGGATCGCCGGTTCTTGCCCCTCTGTTTGCTTTCCGCTTGGCTGGCGGGCACCTGCGAGCCCACTGCCAACGCCAAAGTTCGTTCAGTCCACGAATTGAGGAGGATGACATGGGCGCTGGGTCACTGCGCGGCCCGCTCAGGAAACTGAGCGGGCGCATTCGGACCCGCCATTACGCGCTGGGGCTGACGGCGGTCGCCGTCGGCACCGCGCTGACCGTCAGCTCGGTGGCGCTGGCCAGCTCGTCGACCGTCAGGCCCGCGAACGCGGTGCCGGTTCCGGCGACCGTGCCGGCCAGCGAGTACATAACGTCGCACACCGCCACGCCGATCAAGCACCTCGTGGTGCTCTTCGACGAGAACGTGTCGTTCGATCACTACTTCGGCACGTACCCGTACGCGGCCAACACCGACGGGTCGCCGTTCCACGCCAAGCCGGGCACGCCGACGGTGAACGGCCTGTACTCGAAGATCACGAGGAACGGCCCGGTCGGCCCGCTGCTCACCAACAACCCCAACGCGGCCCAGCCGCAGCGGCTATCCCACTCCGAGGCACTGACCTGCGACCAGAACCACGGGTACGCCCCCGAGGAGGAGGCGTACGACAACGGCAAGGCCGACATGTTCGTGCAGGACACGCAGAGCAGCAGCACCTGCAACGCGGGCCTGTCGAACGAGTTCTCCGAGCCCGGGCTGGTCATGGACTACTACGACGGCAACACCGTCACAGGTCTGTGGAACTACGCCCAGAACTACGCGATGAGCGACAACAACTTCGACACGAACTTCGGGCCGTCCACGCCGGGCGCGCTCAACGTGATCTCCGGTGACGACGGCGGCGGCTACGCGGTCTCCCCGAGCACCGGCGCCAAGGTCAGCGACCCCGGCAGCGTCGGCTCCCTGGACGCCAACGGCGTCGGCACGATCTACGGCGACTTCGACCCGGCCTACGACGACTGCTCGGACACCAGCCACACCTCGACCAGCCCGGTCGGCGTCATGACCGGCGAGAACATCGGCGACCTGCTGAACCAGCAGCACGTCACCTGGGGCTGGTTCCAGGGCGGCTTCGCGCCGACCAGCACCAACAGTGCCGGGTACGCGGTGTGCGGGTCGGAGCACGAGAACGTCGGCGGCTACGAGGCCGCGGACTACTCTCCGCACCACAACCCGTTCCAGTACTACGCCTCGACCGCCAACCCGCAGCACCTGCCGCCGACCTCGGAGGCCGCGATCGGCCGCACCGACCAGGCCAACCACCAGTACGACCTGTCGGACTTCTACGAGACGCTCAAGGACGGCAACATGCCGTCGGTGAGCTACCTCAAGGCGGCCGAGTACCAGGACGCGCACCCCGGCTACTCCGACCCGGTCGACGAGCAGAACTTCATCGTCAACACGGTCAACCAGATCATGCAGTCGAAGTACTGGGACTCAACGGCGATCGTGATCACCTACGACGACTCTGACGGCTGGTACGACCACGTCTCGCCGCCCATCGTCAACGGCTCGAACGACTCGACGTTGGACGCGGCGATCTGCGACACCACGCCGACCCGCCTGGGCACCAGGCAGGACCGGTGCGGGTACGGTCCCCGGCTGCCGCTGATCGTGATCTCGCCGTACACGCGGGACAACTACGTCAGCAGCAACCTGACCGACCAGTCCTCCGTCGTGAAGTTCATCGAGCAGAACTGGCTGCGGGGCGAGCAGATCCCGGGCGCTTCCTTCTCCAAGATCGCGGGCAGCCTCGACGCCCCGGGCGGCGTGCTCGACTTCCGCACAAGGCCGCACTTCGCACCGCTGATCCTCAACCCGACCACGGGCGAGGTGGTCAACTCAACCAGATGAGGTAGCACTACTGCGCGGCAGCGGCCCGCAAGCCCCCGGGGGGCTTACGGGCCGCTGTACTGCACGGGGCCGGCCGTCGCCTTACGGCTTGCGGGCCACCGCGCACCAGGCGCTGACGTCATAGTCAGGGACGAACGAGCCGCGGCCAGGACGCCAGCGGTGCGGCTGGGTGACGCCGGGCTCGACCAGCCCGAGGCCGTCGAAGAACCGGGCGACCTCGTCGTGGTTGCGGAACCGGACGTGGTCGGGCTCGCGCTGGCGCTTGTTGAGGCTGCGCGCCATGTTGGCCATGGCCTCGGCGTGGACATCGCTGGCCGGATGCGAGATCACCAGGTAGCTGCCCGGGACCACGGCATCCATCAGGGAGGCGACCAGCGAGTACGGGTCCTCCGCATCGCTGATGAACTGCAGGATGGCCAGCAGGATGACCGCGACCGGCCGGTCGAAGTCGAGGGTCGCCGCCGCCTGCCGCAGCACATGGCCGGGGTCGCGCACGTCCGCCTCGATGTAGTCGGTCGCTCCCTCGGCAGAGCTCGTGAGCAGCTCGCGGGCGTGCACCAGGACGATCGGATCGTTGTCGACGTAGACGATGCGCGCCTCCGGCGCCGCGGCCTGCGCCACCTCGTGGGTGTTGTCCGCGGTCGGGATCCCGGTGCCGATGTCCAGGAACTGGCGCAGCCCGGCCTCGTCGGCCAGGTAGCGCACGGCCCGGCCGAGGAACTCCCGGTTGGTTCGCACGCCGGGGACGATGTACGGGTTGTCGGCGATCGCCGCCTCGGCGGCCTCCCGGTCGGCGGCGAAGTTGTCCTTGCCGCCCAGCCAGTAGTCGTAGACCCGGGCCGGGTGGGCCACGCTGGTGTCCAGCGAGGCCGGCTCCGGCCGGCCCGTCTCGGCGGTCACCTCTGCTCGGCTGGCTGGGCCGGC
>Ga0335073_10011792_pt1 | contig 12286 bp, 8 predicted proteins | sample Lox_Sample_22_FD_207093 | JGI IMG/M metagenome (GOLD analysis project Ga0335073, IMG submission 207093) | Soil microbial communities from Loxahatchee National Wildlife Refuge, Florida, United States - Lox_Sample_2.2 | ecosystem: Environmental > Terrestrial > Soil > Wetlands | place: USA: Florida... | reverse complement strand
GGGAAGGGCAGGGCGCCGGCGGCGACGCCAAGATCGGTGTGGCACAGCCCGGCGGCGACGATACGGACCAGGACCTCGTCGGGGCGCGGGTCGTCCAGCTGAACCTCGGCAATGGTGAAACCGGACCCGGCGGACTCGGCGACCGCGGCGGTGGTGGAGATGCTCATGTCGGGCCTCCGCAGGACGGCTTTCGGCAAGTGAGATGAGGACGGACCTGGTACGGGTCTAGGCGTCCAGCGGCCGGCCGGTTTACAGGTCCTGGCCGCGGTACTTGCGGCCCCAGATGCCGGACTTGCCTGGCGCCATGATGGAGTTCGGGTCGAGCGCGTCCTTGACCGCCTCGTGGAAGTCGCGCAGCGCGCCGCCGCCCCAGTTGTAGGTGCCCATGACCTGGTCCATCAGGGCGTTGTGGGTGCGGTACTCCCCGTACCCCTGGGCGGCGGCCTCGTCGATGAGCACCCGGGCCAGGTCTAGCGTCTCCTGTCGCGCCTGCGCGTTGCCGGTGTCGTACAGGAACAGGCCGATGTGGTGCATCTCCCGCAAGCCGACGATGAACTGGGCGGCGTAGTCCTTGACGTACTCGTCCGCGCGCCGGTGGACCATCTTGGCCTGCCTGAGCGCGTCGGCGCCGTCAGGCGCCGAGACGGGCGAGAAGCAGACGTGACCGCCGTTCGGTACGAACTCAAGTAGCTTCATCTCGTCCAGGGACGGAATCCCGTTGTTGATGCGGTGCCGGTCGTGGAGCACGTGCGCGCCACGGTCGGTGGCCTCGTCCCGGTCGTGGTGTGTGAAGAACTTCGACCCGGGCACCTGCAGGAACGCCTCCTTGATCATCCCGAGGTACATGTCGATGATCGGCGGCGGCCCGTAGACGGTTCCGTACAGGTTCCAGTAGCCGAGGTTCAGCGCGGACTTCATCTTCTCGATCGCCGCGGCCGGCAGCGGGCCTTCCCCGTCATACCACTCGCTGCGCTTCGACACGACCCCGGCGTCGAGGATGATGTTCCGCAGCACCGGCACGTTCTGCAACGGCGCCATGTTCACCCGAAGCGGGAACATGATGTCCACCACCTGCGCGAGGTCGTCCTCCCGGTCGAAGGTGACCACGAACGTGGTCGACGCCGGGGGCCGCTGCATCAGCTGGATGCCCATCTTGGTCACGATGCCCAGGTTGGACTGGGTGAACAGGCCGTCAGGAAACGGCCCGAAACCGTACTGGAACAGCTGCCAGGAATTGCTGCCAGGCACCGCACCCATCCCGGTGCGCATCACCTCGCCTGTCGGCAGCACCACCTCGAGGCCGGTCTGCCACATCAGGTGATCGCCGTAGGGCGTGTAGCCGACACCGCGGTCGAGGGTATTGCCGACGACTGAACCCCAGCCCAGGTCTGGGCAGTCCAGCATTAGCGTCGGCGCGTGGGCCTGCAGGTGCTCGTACAGGTCGAAATACGAGACGCCGGGCTCGAGCAGCGCGTAACCGTACTTCTCGTTCACTTCCAGGACCCGGTTCATCCGCATCCCCATGTTGACCACGACCGCGCCGGACAGCCGCGGCTGCCCGCCCCCGTAGCCGTTGTTCTTCCCGGTGGAGATCGGCGAAAGCGGGACGCCGAACTCATTGGCGATCCGGACGATCTGCTGAACCTGCTCAGTGCTTTCCGGGGACACCGCGGCGGACGCGCCGGCCGGCACCTCGCTCCCGACCGGGTAGGGGTCGCGGTAGCGGGCCAGGGCAGCGCCGTCAGTAGTGACGTACTCGTCGCCGACAACCTCGCGGAAGCGGGCGATCGCGGCGTCAAAGTCCTGCTCGGACAGCCCGGGGGGAAGCTCACGTGCCATGGGAAGACTCCTTCGTCGACGGCCAGCTGACGGCAACGCGCCCGTCCTGGCCGGCCAGTCGAGGGGGCCTTGCCAGCGGCGCGGTTCTAGGAGATCTGCCGTATGGTTTAGCTCACAAGGAGGTGCCGCTGATCTGGTCGTAAACCGGCTCGCGTGTGTCGCTTTCCGGATGAGTGATGGGGAGGTCCCCATGGCGCAGCTGCCGACAGGTCAGCGCTCCGCGCGGCCGCCGCTGCCGGAGGTATCCGTGCGCAGTGGCGACCCCGACGAAGCCCGGATCGTCGGCACGCGCGTGTACTACCCGCACCGGGTGGTCGTGCAGGGGGACGCCGCCCGCTTCGCGATGAGGCTCAGCGCGGCATCACTGGGCCCGCTCACCGTCGGATGGCTCGGTTATGAGACCGAGGTCAGGATCGAGACCGATGAACTGGGCCAGTACCAGGTCAACGTGCCGACCGCCGACTCGATGCGCTCGGAGTGCGGCAACCGCGACATCATTTCCTCACCAGAAACCGCCGCCGTCTACCGCCCCGATCAGCCGACCGCGTTCGAGGGCTGGTCCACCCCGGCGCCGATGCTTGCCCTCAAGATCACCAGGCATTACCTCGAACGCCACCTGGAGCAGCTGCTCGATCGCCCGCTACGGGGACCGATCGACTTCGAGCTGGCCATGGACATCTCGCGGGGCCGTGGCGCGCAGTGGTGGGCCATGGTGTGCTCGCTGGCCTCCGACCTGGAGGACCCGCAGTCCCTGATCCGCCAGCCGCTGGTCGCCGCGCCGTTCGCCCACAGCATCATGACCGGGCTGCTGATGGCCGCCACCCACAGCCACCTGGAGGAGTTGACCGCGCCTGCCGTGCCGGTCAGCGCCGAAACGGTACGCCGGGCCAGGCAGTTCATCGAGGAGCATGCCGGCGAGCCGCTCACCGTCGCCGACATCGCCCGCGGCGCCGGCGTAGGCGTCCGCGGCCTGCAGCACGGATTCCAGCGCTCACTGGGCACGACGCCGATGCAGTACCTGCGGCACGTGCGGCTACGGCACGCGCACCAGGATCTCCGCCTCGCAGACCCGTCCTCGGCCACCGTTGCCCAGGTGGCGGAACGCTGGGGCTTCCTGAACCAGGGGCGCTTCGCCGCCCAGTACCGCGAAATCTACGGCGTCCAGCCCGCCGAGACCCTGCGAAAGGGCCGCTTACCCGGCGAGAGCCCCCATCAGGCTGAAGTCGGACCGGGTGGAGCCGCCGTCCCGAATCGTCGCCAGCCTCACCGCGAGCCTCCCGCCGTGCTTGATGCTCAAGTCACCTGCTCGCGCACAGCAGACATATAACCGATCCCAAATTACCGTGACGAAAATGATATATGTCACAGGCGATCAGGCGGTACCTGCGGATCGGATGAGGTGAAAATATAACTAATACTTGTCAACAGACGAGTAACTGTTATAGTTTCATACGGCGAGCTGGCGTGGACAGCCACGGGTTCGGGCCGCCAGCCGGCTCTTCATGATCCGGAGAGGAACGCCAATGGACTACCCAGAGCTTTCGCTGCTCATCGGCGGGGAGTGGCGCGGCCGCCGGGGCCGTGAAATCCTCCCGGTCATCGACCCCGCCACCGGAAAGGTCCTCGGGGACCTGCCCGTGGCCACCGCTGCGGACCTCGATGCAGCCGTCGACAGTGCCACCTCGGCATTCGCCCGCTGGCGGGAGACGCCGGCGTACGAGCGGTACAGCATCCTGCGGCGGGCTGGCCAGCTGCTACGCGAGCGCGCCGACGAAATCGGCCGCGCTACGACGCTGGAGCAGGGTAAGCCGCTGCGCGAGTCCACCGCGGAGGTGTACGCCGCGGCCGACATCCTCGACTGGTTCGCGGAGGAGGGGCGCCGCATTTACGGACGGATCGTCCCCTCGAGGACGGTCGGGGTCCGGGACCTCGTCCTGCGTCAGCCCGTCGGCCCGGTGGCGGCGTTCACGCCCTGGAACTTCCCTATCACCATTCCGGCTCGCAAGTTGGGTGCTGCACTGGCGGCAGGCTGCAGCGTGGTGCTGAAGCCGGCCGAGGAGACGCCGGCCACCGGGCTCGCCCTGGCCAGGGCACTGGTGGACGCCGGGCTGCCGTCCGGTGTCCTCAGCGTCGTCTTCGGTATCCCGACGGCCATCTCGCAGCACCTGATCGGAGCTCAGCAGATCCGCAAGGTCACGTTCACCGGCTCTACCGCCGTGGGCAGGCAGATCGGTCACCTCGCCGCCGACGGAGTCAAGCGCGTGACCCTGGAGCTCGGCGGGCACGCCCCGGTGCTCGTCTTCGATGACGCGGACGTGGGGAAGGCGGCCCAGCAGGCGGTGGCGGCCAAGTTCCGCAACGCCGGACAGATTTGCATCGCCCCCACCCGGTTCCTGGTACAGGAACGCGTGTACGGCGACTTCGTCGCGAAGTTCGGCGAGGCGATCGGCCGACTGAGGCTCGGCAACGGCCTGGAGCCCGAGACCACGATCGGCCCGCTCGCCCACGACCGCCGGCCGCCGGCGATCGAGGCCCTGGTCAGCGATGCCGTCGACAGGGGTGCCCGCGTGGTCACGGGCGGGTCGTCGGCCGAGGGAGACGGATACTTCTGGCGGCCGACGCTCCTGGCGGACGTCGACGCGGAAGCGCGCGCGATGAACGAGGAGCCGTTCGGTCCCGTCGCGCTGGCTGTGCCGTTCTCCGACACCGACGACGGGCTGCGCCGCGCCAACGAGCTGCCGTATGGGCTGGCCTCGTACGCGTTCACGACGTCGAGGGAGACGGCTTGCGATGTCGCCGAGCGTATCGAGGCCGGGATGCTGGCCATCAACCATTTCCGGTTGACCGGACCGGAAACGCCGTTCGGTGGCGTGAAGGAGAGCGGCTACGGCTCCGAGGGCGGATCCGAGGGCATCGAGGACTTCCTGTTCTCCAAGCTGGTGAGCGAGGGCTGAAGAGTTTGGACATCGTAACGACCCAGGCGGCCATCGTGGAGGGCCCCGGAGTCCCCTTCGAAGTGCACGACGTCACGCTCGACGAGCCGCGCGCCGGAGAAGTGCTCGTCCGGATCGTCGCGGCAGGTGTTTGCCACACCGATCTCGGGATGCAAGCGGCCGGCATGCCGTACAAGCTTCCCGTCATCCTCGGCCACGAGGGTGCCGGAGTAGTGCAAAGCACGGGTCCGGGGATTGACAAGGTGGCTCCCGGCGACAAGGTCCTGCTCAGCTTCACCTCATGCGGGGCCTGCGCGTCATGCCGCGGCGGTCACCCGGCTTACTGCGATACCTGGGTCACCCGCAACCTGCGCACCGGCCTACGCGAAGACGGCACCCCCGTCGCGCGACGCCGTGGACAGCCTGTGGCGGCAAGGTTCTTCGGCCAGTCGTCGTTCGCCACTCATGCGGTCGTCGACGAGCGCAGCATCGTCAAGGTCGATCCGGATGCCGATCTCTCCCTCCTCGCGCCGCTGGGATGCGGCGTGCAGACCGGCGTTGGCGCGGTGTGGAAGGTCTTGTGTCCTGAGCCTGGGCAGACACTGGCGGTATTCGGGTGCGGTGCCGTCGGCATGTCCGCGATCATGGCCGCCGCGCTCCTGCCGCTCGAGGCCATCGTCGCCGTGGACAGGGTGAGCGAACGACTCGACCTCGCCCGCGGCCTCGGGGCAACCCACGTCATCGATACCCGCACCTGCGACGTACGAGAAGTGATCGCCCAGATCACGCAGGGACGCGGGATCGATCAGGCCGTCGAGACGACAGCCAGTCCGCAGGTGCTCCGGACGTCGATAGACGCTCTCGCGGTTCGCGGCACCTGTGCCGTGGTCGGCGCACCGCGACCAGGTACGGAGGCGTCGTTCGATGTATCAGGGATGCTTCCAGGCAAACAGATCGTCGGGGTAACGCTGGGCGACGCAGAACCGGAGACGTTCCTCCCGATGCTCGTAAAACTGCACGCCCAGGGCCGTCTGCCGATTGAGAAATTGGTGCGCTATTACCCTCTGGCCGACCTTAACCGCGCGGCGCAGGACATGCGCGCCGGCCGCACGATCAAGCCAGTGATCCGTTTCTAGGCAATGAGACCGGCCAAGTTACCAGCAAGGAGACTCTCGTGCCAACATCAAAGCCGATGTCGCAGCAGAGCCCAGGGATCATCGAATACGACGAGCTGTTTATCGGGGGAGCGTGGGGCCGGCCGGCCTCAGCGACGCGTCTCACGCTCACCTCAGCGAGCACCGAGGAACCGCTGGGATCCGTTCCGGTGGCCGACGAGGCCGATGTGGACAGGGCCGTTGCCGCGGCCAGATCCGCATTTGATCAGGGCGGAGGCTGGCCTGCCTGGGAACCGGCCCGGCGCGCGGCCGCCATGAGAAGCCTGGCGGACCAACTGCAGGCGCGCGCACCGGAGATGGCGCGCAGGGTCAGCAGCCAGAACGGAATGCCGATCACGCTGTCCCAGCTGGCCGAAGCTGGTACCCCGATCGTGACGTTGCGGTACTACGCCGACCTGATCGAACGCCTGCCCGCCGAAGAGGAGCGCCCCGGGATCAGGGGCGGGACAACCGTCGTCCGCCAGGAGCCGATCGGGGTGGCAGCGGCCATCGCGCCGTGGAACTATCCCCAGACGCTGGCAGCCGCGAAGTACGCGCCCGCGCTGGCGGCAGGCTGCACGGTGGTGCTCAAGCCGTCGCCGGAGACGCTACTCGACGCGTTCCTCTTCGCCGAGGCCGTCGCCGCTTCCGACCTTCCACCCGGGGTCATCAACATCGTCCCCGGCGGCCGCGAGGCCGGCGCCTACCTGGTCGCGCACCCAGGCGTCGACAAGGTCGCCTTCACCGGCTCAACCGCGGCGGGCCGGCAGATCGCGGAGACCTGCGGCCGGATGCTCCGTCCGGTGACGCTCGAACTCGGCGGGAAATCGGCCGCCATCATCCTCGAGGACGCGGACCTCAACCGGCCGGAAATCCAGCAGAGCCTGGTTCGAGCCACGCTGGGCAACAATGGACAGACCTGCTTCATCAGCACCAGGATCCTCGCGCCCCGTTCGCGCTACGCGGAGATCGTCGACACGATAGCCACGCTGGTCTCTTCACTGACCATTGGGGACGCTCTGGACCCGGCCACCCAGATCGGGCCGCTGGTGTCGCAGATCCACCGCGACCGGGTCGAGGGCTACATCGCCAAGGGCGCAGCCGAAGGGGCTCGGCTCGTCACCGGCGGACGCCGCCCACGTCGGCTGACTCGCGGCTGGTTCGTGGAACCGACCGTGTTCGCCGACGTTGACAACCGCTCGACGATCGCCCAGGAGGAAATCTTCGGCCCGGTGCTGTCCTTGATTCCTTACGACGACATCGACGACGCGGTTCGGATCGCGAACGAGTCGAACTACGGCCTCGGCGGCTCGGTGTGGACAAGCGACCCGCGCCGCGGCCGCGAGGTCGCGAACCGCGTGTCCACGGGCACGATAGGGATAAATCGCTACCTGCCCGATACCGGTGCGCCCTTCGGCGGCGTCAAGAACAGCGGAATCGGCCGCGAGCTTGGACCTGAGGGCCTGGCCGCCTACCGGCAGATCAAGTCCATCTTCACGTGAGAGTTCCCGGCCCAGGCGCAAACGCAGCTGATAGGGGCATGCACTGGGGTCGTTTACCCCTAGAGCGCCGGCGGCGCGTGTAGGAGTGTCTGTTGTGACGCGTATCACTGATCAAAGGGAATTAGCGGCTTTGAATCAAGTCGGCCAATCCAAGTTTGAACAGGCCTCCTCCTAGGCCAAGGATCCGGGCAATCTCACTCTTCAGTTAAATTCACCCCTCGGTGCCTGCTCAGAAAGCTCTTGTAAAAGGCAGGACCGCATCCTGTCACGCTTTTCGCCGTTTCGTTCGGCACAAACCGCAAGTCAGTCTCAAAGCAGGAGAAGATATATGGTCAGAAGTCTCGCACCCCGCACCAGACGCGGTGCGGCCGGTGCCTCAACAGCACTTAAGGTCCTGATCGGTGCGGTAGCCCTGAGCACGCTAGGGGCATGCTCGTCAGCCAGCAGTGGCGGGTCCAGCTCGGCCAGCAGCCCGGCCAGCACCTCTCCGAGTAGCCCGGCCAGCAGCTCCGCGAGCAGCACAGGCAGCAGCTCAACCAGCGACTCCGACGTGATGCAGGCCCAGCAACTGCTCGACAAGGCGCACCAGGCCGCGGTCACCGGTCTGTCCTTTGGCACGGTCAGTCCGAGCGACATCGCGGCGTGGAATGCGTCGGACATGCCCGCGCCTACCGCGCCGCCAAGCCAGCCCCTGAAGGTGAACGTCGTTTACGGCATTCCCATCGGGTACGCGCCTTACGCCGCGCACCTCATCAAGGCCATCGGGGCCAAGCTCGGCTGGACGGTCAATATCTTCCCGGCCAGTGCTCCCACCCAGGCGGCCGAGCTCGCCGCGATGCAGCAGGCTGAGCTCGGCAAGCCGAACGCGATCATCTCGGTCGTCGTCCCGGCCACCTGGGTCGGTCCGGCGCTCGCCTCGGCCAAGGCGGCCGGCATCCGCACCGTCGACATCCATCAGGACTCGACCGATGGAAACGGCTACGACGGCCTCGTCCCGTCCGCCGAGGGTGTCCAGAAAGCTCTGCTCGCAGCCTGGGCGGTCGCGAATACCGACGGGAAGGCGAACACGATGCTGGTCGAGGCGCCCGGATTCAGCGATGTCAACGTCCCCGCCGCGCAGAGTTACCTCCAGGCATGCAGCGGCTGCAGCACCATCGTCCAGCAGTTCAACCCGGCCGTTTTCACGGATCCGATCCAGGCGCAGAGCAGCACCAGTTCGGCGCTGTCCGCGCACAGCAGCATCAACTACGTGGTCTGGCCCAGTGGAGGGCTGCCGGTGACGCCCGTGCTGAACGGGATCGCCGCATCCCCCGACTCTGGAGCCCAGCTGCTGGTTGACGACGCGTCGCCGGAGAACGTGCAGCTACTCAGCCAGGGCAAGCTCCCCCTAGTAATGGAAGGGCCCGGCGCGCTTCTCGTGCTCGAGGCCATCGATGACGTGAACCGGATGGCACAGGGCAAGCAGGCGCTCGCGGAAGATTCGCTGCGCATTCCGATCAGCTACTGGACCAAGAGCGAGGCGCCAGCGCCCACTTTCCCGGCCATCACGAAGGCGCAGCTGCAGACCAACGACTGGCTGTCTCCCTTCGCGAACGCGTGGCATGTTCCTCAGCTCGAGAGCGTGATCCTTGGAGTCGCGAGCTGAATGAGCAGCTACGTGCAGTCTGGTTCATTGGCGGACAGCCCGCTCATAGCCGAACTCGCCGTTGACGCGGTTGGCCTACGGAAGGTGTACGGGCCGACTGTGGCCCTCGCCGGCGCGGACTTCCAGGTCTGCGCCGGCGAGATTCACGGCCTCCTCGGTGAGAACGGAGCCGGAAAGTCGACGCTTGTGCGGCTCCTCGCGGGAGTCGAGCGAAGCGATGGTGGTGAGCTGCGCTTCTTCGGAGAACCGGCCAGCGGAGGACCTGCCGAGCGACGCCGGGCGGGACTGGCGTTCATCCACCAGGATCTTGGACTGTTCGCGCAGTTCTCTGTGGCGGAGAACATCGCCCTTTCCAGCGGCTTCCGTCTCCGCGGCAAGTTCATCAACGAGGCCGCGACGATCGCCCGAGCCAGGGAAACCGTGGAGCGCATCGGCTTCGACGTCGACGTGACCAAACCGGTGGGCGGGCTGCCGCTGGCCGATCAGACGCTCGTCGCCGTCTGCCGCGCCCTCGCCGAGGGTGCTCGGCTCATCGTCCTGGATGAGCCGACCGCCTACCTGGAGGCGCGGCAGGTCAGAAAGGTGTTTGACCTGCTCGCCGGCCTGCGTGCTGACGGTGTCGCCTGCGTCCTGATCAGTCATCGCAGCGAGGATGTGCTGCGCGTCTGTGATCGCGTGACGATACTGCGCGACGGCCGCACGATCGCTCGCCGAGGGGCGCGGGAACTCTCCGAGGTGGAGTTGATCCGGCTCATCACCGGTCGCGCTGACGCGTCGGACAGCGCGCCGCGGCGTCCGCCGGTCCGTGGTGGCCGACCGGTGCGATTGCGGGTTGATGCTCTCCGTGGCTCCGGTTTCGGTCCGGTCTCTTTCTCAGTCCACGAGGGCGAAGTCCTGGGCCTCTGCGGTCTGGCCGATGCGGGACAGTTCGCCGTTGGCCGCGCCCTCGTCGGCGACCTCGGCCTATCCGGAGGCGGACTTACGATCGACGGTTCCGATTTCAGCCCTTCCGGCGTGCGTGACGCCCTCAAGGCGGGAATCGGTTTCGTGCCCGCCAATCGCGCCGCGGATGGGCTTGCCGGGGCTCTCACCGCGGGAGAGAACATGCTGATGAGTCCCCCGGGGAGGTGGTGGCAGCCGCTGCGAAGCAGGAACGAGGAAGAGATGTGCCGAAGACTGCTTCAGACGTTCCGCGTGGCTCCGCCCGTGCCTGACTACCAGGTATCGACCTTCAGCGGGGGTAACCAGCAGAAGATCCTGCTAGCCAAGTGGCTAGGCTTCCACCGCCGCCTGGTGATCCTCAACGAACCCTCGGCCGGTGTCGACGTCGGGGCCAAGTCCGACATCCACAAGCAGGTCCGTTCGGACTGCGAGAACAACGGCACGGCAGCACTCGTGATCAGCACCGACTTCCTGGAGATCGTTGACCTGTGCGATAGAGCCCTCGTAATGCGACGAGGGGTCGTAGTCGGTGAACTGGGATCCTCGGAACTCCACCCCGACGTGCTCACCGAGATGGCGTACGGAGGAACGGTATGACTGCCCCCACCAATCCCGCCGCGCGCACTTCCCTGGCGGGAAAGGACGCGCCGCGAGAGAAAATCCCTAGGGCACTGACTGAGCGCGTCGGCAAGTACGGCCTCCTCATATTCCTTATCGTCGCCTTCGCCGGTTTCAGCCTCGCGCGGCCATCGGAGTTCGCGAGCTGGCAGAACATCCGGACCACGCTGGATCAGCAGACGCCGGTCATCATCGGCGGCCTGGCGGTGATGATCCCCCTCCTGACCGGCGAAATCGATCTGTCCGTTGCCGCGAACATCTCGCTCGCCAACATCTTTCTTGCGGGTCTGACGACCAACGGTCACTTCTCGACCCCAGTCGCGGTGATCCTCGCGATCCTGGTGAGCACCGCTGTGGGCCTCCTCAACGGTCTGATCGTCGTGAAGCTGCAGGTGACATCGTTTGTCGCGACGCTTGGCATGGCTACCCTGCTGGGTGGCATCGGGTTGGCCTACAGTCACAGCACTGACATCCTTACGGTGCCGAGCAGCGTGACCACCATGGTCCGCTATCAGGTGATCGGGCTCCCGCTATCGGTGTTCTATGGGTTCGCGGCCATGCTCGTCGTTGGGCTCGTCCTTCGCTACCTGCCGGTAGGACGGAAGTTGCGCGCGGTTGGCGCCAACCCGCGTGCAGCAGCGCTTACCGGGATCCGCCCCGGCCTGTACCGGATCGCCAGCTTCACCTTCGGAGGTACGCTGGCGGGCATCGCGGGAGTCGTGATAACTGGCCAGCTCGGGTCGGCGACCGCTGCTGGAACTGCCGACGCCTTGCTCTTGCCCATCTTCGCGGCAGTCTTTCTCGGCTCCACGGCCTTTACTCCCGGACGACCGAACGTGCCAGGCCTGTTCGTGGCCGCGCTCTTCCTCGCGTTCGTCTCGTCGGGCCTGGTCCTGCTGGGTGCGCCGTTGTGGGCCTCTCCACTGATCAACGGTGCTGCGCTTATCGGCGCCGTCGCCTTCTCCACGTGGGCCTTGCGCATGCAGGCGCGCCAGTTCCGCGCCCAGCAGCTTAAGCAGCTGAGTATCGAGGACGCCATGGACACTGCTGCTGCATCAGCTGCGAGCCTCGGAACAACCGGCGAGAAACCAACGCCGTCGGCATGAGTGAGGTGGACGAAGTCTATCCCGGCGCTCGTGCCCGGTCACCTGGCTATGACCCCGGTGAGCTGCTATTGGCGGATAGGGGCATGCACTTGGCTCATTCACCCCTACAGCGACGGCGGCTTTTCTAGAAGTGTCTGCAGTGTCGCGCATTACTCCCCGAAGGGCCGTCGATGACCACATCAATCTCTTTGCTGTCGCGCCGCGCGGGTCTGCTATCGGGCAGGGCGCAGCGAATGCCGACCATGCCCGCTACATGACGGTGCGACCCGCGAGCCGCGTCCTCAGCTTGATCCGCAGCAACGACTACCCCAGGAGGGACCATGAAGATTGATGTGCACGGGCACCTGAGCGCGCCTGAGTCCCTGTACGCCTATAAGGCGAACCTGCTCGCCCACCGCGGTGCGCACGGCCGGGGCAGCGCCGGGGTCACCGACGATACGCTGCGTGCCGCGCTGACCGAGCCCAGCAAGAGCTTTGGCAATCAGTCCCACCTGCAGCACCTAGACGAGGCCGGCGTGGACATCCAGCTGGTCTCGCCGCGGCCGTA
>Ga0335073_10011791_pt1 | contig 12286 bp, 10 predicted proteins | sample Lox_Sample_22_FD_207093 | JGI IMG/M metagenome (GOLD analysis project Ga0335073, IMG submission 207093) | Soil microbial communities from Loxahatchee National Wildlife Refuge, Florida, United States - Lox_Sample_2.2 | ecosystem: Environmental > Terrestrial > Soil > Wetlands | place: USA... | reverse complement strand
GCGGCTACCTGACGCCAGGCGACGGCGTGCTCCGGGTCTCGGTGAACTCGCAGGAACGCCTCACCCGGCTGATCCGCATCCTCACCAGGCTCGGTGCGCGTCCGGAGGTGACGGCGGAGAGCCGGGTCGATCCCGCGCAGGACCTGGCCTGGGGATCGGGCCGGCCCGGCGTCGGCGCCGCGCCGGCGGCCGAAGGATGGGAGAAGTGGTGGCTGGACGAGCAGGTGCCCGCGCTCGGCGACCACACCCCGCGCGAGGCAGTCGCGTGCGATGTGCACATGATCTGGCTGGAGTCGCTGCTCCGCCGGTTCGAGTACGAGGCGGGCCTGGCCGTTGCCCAGGGAGAGCAAGGCTTCGACACCGCCTGGCTCCGCGCCGAACTCGGCATGCCCGGCCTAGCGCGAGATTAGGGTTTCCGCGCAAGCGCGCGACCCGCACGGGGACTGGCCGCCTTCCCGCGATGCTCCGCCGCTGTAAACGCGGAAAAAAAAGGACAGCAAACGCGGAAGATGTGGCGTGCAATCACGGAGCATGGCTGCTGAACCTCACCCCGCAGAAGATCGCGGAGGCTGACCCCGCGATGCTCACGGACTACCACCTCACGAGACCTTCGCCGTCGGCAACCTTCGGGGCCTGCAGTTTCTCGAAAGCGCCTAGCCGGCCGACTGGAAGCAGCGATTGTCCTGTCTACCGGGATTCACGCCTATACGCACGACGGCTGGATCACGGTACTGCCACTCGACCGGCTGTGGACGTGACCAGCTGCAACGGTGCCGCTGTCAGGCCGGATGGAATGGCACCCACGTAATCTGGCCATCCCCGTGGCGGGTCACGCGGAGGGCGACCCGCAGAGGCAGGCTATATCGAAGGATTGGAAAATACTGGAAATCAATGGAGTGAAGTGCTAGGTTCTGACACAGCGGGTGGCAAGGGGAACTTGGAACGTGGGTCCGCGCGTCGTTTCTCGTTGAGATGGCTTGCGTGTCCGTCGTGACTCTCGGGGCGATCCGGTCAATCGATACAGGATCAGGATGGGGATGCAGGGAGCGTGTGATGCCGCGATTCTGTGCGCTGAGGGGCAGTGGCGCGAGAAACGCCGCGGGTCGGAAGAGGGCCCAGTCGGCCTGCTCGCAGTGCGGTTGGAGATCAGCCAGCATCAAGCCCGTGAGGCTACGGTCCGCTGAAAAGAAAACCCGGCCCACAAGGAGCCGGGTGGTCTATGCCATCAATCGTACCTCATCACCAGTCCGTTGGCTTCCGATAGCCACTTGCGGGATCCGGAAGCTGATGAGCGGTGAAGTCCTGCGCGCAAAGATCTCTCCAGAAGTGTCGGCCGACTCCGGTCGTCGGTGTTCCGCGGAGCGTGCCAGCGATCTCCTTGGATGTCGGGTTGATCAGGCCGACGGGCACCCGCTGGCGAGCCTCTTTTACCGGCAGCTTCAGGTCAGAGTCGTTGGAGACGACCAACACGGCGTCGACTCGCCCGAGGAGCACGTCCAGGAGCAAGTGCGATGCCACGTTGACATCGCTGCCCTTCTCTTCTCGGTGCGCGACCGAAACCATGAACCGCGCGTCGCGCATCTCTGTTCCGGCACCGTCTTGGACCATAACAGGCCAAGCAGGGGCGACCAGGGTGGGCCGGCCGGCCGGCCCTTTCACTGCCAATGGAGCGAACTTCACGCGTGCGACGTACCTGCCGAACTCGATGTGATCGACGCTTCCTGTCACGCTCAAGGCCTTCAGGTAGATGTCCTGGTCAGCGAAGCTCGACCGGCTCTCGTTCGCGTCTACGCGGGCAGTGCAGTAGACCACACGACTGATCGCGGCGTCCGGCCAATTGCCGCGCTCCCGAGTAAGCGTTGCAGCAAGGGCCCTGACGTCGAGCCACCGCCACCCTGCCGTGCTGCGACCGCACAAGGAACGTCCGCCGTAGTAGAGGTTGTAGCCGTCCACATACACGCCAACACGCAACACCAGGTACCTCCCTTTGAAGCGGTTGTCGGGCTGACGTACGCGCACGGGCCGGGGGACCGGGACGAGCTAGGTTTAGCCCGCCCCGGCAAGCGGCGGAGCTGCGACGACTTGCGTCGCAGAAGCGGGCTCAGTGGTCGGCCGATCCCCGCCAACACCTGTACCGCAATGGGGCCGCCGCCTGCGGCCGCTTCCCGGCCTGCGACAAGGAGCTTACTGAACATTAGGCGGTGAGACAACTTGACAGGTGTTGGAGGGGAAGCCTGTCTAAGATAGCTTTCGACCAGTTAAGTAAAGAGGGGGACGATGCAGACGTTTGATAACTTCTTCCGGGCGGCGACCGGGTACGGGCCGCACGCGTACCAGGCGCGAATCGCGCGCGATGGGCTGCCATCGGTCGTGCAGGCGCCGACCGGGACCGGAAAGACCGGGGTGATCCTGGCCTGGTTGTGGCGGCGGCTGAGTGAGCAGCACCGTGACGGGACGCCGCGGCGGCTGGTGTACGCCTTGCCGCAACGGAGCCTGGTCGACCAGGTCGCGGGTGAAGCGGGGAAATGGCTGACGAACCTTGAGTTCACCGGACAGGTCGCCTTGCATGTCGTGATGGGCGGCCGGGGAGAGACTCAGGGGGAGTGGCGGGAGGATATGCACAAGCCCGCCATCGTGGTGGGCACGGTGGACTCGCTGGTGTCGAAGGCGCTGAACCGTGGGTACGGGATCGGGCGGGCGATCTTCCCCATCGACTTCGCGCTGGTGACTAATGGAGCGCACTGGGTCATCGACGAGATCCAGCTGTGCCCGGAGTCGACCACCACGCTCCGACAGCTTGCCGGGTTCGCGGCGAAGTACGGCACGGCGGAGCCGTTCGGACTGACCTGCATGTCCGCGACGGTGCCGGAAGGGCTGCTGGAGACGGTGGATAACCCGATGGCCGGCACGGCGGTCGAGATCCTTCCGGAAGAACGTGTCGGTGAACTCGCGGCCCGGCTAGACGCGGCGCGGACGATCCGGCGGCTGCGGGTCGAACCCGGTGACTGCACGGCGATTGCCGCCGCTGTGCGAGATCTGCATCGGACAGGGACGCTGACCCTGGTCGTGCTCAACACCGTGCAGGCCGCACGGGACGTCTATAAACAGCTACGTGGCGGCTCTTTCGAACGCACGCTGCTGCACTCGCGATTCCGGGGCATCGAGCGCGCGGCGCTGATGGCGGAGGTGGTCGCGCGCCCACAGGACCGGGTCGTCGTCTCCACCCAGGTCGTCGAGGCTGGTATCGACCTGAACGCGGCGGTGCTCGTGACCGAGGCGGCACCGTGGCCGTCGCTCGTGCAGCGAGCGGGCAGGTGCAACCGCACCGGCAAGGTCGAGAACGCCGAAGTCTGGTGGACCCCCCCGGCGAAGTCGGCGCCCTACGAGCAAAAGGACATCGACGCCACCAGCGCGGAGCTGGACAACCTTGACGGCAAGCGCGTCACAGGTGAAGGCCTGCTGGGCAGGAAAGTCTTCACCACACAAGACCAGGTCGCCGTCATCCGGCGCAGCGACTTCACCGCGCTGTTCGACACGTCGCCGGACTTGAGCGGCGCGGACGTCGACATAGCGCCGTACGTGCGGGACGCCGAAGACCTGGACGCCGAGGTCGCCTGGGCCACCTGGACGCCTGGCGAGGAGGGCGCGCCGGAGCCAGATGTCAAGGCACCGCCCGGCGAGAACCGCTGCAGGGTATCCCTCAAGGATGTTTCAACACTCGCCAAGGACCGCGCCGTCTGGCGGCTGGACCAGGTGGCAGGCAGATGGGTCAAGATCACGGCCTCCGGTCCGTCCCGCGCGCGGCCGGGTGAGGTGCTGCTGGTCAACGCCGCCGACGGCGGCTACGATCCGGAGACCGGATTCGACCTCTCAGCACGCGGGCCGGTAGCAGGCAGCCCGTTCCTCCGGACGGCCGTGGAGCTCGCGGCCGGAACCGAAGACTCCTACGGCGCGGATTCCGCGAGCGTGGAGCAGTGCGAGTGGCTGTCGCTGGACCGGCACAGCGAAGACGTCCGCGGCCAGGCCAGGGCGCTGCTCGAAGCGCTCGATCCGACCCTCCCGCCCGGCGCCGCGCAGAGCGCGGTAATAGCCGGCTACCTGCACGATGTGGGCAAGGCGCACAAGATCTGGCAAGACGCGATCTGCCGGCTGGCTACCGGCGATCAAGTCGACGAGATCGACAAGGGCCGCCCCTGGGCCAAGTCAGCCGGCAAGGGAAGGCTTGAGTTCGACGGGAAGGTCGCCTTCCGGCACGAACTGGCGTCGCTGCTGCTGATCGACGGGCCGCTGCACCACCTGCTCGCCCAGGCACCGGACCCCGATCTCACCCGCTACCTGGTACTCGCGCACCACGGCAAGCTGCGCGTGCAGGTCCGTGACCCTGGCGATCTCGTCGTGCTGCCGTCAGGCGAGGCGTCAGAAAAGAAGATCCTCGGGCTGGAGCAAGGGGCGCGCACCGATATCCCGGCGATGCTCGGGCACCCCGCAACCACGCTCACCGTGGACCTGCGCCAGTTCGAGTTCGGCGGTGCGCGCTCCTGGACCAGGACCGTCCTTGAGCTGCGGGACAAGTACGGCCCGTTCGTCCTGGCTTACCTGGAGACTCTCGTGCGCGTCGCCGACTGGCGCGCTAGCGGCGGAAAGGAACTGGCGCGATGACCACGACGACGATCACCCGGCATGTCCTGCCGGGACTGCGGCCAGAACCGCTAGCCAGCTACCTGGCGGGCCTCGGACTCATCCGGGTGCTCGGCGAGCAAGCCGATCCGGCCGCGACGGCGGCCTGGACCCCAGACGGTCTGGCGATCGCGACAAACGTGCCGGACATCGCCCGATGGCTCGCGGACGAGTACGTGCCGACGCCGGTCCTCAGCCCCTGGAACGGCGGCAGCGGGTTCGGCAGCAAGGACAAGGAGCCCTTGCGCAGGCTGAACCTGCTCCGCGAGCACCCCTCGCCGAGGCTCGCGAACTTGCGGGCCGCGATCAAGGTAGCCGAAGCCGTCGTCGCTAAAGCCCGCGACGCGGGATGGATTACCGAATCAGGTGTCGCGGAGAAAGACCGGGTCGTCCTGGAGTTCCGGAACCGCTGCCCCGACGAACTGCTGCCGTGGATCGACGCGGCGATCGTGCTGGCCGACGACAACACCTTCTTCCCGCCGATCCTCGGAACCGGCGGAAACGACGGGCGGCTCGAGTTCTCGACTAACTTCCACCAGCAGCTCATCAACGTTGTCGCCGCATCCGAGAAGGAACGTGTGCGGTCGATCGCCGCTGCCAGGGACCTGCTCGCAGGCACGCAGAGTGCGCAGCTGCACGACGTACCCATCGGCCAGTTCGACCCCGGCAACGCGGGAGGACCTGGGTCGTCCCAGTTCGGCGCGGCGGGCTCGCTCGCCAACCCGTGGAGCTACATCCTGGTCGTCGAAGGCTCGCTGCTCTTCGCCGCGAGCGCGGCGCGCCGCAATCAGCACGCCGCGGGCCGGGCCGCGATGCCCTTCACGGTTAACAGCTCGCCGGACGGGTCGGCAAGCGGCGCGGCAGGCGAGGAATCTCGGGGTGAGGTCTGGGCACCGATATGGGGCCAGGAGTTCACGCTCGCTGAGATCCGGCAACTGTTCGCCGAGGCGCGTGCCTCGTGGCGCGGCCGCCCGGCGCGGCGGGCCGTCGATTTCTACGCGGCGACGCGTTCCCTCGGCGTGGCCAGGGGAATTGACGAGTTCACCCGCTATGGGCTACAGCGCCGTAACGGACTGGCGTTCGCGGCCGTCCCGCTCGACCGGATCGTCGTCCGTGCAGAGCCAGCCGTGAAACTGACTGCCAAGGTGGAGGACTGGGCCGCACGGGTGAGCGGCAGCGATGCGTCGACCGCCGTCGCGGAGGCAGCACGCGGCTTCCAGAAAGCGCACCTGGACTTCGCCCGTGACGGTCGGCCATGGCCGCTCGCCCGCATGCTCGCCGCGCTGACCACGCTAGAGATGGCCGTCGGCCGCAGCGGGCGGGCGAAGGAGTCCATACAGACGCGCTACGCGCCGCGGGCCGGCGACTTCCTGCCGGTGCTGAGCCAGATCCGGTCTGCCGAAGCCGAACTGCGCGTCGCCGTCGGCATCGCCTCCTGTGCCACGTGGCCCGCCGATGGCCCTGCCCGGACCATGCGCCACATCCTTCTCCCGGTCGACCCAGGAAACAGCTGGCGAGACGCCCCGATCGTCCCCGGATTCGGGGCCAGGCCACTCGTCGGCGTGCTGGCAGACGTGCTGGTCTGGCGCTCTCGCACCGCGGCCGCCGAACACAACGCGGACAAGTTCCACGGCATCGCCACCTTCCCGTCCGGTATCCCGGTGCCCGCAGCCGACTTGCACGCGCTGGTCCGCGGCGAACTCGACGAGGCGGACCTTGACGTCCTGTTGCGGGCCTGCCTGGCACTGAACTGGTGGCAGGTCAGGCATGACTGGACAGCGGAGACTCCGGACGTTCCGGTCACCACGCTCGGGCTGCTGCACCCGCTGGCCGTCGGCCTGCGGCCGGGCAACGCTCGCGATGAGCCCGACGACGAGCCAGTTCCCGCTCTTTCCCCCGAATGGGCGGCGCGCCTGGCCGCCGATCAGGTGAGCCGCGTCCACGACGAGGCCGCAGCCCGTCTGCGACAAGTCGGCTGGACCGCAGTCCCTGCCCCGCCCGGGCAGGCCAACAGCGACGGCACCCGCATCGCTGCCGCTCTCGTCCCGCGCTGCCTGGCCCCGAAGGCGGTGCTCCGAATGATCGCGTACTACACCAACCCCCAAACTGAGGAGCTGTCATGACCGTCTACCGCACCGTGCTCGAAGCCGACCTCACGCCGCTGGCGGGGTCCCTGATACAACCCACCAGGTTTCCCGACCTGGGCGCCGCGGAGTTCGGCGACAACAAGCTGCTCGTCGAGTCCGCGCAGAGCATGGCGAACTGGCTGGAGGGCACGACCTGGGACGTCGCGACAAACAACCAGGTTCCTGAACTCGCCGACGCCGGCGTGCCCTACGTCCGCATCGTCGATCAACAACGCAACTTCCTCTCCTCTAGCAGGCTCGAGGCCCACCGTCTTGCCTCCGCCTACATCATGAAGGGAACTGTCGGCGACACGTCCGGCGAGAAGTGGATGGAGACCCGACTTGGCCTGGAGAAAGGCCGCCCGCTCGACTACCGGGCCGTCAGCCAGGCCTGCTTCAGGCTGGACCCGGTGTCGCTGGTCCACGGCGTCTTCTTCGCCCGCAAAGACTGGCCATGGCAGCCGAAGATATCCCGCGCCGTGACCAGCTTCATCGAGGCGGCTGGTGTGAAGCCCGCGGTCTCGGGCGGGGTAAAGCGCGACGTCGTGGTCAACGAGGCCAAGGGGAACGCCACCGCCGAGGGCTACGGCACCGTTCCGCACCACCGGGTTGAGTACACGGCGGAGACGATCACCGCCTACTTCACCGTCGACCACGCGCAGCTGAGGTCCTACGGGCTGTCCGCGCCCGCGACCGCGCTGCTCGAGGCACTGGCCGACTTCGAGATCGCGACGCTGCTCGACCGGGGACTGCGGCTGCGCACCCGGTGCGACCTCGTGGTCCGTACGGTCAGGGGCGAACGTCCGGACGCCGCCGAGGCCGCCTCGCGAATCGCCAAGTTCGCCGCGGACTGCCATGACGAACTCGGCCCGGTCACCGAGGTTGTCCACGCCGGGCGAGGCAAGTAACAGTGGCGACCACGCTCGCGTTCCGCTTCCCGCTCGGCAGGTACCACGCCAACCCGTGGGACCGGGCCGTCAACGAGGGCGCTTCCGAATGGCCGCCGTCGCCGTGGCGGATCCTCCGCGCCCTCATCGCCACGTGGTACACCCGCTGGCCGGACCTGCCTGCCGCCGAGTTCGACGCGCTTCTCGACGCGCTCGCCGATCCACCGTCCTACAAGACGCCGCCGACGGGCACCGGTCACACCAGGCACTACCTGCCGGATCTGGAGCACCGCAAGGCAGAGACCGGGAACACCGCCCTCACCCTGGACCCGTTTCTCACCATCAGCCGTGCAGCTGAGCTCCTCGTCCACTGGGACGCGGACCTGCCCGCCGGACAGCGCGCAGTCCTCGCCAAGCTCGCCGAGCTCATCCCCTACCTGGGACGTTCGGAGTCCGCGTGCCACGCCCGGCTCCTCGGAGCGGACGCAGCGGGCACCTCAGACGAGGAGGACCCAGTGCCCGACCAAAGGTGGTGGCGGCCGGAGGCGACCGGCGGGACGAGCAGGACGCGGCTGCTCGCCCCGGTCCGGCCCCTGGACCGATCGGTCCTTGAGGCGACTACGGGTGGCGTTCGCAAACAGCGGCGCACCGTTCCGCCGGGCACCCGCTGGGTCACGTACGCAATGGGCCAGCCAGAGCCATCTCCAGAAACCAGGATCCGGCGGTCACGCGAATTTAAGCCGCCCACTGCTGTCCGGTTCGCTGTTATGGGCCGCGCGCCGGTCCAGCTCACGCAGGGCGTCCTGGTCGCCGACGAAGCGCACCGGGTTGCCGGACAACTGCTGGAGAAAGCCGGGATTCCGGACGAGCGCCGCCAGGAGATCATGGGAACGCGCGGAGCCCCCAGCGGTCACCGGCACGCTCACTGGATTCCAGTCGGTGAGGCTGGGCAGACGGCCCCGGCCGTTCGGAATCTGATCATGTGGGTCCCGGTCCCGGACGGGCTGCGAGCGGAAGAGGTCGGCGCGGTCCTGCGCCTGGGCTCGCTGTCCGGGAAGCGCGGCGGCGAGGACGGTTACGAGGTGCGGGGCTTCCCCGAGGTGCGGCTGTTGTTCCAGGCTGCCGGGCGGATCGAGGACGTGGCGCCGGAGCTGTGCGCGGCTCCTCCCGCCCGGCTGTGGCGGAGCGTCACGCCGTACCTCCCGGTCCGGCACCGCCACCCGAACCGGGAGACGACCGAGGAGTTCCTGGCGTCGGACGTGGCCGCCGAACTGCGTTACCGCGACTTGCCCGCCCCGGTGTCGGTGACTCCTGTCGAGCCAAGCGCCGGGCGGGCGGCCCAGTTCCGCCGTTACCGGATGGACGAAAAGCTGCGGCACTCGCGAGCGGGCACTGGGCTTGTGCTGGAGTTCGCCGCGCCGGTCTGTGGCCCGCTGCTGCTCGGCCAGCTGAGCCACTTTGGCTTCGGCGTCTTCGCGCCGGAAACCCGATAGCCGGCGCAACACCCTTAGCCGGTGAAGGTGACGGTCAGGACGTCGAGGCCGGCGATGCGATCGAAGTGCCGGCGGTTGGCGGTTCCGACCCGCCATCCGGCAGTGATGGCGGTTGCCGCGACGAGCCGGTCGTGCGCGCGGACGTCCTGGCCAGCAGCGGCGAGTCCAGCCCAGATGCGGGCGTGCACGCGAGCAGCCAAGAGGCCGAAAGTCAGCGGGGGAAACGCGGCCAGGACCGCCTCGACGAAGGCCTCGCGGCGTGCTCGATGCTCCGGAGTGGCGCGGTGCACGCCATGCAGCAACTCGGAAGCCGTGATGGCGGCGATCCCGACCTCCTCGTCAGGATCCAGTTGCTCTTCCAGGCGCCTGCTTACCTCGGCCATCGCGCTCTCCGGTGGCAGGCTCCGGACGGCGCGTTCAAGATCAATGAAGACGGTGGTGTCTAGGAGCGTGCCCACGGGTCATCCGGAGTTGGCCCCACGTCGGCGAGCACGGCCTCCATGTCGTCAGCAAAACGGGGATCCGGCAGGGCCGCGCCGGCGAGCAGCCCGAGTGCCTCGCGCAGCGGCCGTCCGTGCCGCGTAGCAGGCGGGCCGACTGCGGTGTCGTCTGGATGCATGATGACGAAAGCCGGGCGTTCATGACTCACGACGACCACCCGCTCGTGACGGGCGACCGCCTCGCGGGCATGCCGGGGAATCCGTACCTCCTCGGCCCTGATTATGGTCATGACTCCACGATAACACTTCGACCGTACGGAACCGTACGGGACCGTACGGTTAGCCGTGCCGCAAGCCTGATGGGCAGTGGCAGCCGCCCCGCTTCGTTCGGGATAATAGAAAAGAATAGCCTGGAAATTACTGGAAAACGCTAGAGTAAGCCGCATGACGCTCACCGAAGTGCCGGAGTTGGTTCCGGCACGCATGCTCAACGAGTACGCGTACTGTCCGCGGCTGTTCTTCCTCGAATGGGTAGACCAGCTCTGGGCCAACTCCGCTGACACGGCCGAGGGCGACTGGCAGCATCGCCGCGTCGACGCCGGGGGAGGGGCCGCCCCGCTGCCGGAAGAGGGCGTCCTGAAACAGGCGCGTTCGCTGGAACTGGCCAGCGAACGCCTGGGCATAACCGCGAAGCTGGACCTAGTCGAGGCGGCCGAAGGCGGCGTCGTGCCCGTCGACACCAAGAAGGGCCATCCGGGGCGGGACGGCGGGGCATGGGAGGCTGACGCCATCCAGGTGTGCGCGCAGGTCCTGCTGCTGCGCGAGCACGGGTACACGGCGGAGCGCGGCGAGATCTTCTACGCCGACACCCGCCAGCGCGTGCCGGTCGAGATCACGGAATCGCTGGTCGCGCGCACGCTGCAGATCGTGGAAGAAGCGCGGGCCGTGGCAACGCGGCTCGCGCCCCCGCCGCCTCTGCAGTCGAGCCCGAAATGCGGCCGCTGCTCGCTCGCCGGAATCTGCCTGCCAGACGAGGTGAACGTGCTCGCCGGCCGGGAAGTCGCCAGGCCGCGACGGCTTATCGCCGCGGACCCCGACTCCTACCCGTTGTACGTGACCGAACAGGGCTCGATGGTCGGCATCGACGGCGGTCAGCTCGTGGTGTCCAAGTACCGCGAGGAGCTGGTGAGCGTACGGCTGATCGACGTGCTGCACGTGGCGCCATTCGGGAACGTCCAGGTGACGGCACAGTGCATGCGGACCCTGTTCGACCGGGGCATCGAGGTCTTCCACTTCACGTACGGCGGCTGGCTTTCGGGGGTGTCGACCGGCATGCCGAGCAAGAACGTGATGTTGCGCATCCGTCAGTCGGGGGCGGCTGCACGGCGTGATCTGGCTGTCCCGCGAGCGATGATTAAAGGCAAGATTCGAAACGGGCGCGTGTTGCTCCGGAGGAACGGCGACTCTGTAGACCGGGTTGTCGTCCAACTGGCAGCGCTCGCTGAACAAGCAGGGCAGGCTACGGATGCCGCATCCTTGCTCGGCATCGAGGGAGCCGCGGCACGGCTGTACTTCGAGGCCTTCCCGTCTTTGCTGCGCACCGACGGACTTCCGGGTCCCGCGTTCACTGGCCTGCGCAACCGGCGTCCGCCGACAGACGCGGTGAATTGCCTGTTGTCGTTCTGCTACGCGCTATTGGCGAAAGAAATGCTGGCAGCCTGCCTCGTAGTGGGCTTTGACCCGTACCTCGGACTGTTCCACCGCCCTCGCTTCGGTCGTCCCGCGCTTGCACTGGACCTAGCCGAAGAATTCCGGCCGTTGCTCGCCGACTCGTGCGTCCTGACCTTGATTAATAACCGGGAGCTCGGTGCCTCGGACTTCGTCGTCCGAGCCGGAGCCGTGTCCTTGACGGAAGATGGCCGCCGTGCGGTGCTCCGCGCGTGGGAAAGGCGCATGACCACGACTGTGCGGCACCCCGTCTTCGGATACTCGGTTTCGTATCGGCGGGCCGTCGAGTTGCAAGCCCGGATCCTGGCTGCGTGCCTGAACGGCGAATTGCCTGCCTACGAGCCGCTGGTCACTCGCTGATGGCCCGCCGCCGATATCTCGTCGCCTACGACATCCGTGACGACCGTCGGCTGCGTTTGATCGCTGGGTGCATGGAAGGCTACGGGACGCGAATCCAGTACTCCGTCTTTGTCTGCGACCTCTCTGATCGAGAGAAGTACATCATGCGTGGCGACATCGAGGCTCGCATGAAGCTGTCAGAAGATAGCGTGATGGTCGTCGACCTAGGGGCCGCCGGTGACTCGTCACGCTTCTTGTTCCTCGGCCACCACGAACGACTGCCATCCTCAGGAGCGGTCATCGTATGAGCCGCTTGCGAGCGCTGGGGTGCTCACCCGGTTCCTAGGGAGCGCTCGCACGCAGGTCAGCCCGCGTTTTCCGTTTCTTGACACGTCCATAGTGGTAACTTCCGAGGTAGTCGTTGCCAACTGCTCGCTCACCGAGCTGTTCTCGCAGCTCAACCGGCTCAAATTTCGCGAGCCGTGCTCCGGCCGCTCGTCGGCCGGCTCCATTGCGGCACCACGGACCGGTAAATCCCTACCGGACGTAGGTGAGTGCTCCGGCCGCTCGTCGGCCGGCTCCATTGCGGCGGCGTC
>Ga0335073_10011790_pt1 | contig 12286 bp, 10 predicted proteins | sample Lox_Sample_22_FD_207093 | JGI IMG/M metagenome (GOLD analysis project Ga0335073, IMG submission 207093) | Soil microbial communities from Loxahatchee National Wildlife Refuge, Florida, United States - Lox_Sample_2.2 | ecosystem: Environmental > Terrestrial > Soil > Wetlands | place: USA... | reverse complement strand
CAGGCGGCGGGTGCGCTCGTTGTCACTGCGCAGCGACCGCTCCACCGCGGCGACCGCGTTGTCGTAGTTCACCGACAGCTGCACGCTGCGCCCGTTCCGGCCCGAGTGCAGCGTCACCTGGCGCCGGACCGGCTCACCGTGCAGCACGATGTCGCGCTCGTGATCGGTCAGTGACCGGTAGGGGACGTCGAGCCGGACCCCGAGCTCTCCCGCGGCGTACATCGATAGCCGCCGGCCGCCGGAGTTCCACGGCAGCACCGCGCCCTCGGCGATCGTCTTGTCCGGGTCGGGCACCAGGGCGCTGACGTCGACCTCGGACCGCACGCCCAGGCCGTGGCAGGCCGGGCACGCGCCGTAGGAGTTGAAGGCGAAGGACTCCGCGCTGGGATGCTCGAAACGCGCGCCGCATACCGGGCAGACGATCTCCTCGCGGAGCGCGGCCATCGACGGCGCGACCCGGTGCCCGTTCGGGCACAGGTGGGAGCCCAGCCGCGACATCGTCAGGCGCAGCACGTTGAGCACCTCGGACATCGTGCCGACCGTGCTGCGCGGCCCCGGTACCGGCGGGCGCTGCCGCAGGGCCAGCGCGGGCGGCAGGTGCTCGATCCGGTCCACGTCCGGCCGCTGCGCCTGGGTCAGCCGCCGGCGGCTGTAGGTGCTCAGGCCCTCCAGGAACCGGTGCAGGCCCTCGGCGTACAGCGTGCCCATGGCCAGCGATGTCTTGCCGGATCCGGACACCCCGGCCACCGCGACCGTCCGCCACAGCGGCACGTCGACGTCGATATCCCGCAGGTTGTTGTGCCGGGCTCCGCGCACCCCGATGACCGCGGGCAGGGTCTCCGGCACCGGAACGTCACTGGCCGCCATACCTGGCAACTTATAGCCGTCCGGGGAGCGCTAACGCGCGGACGGCGGTGAGGAGCCGCAGTTCGCGGGCAAGGTGGACCGCCGCTGATCGGTCCTCGGCACCGAGTTTGGCGTAGATGCTCCGGATGTGGGTGCTGACGGTGTTCACCGACACCGACAGTTCAGTGGCGATCTGCGGCCGGGACAGGTTGGTCGGGAGGTACCGCAGCACCCGGAGCTCGACCGGGCTGAGCTCCCGCGCCTGCGGCGACGGGTGCCGGTCGTGAGCCGCGGCGGATGAGCCGTAAACGAGGTCGAGGATGTCCGTGAGCAGCGAGGCGTGCGCGGTCTGGTGCCGCGGCAGGGACTCAAGCAGCTCCCGGGAACCGGTCATCGCGAACGGCAGCACCAGCCGGTCAGCCTCGGCGAGGGCTAGCGCGCGTTCGGCGGCCTGGTGCGCCGCCCGCTGGTCACCGAGCTCCTCATCGGACTGCCCGGTCACCGGACAGGCCAGGAACGCGGCCTGTTCGACGACGTCGGCCAGGTGACCGCGCCGCCTGGCCAGCGAAAGCTCCAGGGCCGCGATCGCCACCCGGAGACGGCGCTGGCGATCCGGCGGCGTCGTCTCGGCGTGCGACTTGGCTATGGCCAGATGGGCGGCCGCCTCGTCCAGGCGCCCCTGGAGCATGTCGCCGCCCGCCCGCACCAAGGCCAGCTCGGGGTCTGCGCGGACGCCCGGCGGGAAGGCCTGCACCAGCACCTCGATGGTCCGGGTCTGACCATCGAGGGTCAGGCTGAACAGGTGATCGGCGAGCAGCCGGGCCGCATCAGGCCAGTCGCCCGCCGCCTGGGTATGCCGGATGGCGTCGGCAACCTGGCCATGCCGGGCGAACCACCCGGCGGCCCGCCGGTGCAGCGCCGGCAGTTCCTCGGGTAGCGTCCGGCGCAGCTCCAGCCGGAGCAGATCTCCGAACATCTGGTGGAAACGGAACCACGTCCGCCCGGGGTCGAGCGATACCACGAACGCGTTCGCGTCTTCCAGGTCCAGCAGGATCCGTTCCGACCCGGGGCGGCCGGTCAGCAGGTCGGCCAGCTCGCCGTTGACCCGGTCGAGCAGCGAGGCGCGCAGGAGCAGATCCTGCACCTCGCCGGGCTGGCGGTCCAGCATCTCGGCGAGCAGGTACTCGGCGACCGTCCGGTCGGTGCCGGAGAACTCCGCGACGAACCGCTCCGGGTCCGGGTGGCCCGCCAGGGACAGCGTCGCCAGCCGCAGGCCCGCGGCCCACCCTTCGGTCCGCTGGTCCAGCAGCGCCGTCCCGGCCTCTGACAGCGTGATACGCGAGACTTCGAGCAGCTCGCGGGTCTCCCGCTCGGTGAACCGGAGGTCCGCCGCGCGAATCTCGGCCAGCTCGTCCGCCAGCCGCAGCTGATGCAGGCCCAGCCAAAGATCACGGCGGGCGGACACGATGGCGTGCGCTTGCGACGGGAGGTTCGCGAGCAGGCGCGTGAGCTGAGCGAGCGCCTCCGTGGAGGCCAGCTCGTGGGCATCATCGACCACGAGGATGACCCGGCCGCGGTGCTCGGCGAGCTCGGCTAGCACCGTGTCGACCATCGCCCGCCCGTTGAAGTCAGGCGTCACGGCCGGCGGTTCACCCGGGGCTGTGCCGCAGGCCTGACGGACGGCGTTGAGCAGGTCAAGCCAGAAAAGCTGGGCGTCATACTGGTCGCGGCGCACGTGCACGACGGCGAGCCGGTGCGCCCGGTCCGGACGGTCAGCCCAGGCGTGAAGCAGCGACGTCTTCCCGCTGCCGGCCGGCGCGGAGATGATCGTCACCTTCCGCGCTACCGCGCGGTCGAGGCGGGCGAGTTCCCGTGCCGCCTCGGCGTGCAGCGCCGTACGCAACGCCGCCGGCATGCTCTCCTCCAGCGCCTGCTGGATCAGCAGATGCCGGAACGCCAGATCCGGGTCGGAGCCGATCAAGATGCCCGCCGCCACCGCCTCCTGGACGCCGGCCGCCAGCTCCGACGCCGGCCTGCGCAGGACCACGGCCAGATCGGTGACCGCGAACCTTCCGCCGAGCAGCGCGGCGATCCGCAGCATCTGCTCCGTGTCGGCCGACACGGAGCTGAGCCGGTCAGTCAGCACGGTGGCCAGCGAGGCTGGCAGTCGTTCTCCGGCGGCCGAAACCTCGGCGGCGGCCGGGCCGATTTCCAGCGCGTGTTCGCGCACCATGGCGTCGACTAGCTCGCGCACGTACAGCGGATTGCCGGCGGCCTGCGCGGTCAGCTGCCGCAGCGCATCCCCGGGCGGTGATCCGAGCATCACCGTTACCAGGGCAGTCACGTCGGTTTCTGGCAACGGGCCCAGCTTGACCACTGTTCCCCCGTGACGGATCACGGCCGCGCGGAGCTCTCGCACCTCGGCCCGCCGCGGAGCTGGCCGGCACGTCCCGATCAGCAGCAGCCGCAACTGGCCGATAGAGGCGGCGAGCTGGTGCCACACGATCAGTGACACGTCGTCGGCCCACTGCAGGTCATCTAGGACGATGATCGCGGGGGCGGCCGCGCAGAGCTCGTCCACCAGCCCCACCAGCATCTCGATGCCGGTAAGCGACGCATCACCGTCCGCGAACAGTCCTTGCCGGAGGCTGCGGAGCAGGTCAGCGGTGTGCGCACGCCGAGGGTCCGGCGAGCCCGGCCGCACCCGAAGGCAGTCCAGCATCACGCGCAGCGGCAGCCGCTCGGTGAGCTTGCCCGCGGCCCCCCAGCCGATATCCCACCCCGGGACGCTGCCTGCCGCTACGGCCTCGGCGACCAGGGACGACTTGCCGATGCCGGGTTCGCCCTCGACCCAGACCACCGCTCCCTCACCGCGGCTGAGGGCCTCGACACCAGCGCGGACGATCGCGAGCTCCTGCCCGCGACCCACCCACTGCGGCGGCCGGTCAATAGACCACATGGCAGTAACGTATGTCCCGCCCGGCCGCTGCCGCATCCGGCAGTCTTACCCCGGCTGTCCCCTGGCGGCGGGCGCCCGGCGGCCGCACGCTAGCGCTGCGCCGAGAGCAGCCGCATCTCCCGAGCCCGCTGGACCGCGGAGGAGCGATCCTGCGCCTGGAGCTTCGCGTAGATGTTGCGGATATGGGTGTTGACGGTGTTAACCGAGAGCGACAGCTCGCTGGCGATTTCTGGCCGGGACAGGTTAGTCGGGAGGAACCGCAGCACCCGCAGCTCACTGGGACTGAGCTGCTCGGCCTGAGGCGAGGTGTACTCGTCGCGTGTGTGCGCCGATGTGCCGCGGATGACCTCGAGGATGTCGGCCAGCAGCGCGGCGTGGGCGGTTTGCTGCCGGGGCATGGCTTCGAGCAGCTCACGTGCTCCCGCCATCGCGAAGGGCAGCATGAGCCGGTCGGCCTCGGCCAGGGCCAGGGCGGCTTCGGTGGCCGTGATGGCCGCGCGCTCGTCGCCGAGTTCCCGGTGCGCCAGTGCGGCCAGCAGGTTCGCCTCAACGACCGTCATGTATCCGATGACCGAAGCCGTGCCGCTCTGCACACCCTTGACCGCGGCCAGAGCGCCGGCCGGATCGCCGTCAGCCAGGCACACCGCCGCGGCGGCATTGGCCACCTCACCGGAGGAGGCCAGTTCTGCGTCCAGTGCCGCCAGCGCGGCCCGCGCTTCGCTGAGGCGCCCGAGCCTGGCTTGGGTACTGATGCTGAAGCCCGCCAGCTGGCGCGCCAGGGCATGTGAGCCCTCTAGCTGGGCCTGAAGGTACTCGGCCGCCTGGTACTCGGCAAGTGCCTCGCGCAGCTTGCGGCGGCCTGCCAGCAGCATCCCGGTGGCCATGTGCAGCAGCAGCCTGATGACAGGCCCGGTGTCTGTCTCCAGGGCGCGGGCGGTGCGCTGCAGCCAGCGCTCGCCCTCGTCGAAATCACCCGTCCAGATCAGAGCGCCTGCGAGGTTCATGAGCGCCGGCGAGATGACGGGCTCGGCGCCCCAGCCGTGCTGCTCGGCGAAGGCTATGGCTTCCCGGCACCGCCGCCGGGTCGTGGCGAAGGACTCGATCTTCGATGCGAACGCCAGCTCGGCCAGGCAGGCCACTTCGAGGTAAGGCCGCCCGATCTTCCGGGCGAGATCGGCGCCCTCCTGCAGGTGCCGCTGGCTGTCCCGGTTCGCCAGCGCCCAGGCTTCGATGGTTCCGAGATTCATGAGCGCGACTGCGCGCAGGTCGCTGTCCAGTGCGATGTCCTCGTTGGACTGCCCGGTTATCGGCGCGGCGAGGAGTCTGACCTGCTCGGCTACTCCCGCGAGATTGCCGCGCTTGCGCGCGAGCGACAATCTCAGCGCCGCGGTCGCCACCTCCAGGCGGTGCCTGCGGTCTGGCGGCGTCGACGCGATTGCGGCTTCGGCCACGGTCAGATGGGCGGCGGCCTCGTCCAGATGGCCCCGGGCCAGATCGCTGGTCGCGCGAACCAGCGGCAGATCCCCGCCGTCGGTGACGACACCCGGCGGGAAGGCGCGCAGCAGCGACCTGATGGTCTGGGCCTGCCCGTCCAGGGTCAGCCCGAAGGAGTGGTCAGCGAGCAGGCGCGCCGCGTCGCACCAGTCACCTGCGGCCTGGGTATGCCGGACGGCTTCGACGATCTCGCCGTGCTCGGCCAGCCACCGCGCGGCGAGCCGGTGCAGGGCCGGCAGTTCCTCGGGCAGCCGTCGGCGCAGCTCAAGCCGGAGCAGGTCGGCGAAGAGGTGGTGATACCGGAACCAGGTCCGGGCCGCGTCTAGCGACACGACAAACGCATTGGCGTCTTCGAGACCGAGCAGGATCCGCTCGGAGCCGGGGTGGCCGGTCAGCAGGTCCGCCAGCTCGCCGTTGACCCGGTCGAGGAGAGACAGGCGCAGGAGAAGCTGCTGGACCTCGGGCGGCTGGCGGTCCAGCATCTCGGCGAGCAGATAATCGGCCACCGTCCGGCTGCTACCAGAGAACTCCGCGACAAATCTCTCCGGGTCCGCGCTGCCGGCCATAGAGATCATCGCTAGCCGCAGGCCAGCGGCCCAGCCTTCCGCCCGGTGGTGCAGCATGGCCACCCCGGCGTCCGACAGCGTGATGCCCGAAGCCGCCACGAACTCGCGGGTCTCGCGCTCGGTGAATCGCAGGTCCGCCGCGCGGATCTCGACCAACTCGCCAGACAGGCGCAGCTTGTGCAGACGCAGCGGCAGGTCACGCCGCGTGGCGAGGATCGCGTGCACATGCTGCGGGAGCCGCTCCAGGAGCCCGGTCAGCTGCCCGAGCGCGTCCGGCGAGGCCAGCTCGTGGAGATCATCGATGATCAAGAAGGTGCGCTCGCGGTGCTCGGCGAGCTCCGAGACGACCCGGTCGACGACGGCCGCCTCGTGGAAGCCGGGTGTCGCCGCTGGCGGTTCGGCTTCGCCGGGCGTGCCGGAAACCTCGCGGACGGCGCTGAGGACGCCCAGCCAGAACTGCTGTGAGTCCTGCTGGTCGCGCCGTACCTGGATGACCGCCCGTCCGTACGGCCGGCCCGGACCATCGGCCCAGGCCCGGAGCAGGGAGGTCTTGCCGCTGCCCGCGGGCGCGGAGATCAGCGTTACCTTCGCCGCCGCTGCGCGATCGAGGGACGCGACAAGTTCCCCGCGCTGAATGAGGCGCGGAGCCGCCGGGCCCGGTGACCCTTTGAGCACCTTGTCAGGGTACGTGCTCGGGCACTGACCAGAGCAAGACCTTGCCGGTGCCTGTCGGTCAACTACGATTGTGGTCGCCTCGGGCGACATCGACCTCCAGGAGTCAGCATGCCGCTGGTGCGCCACTGCAGGCACTGCCTCGGCGACTGCCCCGGTGACTGCCTGCTCCCTGGCGACGAGGGGCTGTGCATCCACAGTCCTGTCCGGCGGCTCTCACTTCGCGAATGGCTCTACCTGACGCGAACGCGAGGATTCTGGCGGTCGCTGTTCCTCGGCCGCCGATAGCGCGGTCGTCGAGCCACTCGTCCTGGGTGATCATCGGGTCTCCTTGAGCGCGCGGGCCAGCGCGGTCAGGCCTCGCGCGGCCGTGGACTTGACGGTGCCGGCGCTGATGCCGAGCGTGGCGGCGATCTCCGCCTCGGACAGACCGGCGTAGTAGCGGAGCATCCGGGTCGGCGAGCCGGTCCGTGCGCTGGTGCATCCGGAGGAACACGTCCTGCACGACGTCCTCGGCGGCGGCCCGGTCGCCGAGGATGAACGCGCCCAGCCGGACCAGTTCAGACCGCCGGCACCGGAACACCTCGGCGAGGCTCTCCGCAGCAGATCCGCTCGGCTTCATGCACACCACACGAACGGGATGGCCCTTTGGTTGCCCGGGGAGACCCCGGACTGCGTCCTCCACTCTGCATACCCGGATAGGGGAACCTGTCACGAACAGGGTGGGTTCCACCGCTATCGACGACGCCAGTAGCCTGGCGGCTGGGTGCACTGCGCCGTGGCCCGGGCTGGCGTGGCAGGCGCGTCCAGGATCAGCAGGTCGCGGGCGGGGGTGAAGTCGGCCCTCTAGTCGGCGAGGAGCAGGCGGTGCCACGTGTCGGTGAGGAAGCGCTGGTAGCGGCGCGGGGTCCAGCCGCGCTGGCCCACCAGCAGTTCGTAGAGTTCGGTGGCGTTGGTGGCCCAGACGATGTCGGCGGCCTCGTCGGCGTCCAGGCGCAGGGGGCGGGCGCTGGCCAGGTCGGCGACGAACAGGCGCATGTTGGCGGCGCGGCGCTCAGCGATCTGGTGCCAGAGCTGGGCTAGTTCCGGTTCGTCGGGGGCCTGCCGGATGATGGCCAGCACGAGCGCCAGACGGGGGGCGATCGCGGTGATCGCCGCGGCGTAGATGGCGATCTTGGCCCCGGCGTCCGGGGCGGCCTGGATGGCGCGTACGTAGTCGCGCTGCTCGGCTGGGATGGCCTGGTCGGTGCCGGAGATGGCGGTCTCGATCAGCAGCCGGGCCAGGTCGGGCTTGCGTCCGGCTGCCGCGTAGACGGTGTCCAGCGCCACCCCGGCCCGGTCGGCGATCGCGGTCATCGAGGTGGCGGCGTAGCCGCGCTCGGTGAACAGCTCGCGGGCGGCGTCCAGGATGGCCGCGCGGGTGCGGGCGGCGGCCTGGCGGCGGCCGGTGGCGTCATAGCGCCTCTTGACGGGGCCGGGCATGAGGGTCATGATACCTATATTCATCCGAAGATAGTTCGGATCAATACGGGGAGGATCCGATGACCTACGCGTACACCTATGACGTGCCGATCAACGCCGAGATCTACGCCCGCATCAAGGACGGCCTGGGCACCGAACGCCCGCCCGGCCTGATCGTCCACTTGGCCTGGCGCACCGAATCCGGGCTGCGGTACGTCGACGTCTGGCAGTCCAAGGACGACTGTGAGGCCTTCACCGAGAACCGGCTGCACCCCGTCGTGCACCCGATCCTGCAGGACATGCTTGGCTTCGTGCCGCCCGAACCGCCGCACACGGTGCTCGACGTCATCGACGCCTGGACCGGCCGGCATCCGGCCTGACTCCCGGCACCCAGAACAGCGAGACAGGCGTCATGCCCGGGAAGGAGCATCCATGAACACTTCCAGCCAGGAGCCGGCCAGCACCGCCGTTGCGCCGCGCCCGCCTTCGGGCCCGGCCGGGCCGACCGAGGACGAACGCGCCGCAGCCGCCGCGCTGTTGCGCATGATCTGGGGCCTGCATATCTCGCGCGCCGTCTACCTCGCCGCCGAACTCGGCATCGCGGACCTCCTGGTCGGCGGCCCGCGCACCGCTGCGGCGCTGGCCCGGGCCACCCAGGCCGATGAGGCGGCGCTGTATCGGGTGCTGCGCCTGCTGGCGGCGCTCGGCGTGCTGACCGAACCCGAGCCCCGGTCGTTCGGCCTGACCGTGCTGGGCGACCGGCTCCGCAGCGACGTGCCCGCCTCCCTGCGGAACTGGGCCATGCTGGCAGACACCGCAGGCTTCGGTGCCTACGAGCCGATCCTGGAGGCGGCCAGGACGGGCCGGACCGGCACCGAAATCGCCTACGGCCTGACAACCATGCAGCGGGTACGCGCCGATGCGCAGCGCGCCGCCCGGTTCGATGCCGCGATGTCAGAACGGACCGCCGCGTTCGCCCCGGCCGTCGCCGCCACCTGCGACTTCTCCGGAATGCGCGTCATCGCCGATATCGGCGGCGGGCAGGGCACGCTGCTGGCCGCGATCCTGCGCCGGCACCAGCACCTGCGCGGCATCCTGTTCGACGTTGCGGACGTGGCGCGCCGTGCTGGCCGCGTGCTGCGTGACGCCGGCGTGGCGGGCCGCTGCGAGATAATCGCCGGGGACTTCTTCGCCGGCGTCCCAGCAGGCGCCGACGGCTACATCCTGGCCAACGTGTTGCACGATTGGGACGACGACAATGCCGTGCGGATCCTGCGAGCGTGCCGTCACGCGATGGGACCAGGCGGCCGCGTCCTGATCGCCGAGCGCCTCATCCCGGACAACCCGGACGATGCCGTGCCGGTCTTGCTCAGCGACCTGAACATGCTGCTGCTCTCCGGCGGCCAGGAACGAACGAGCACCGAATACGGCACCCTGCTCGCCGCCGCCGGCCTGCGGCCCGGCCAGATCCAGCCGGTGGCAACCCCGTACGGCGTGATCGAGGGGTTCGCCGCATGACCGGATACCCCGCTCGCGCCGCTTGCTTAGCTTCGCCCTGTGCGGATGTCGGCGAGCAGACACTAACGGTGTCAGCCCGGTGACTGTCATCCGCGTGGCGGTCCGGCACGCTGAACCTCAGCCGGCCAATCCCGGCCGGCCACCGGATGAGACGGCGCACGAACGCCCGGACCTGGGGCGAGGCCAGCACCGTCACCGGCCAGGGAGGTCCACGATGCGGTCAGCGACATGCCACCTGTCCCTCAGCACCACGCGCGCCGACGCGCTGTTCGCCTCGGCCCTGCAGCCTTCCGAGGATCCCAGCGCCGCGCAGGTCCGCCAGGCCATCGCCGCAGCGGTCCGCGCGTTCGGGACCCGGGGCTGCGCGGCCCGGGTTGCGCAGGCCTACGGCGAGCACCCGGAGACGGCGGTGCCGCGGATGCGCTGGGCCCGCGCGGCGGCCGACCGCACGCAAGTACCTGCCGTGACACTCAGGACTAACGCCAAGCCCCTGGCAGCGAAGGTTTAATAGGCGTGGCCTCGACTCGCCTGGACCCAGCCGGCCATGTCAGCCGGTCTGGGTCCCGCCGGCCGATCCGGCCATGTGAACTGGCCCGCGAGGGCCGGGTTGGCGAGCAACTGGCCGGCCACGGGCGCGCCGAGTTGCAGGACCAGCCAGATCCGGCCCGGATCGGACAGCAGGTGCGGCTCGGCCAGCGGGTCGCCGTCGATGACTATCAGGTCGGCCAGCTTGCCCTCGGCCACGGTGCCGATGTGCTCGTCCAGCCCGAGCGCTTCGGCGGCGGTACTGGTCGCGGCGACCAGGGCCTCGGCCGGCGTGAGGCCGTGGCGGATCATCCGCTGGATCTCGAGCCCGACGGCCAGGCTTGTGTCGCTGCCCAGCGCGATCTTGACGCCCGCCTGCCGCGCGGCCCGCATGCTGGCCGCGCCCTCCTCGATGTTCCGCTGCGCCAGTTCCACCAGCACCGGCGGCATATCCGGCTCTGCCTCGGCATGGGTGGGGTCGATGACCTCCTCGCTCAACCCCGCCATCCAGTAGTACCCCGACAGGGTGGGCACCAGCACCTGGCCCGCGGCGGCCATGACGTCGAGCAGGTCCGGCCGCCGGTGCAGGTATATGCCGTGCTCGATGGTATCGACGCCGCGCCTGATCGCTGCCGCGCAGCCATCCAGGCCCTCGGCGTGGGCGGCGACCCGGAAGCCCATTCGGTGCGCCTCGTCGGTGACCGCCGCCAGCTCCGGTTCGGTGAGCTGGAGCGGGTCGGGATCTTCCAGCTCGTTGGAGCGGGCGCCGGTCGTCATCACCTTGATGAAGTCGGCCCCGGCCCGGATCTGCTCGCGGACCGCCCGCCGCATGTCGTCCTGGCCGTCGGCTTCGCGGTACATATCACCGTAGAAACGGCCGCCCGGCGCCGTCGCAGAGACGATCTTCGCGCAGGTCAGCAGGCGGGGACCGCGGAACGCGCCGTAACGCATGGCCTGCCGGGCCTGCTGCGGCAGCGGGCCCTGCGAGCCGACCACCCGGATGGTGGTCACCCCGAAACGCAGGTAGTCGCGCAGTTCGGCCTGCAGAAAGTGCGCCGTGACGCCGGGCAACGGTTCCTCCGCGCCCTTCGCCACCTGCGGGACGGTGCCCGAGGCGTGCGTGTGGGCGTCGGTCAGCCCGGGCATGAGGACACGCTGACCCACGTCCAGTGGCCAGGCGCCGTCGGGGCACGGCTCGGCGGCGTCGGCGACCCGGCGGATGATTCCGTCCTCGATCAGGATCGCCGCGTTCTCGCGCAGTGGCGATCCCGTGCCGTCGAAGAGCCGTGCCCCGGTCAGCCAGATCCGCTCTTGTGCCGCGGCGGGCGCCGCGATCAGTGCCGGGAACCTGTGTGCCACGTGTCTGCCACCTTCGGCTGCGAGCGATAAGGGGGTTCCCGATCTTCTCATCCTGTTCCCGGCGCCGTCTGCCGGGGCTGGCTTTGCCAGCGGCCGGGACCGGTGGTTGATTGGGCGCGGCATCACGGCGGGCAGTTAGCCGGCGAGCAGCGCCTGAGCACTGGCGTACGTCGCCATCACCAGGCCCTCATGGCCGGGCACGTGCAGGCCGCCGAACTTCTCCAGCGCCAGCAGGGCGTCCGACGCCAGGAATAGCGTGCCGCCGGCGGCCGTCCGCGGCGAGCCGGAATCCAGTGCCACCAGGGACATCGCGAGCAGTGCGGTGCTGTAGACGATGACCGGGATGCGGTCCTTGCCCGTGCGTTTCCACCGGTAGGCGTTCAGCGCAACGGACGCGGCCACGTGCGGCGCGGCCAGGGCTGGCCTGGCGCGCAAGCGTCCGCCGCCGGGGCGCTGGCGCAGGGCGATGATCCAGGCCACGTGGCCGGCCAGGAAACTCACCAGCCCCGCCGTGAAAGCGGTCTGGCCGCTGCCGAGCAAGGCCACATCGCCCGCGCCGCCGAGGGCGAGCGCCCGTTGCGCCGGGCGGTCGCGGCCCGCCATCAGCACCGGCATCAGCAACGGCTTGGTCAGCCAGCGCTGCCGGTCGTGCCCGGTTGCCGCGAGAAGCGTGTCAGCAGCTGCGAGAGCCACGAAAACGACGGTGGCACGACGAGCCACAGCGCACCTCCCTGATCGCGCCGCAAGCCTACGCGTCAGCCGGCCTGTGCCCGGACCGGGGCCTGGGCTTGGTGTCCGGTCCGGGGGCCGACCTGCTGAGTGCGGCGCGGGCCGTGCGTTCTACCTTTGCGAGCAGGTCGAACAGGGTCTGCGCCTCGGCCGGGGT
>Ga0335073_10011789_pt1 | contig 12287 bp, 13 predicted proteins | sample Lox_Sample_22_FD_207093 | JGI IMG/M metagenome (GOLD analysis project Ga0335073, IMG submission 207093) | Soil microbial communities from Loxahatchee National Wildlife Refuge, Florida, United States - Lox_Sample_2.2 | ecosystem: Environmental > Terrestrial > Soil > Wetlands | place: USA... | reverse complement strand
CAAATCCGGCGCGATCGACAAAGAAGTGATGGCTTTCGTTCCGGTTTATCGGTTGACAATTTTGTCTTCCGATGGCTTTCGGGCCCGAGGACTTAGTTCGCTTAGTTTGTCATTCCTCTGTGGGGGCCTTCTTATTTCTGACGCGAGGGATGCTCAAGGAAGCTGGCGTTGGCGATCAGCAGGTCGCGCTCGCCGGTGTTCAGGATGGTGTGGGTGGCGGTGATGGCAGTCAGCACACCACGCTCACCTGCGATTTCGGTTGATTCGCCCATAACCAAAATCTTCCTGGTATAAAAGCCCGCGACGATATTGCGCACAATCTCCCTCGTGCCCAATCCAAAGGCGAGGCCAAAGGCAAGCGCACCCGCGCCGAGCACAAAGCTGGTTACGATGCGAATCATCTCAGTGTCGATCTTGAGCTGTCCGATCGCCATCATGGCAACGATGAAGATGATCAGGCCGGAGATGAGCCTGCCGAGCGCGGGTGCGAAATCAATGCCTGCACTCTCGGCAGCCTGGGCTACCATCTGCCCGGCAAACTGCCCAACGGTCGTGCCGAGGATCAGAAGAAGCAGAGCAGCAACGATGTTCGGCAGGTAGGCGAAGAACGCGCCGATGGCGTTGGAAATCGCGACCAGACCCAGCGCGTCGCTGGCGGTTTTTGCAAGCAGAAAAATGACGAGAAAATAGGCGAGCTTGGGAAGGAAGAGATTGAGCTGTTGGCGCAGGCCGATTCTCTGCAGCGCCTTGTCAATGCCGGCTTTCTCCACCAGATTGTCGAAGCGCAGGCGAACGAGCAAAGTGCGCAGGACAACCTCAACCAGCTTGGCAGCCAACAGGCCCAGGACGATAAGCAGGACGCCAACGGCAATCTTGGGCGCATCAGCAACGATCGAGTTCCCGAGAGCTGCAAAAGCATTAAGTAGCTTTTCTTCCATTTGCGTCCTTTCCCGCATTCCTGGAGTCCATTTGCTCCACGATCATGAGCCAGAACTCCTTGAACACAAGCACAGGGAGATGAAACGCGAACGTGGCAAACTGCGCTGCCGTAGCGCGCCGGTAGATGGCACGACGGACGCGGGTCATCAGTTGGCTGGAAACGTCTTGATCATAGGTCGCCAACTCGATGACGGGTGAACCCGGGTCGACTTCTTCGTCCGGCGGCATCGCCGGCCCGTCAGGTTCACTCATGATTCCGCCTAAATCGCCCCAGCCCCAACGGTGGCTGATTGCGCCTTCTGATAACGAGTACGAAATTCCTCCCGCGCCCGCTTGATCCGCATCTTTGCAGCGGAGAGCCCGATTCCCAGAGATTGCGCCACTTCTTCATACGACAGATCATCCATGTCACAGAGGATAAGTGGAATTCGGAGCGTATCGGGCATCGACTCCAGGACAGCGCCAATCATCTGACGCTCAGCCATGGAACCGGCAAGCTGCTCCGGCGTGACATTCACTTTAAGCTCCTCCAATCCGCCGGCTTCCGGATCCCCGATATCCACCAGAATTCGGCCCTTCGCCTTTTTGAGGTGGTTCAAACAGTGGTTCACCTTTACGCGCTGCAGCCAGTGCGCAAAGGATGACCTGCCCTCAAAACTTCGGAGACCGAAGAAGACCTTTACCAATACCTCCTGCGCGAGGTCCTCGGCGTTGTTGCCGTCGCGCGTGATGGTGCGGCAGTTTGCGACCACACGCTTTTGATAACGCAGGACGAGCTTCTCAAACGCGCGCAGATCCCCTTCGGGAGCACGTAACACCTGGAGCAAGAGATCTTCATCGGAGCCCTCAGGCGCCGCAGCCCGCTCAGGACCTTCGTTCATACAGCATAAGCTTCTCACACCACGTCAAGTGATTCCCGGTGGAGGCCGGTTTGAGGCCCTTGCCAAAGGCCCAACCGGGTGCGTTGAAGAATGTCGGAAACACCTGGTTCTGCTTCATTCGGCTTTATCCGGCTACTCCATTGCGGGGACCCACAACAAGAGAAGCGACCGACAGGCATCTCTATTGGCGAAGACAAGGACGGTCGGAAAAAAGTCACATTTCTTCAGTACAGGTACGTCCGCCAGGTTTCCCAGCAGGCGAATGTGACTTTTTCTGATGGGCGGTTGTCTTTGCTCACCGAGGGCCTAATCAGGAGAAGATTTCATGTTCAAAGGTTTTCGCGATTTTATTCTCAGGGGTAACGTCGTTGATCTGGCAGTGGGCGTCGTGGTCGGCGCGGCTTTTGGGTCGTTGGTCACGGCGCTGGTCAAGGATCTGCTGACGCCCATCATTGCCGCCTTTGTTAAGAAGCCGGATTTTTCCGGGTTTTTCTTCGAGGTCAACGGGGCGAAATTCCTATACGGTGACTTTCTGAATGCGGTGATCTCATTCCTCCTGATTGCCGCGGCGATTTATTACTTTGTCGTCCTCCCTGTAAACAGCCTTATGAAGCGAATGAAGGGCCCAATAACTGTCACCAAGAAGACGTGCCCGGAGTGCTGCAGTGAAATCGCACTGGAAGCGCGGCGGTGTGCGTTCTGTACTTCGGCCGTTGCCTAGGGTATCGCTGTCCCATGGAGATTCAAAGAGTCATGTTCTGCTACAGAAATTACGTCCAGAGACGGTTGCGAAAGTCGAGCACCCGAACCATTGTCATGATGCTCGTTGCCGCATTCGTCTGCGCGGGAGCGGCAAAGAGCCGGGCCCAAGCAGCCGCACCGGCGCCTGATGTGCTTACACTAGCCAATGGCGACCAACTGACGGGAAAGCTCCTTCGCGAAGCGGCTGGTACTGTCACGTTTCACTCGGACATGATTGGTGACGTCACCGTCGCCTGGGACAAGATCAAGTCCATCCAATCCTCGCAGAAGTTTGCGGTTATCGAGCAGGGCCAGCATGTCACCCGCAAGACCGCCTCCTCGCAGGTTGCGCAGGGTACGGTGCAGGTCGCTGACGACCAGGTGACCATTTCCCCGGCTGCACAGGGCGCAGCGAAAGAGCTTGCGACGAAGAACGTGCAGTACATCATCGATGAGCCCACCTTTGCCCGGGAGGTCGAGCACAGCCCTGGCTTTACCTACGGCTGGACGGGCTCCATCACAGCTGCCGCTACGCTGATTCAGGCTACGCAGAACAGCCACAGCTTCGGCGGCGCAGTTGCCCTGATTCGTACGATTCCCACAGTAAATTGGCTGGATCCGCGCAATCGCACGATCATCGACTTCAATGGCACGAATGGCTCGGTGTCACAGCCCGGTACCACCACGACCAAGACCAACATTATCCATTTCGACGCGGAGCACGACTGGTACGTAACGCCTCGCTTCTATTTTCTGGTAGACACGGCGTTCGACCACAACTACTCACAGGGCCTCCAACTGCAACAACTCTACGGGGCAGGCGCGGGCTACACCCTGATCAAGACTCCCAAGCAGGAACTCGATCTCAAAGCAGATGTTCACTTCGAACGGCAGACGTTCTTTGTGACTCCCGGCATCCAACCGCCTCCGCCTCTGACGCCAAGCAAGAACCTGATCGGTATGGATTTCGGGGACGTCTATATGTACAAGCTGGTCCACGGTGTCGTGTTCAACCAGGGGGCAACGATCACACCGGCCTTCAATAACACCAACGCCTGGTCGGCCGTTGCTACGGCGGGTCTGCTTTTCCCAACCTACAAGCGCCTTGGGTTTTCGCTGGGCGTCCTCGACAACTACCTCAACGATCCTGCTGCCGGCAGCAAGAAGAATTCATTTCAGTTCACCGCCGGTGTGACCTACACGCTGAAATGAGGGACTTCACCATACGATACCAAGTCCCCGAGAAGAAAGACCGTCCTGGAGCCGACATGAGCTATCAATCGAAAGAACCGGGATTAGACAATCGGACCCGTGAGAAGAGCGGGCGCATCGAACACAAACACCTCACGACTAAGATCAAGCATCTGCGTGAGGATTATGGGCAGGGTTTCGCCAGGGGCTGGGATGGTGAACGGACCTTGGGCGAACTGCTTAAAGAGACGAAGTTCGAGTCGCTGACCCAATACATCAAGCATCACGGCCATCGGCCCGAAGTTTAGGATCTCTAAGCCACGAGACTCCTGCTGAAGGATACCCCGATGGCTCGCTTCTAACGAAACTCTCCTCGCCGGGTGGAATAGCCCAGCTGGGATCGGCCTTGAATTTAATTCACTCAGGAGATTTCTATGAGAAAACAACTGCTTTTCAGCGCCGTTGTCTTCGGAGTTCTAACTTGCCAGGCGGGTATAGCCCAGACCCCTGCTGGAACGCCAGCAGGCAGTACGGGTCAATGTAACGACGGCACTTACACAACTGTTCCGAGCAAAAGAGGTGCTTGCAGAGGTCACCAGGGCGTGAAGGCGTGGTTTGCGACAGCGCCGGCGACGGGAACCACTTCCACCTCCGCAGCGCCTGCTTCTCCAGCTCCTGCCACCGCACCCGCTTCGACGCCGGCTCCGGCGGCTTCCGCCAAGACCAAACCTTCGCCGGCGTCAACGAAAGCGGCTGCTCCGGGAGGAGCTCCAAACCTTGTTTGGCTGAATACATCGACGAATGTTTACCACTGCTATGGTACGGAGTATTACGGGAAGACCAAGGCCGGCAAATACGTATCCGAAGCGGATGCGAAAACGGCCGGCGCTCATCCGGAGCATGGTAAAGCCTGTTCGCAATAGGCCCATAAACCCGGCGCGCACCAGGAGGGGAAGGCGTTCCATAGGCGGCCTTCCCCTCTCTCCATTTCCCGGAGAAGCGATTATTCGGCGGCCGTCAGTGGGGTATGTCGCGGTGGACGGCTTTTACCCTGTAGCCTTCCTTGGCAAGGCGCTTGCGTACTTCTTCCGCAATCATCACGGAGCGATGCTGGCCTCCGGTGCAGCCGAAGGCTACGGTCAAATAACTTTTGCCTTCTTCAATGTAGTGCGGCAATAGAAACAACAGGAGTTGCGTAATGCGGTCGAGAAATTCGGCTGTCTGAGGGAAGTCGCGAATGTACTTAGCCACCCTGGGATGACGGCCGGTCAGGTGACGGAACTCGGGCACAAAGTGCGGGTTGGGCAGAAATCTTACGTCAAAGACCAGGTCGGCCTCGAGGGGGACACCATTCTTATAGCCGAAGCTGATGGATGAAACCAGGAGGTTCTTGTCCGTGTCGCCGCGCTCGAACTTCTGCTGAATGTAGGCCCGCAATTCGTGCACGTTGTAAGAGGAAGTATCGATGCGGATGTCGGCCAGGTTGCGGATCGGGTCGAGCAATTTTCTTTCCGCATGGATGGACCGCATGACAGTTTCGGTGCGCCCGAGCGGATGGGGACGCCGGGTCTCGGAAAACCTGCGCAGCAATGAGGCATCCGAGGCGTCGAGGAAGACGACGGTAGTAGAAAGCACCTTTCTTACCTGGCGCAGAATGGTGGGAAAGCGCTCGAGGTGTTGTCCTTCGCGCACATCGATAACCAGAGCGGCACGGGTGATCTCCGCAGACTGCCGGACCAGGTCTGCAAAAGCCGGGAGCAAGTCCAGCGGCATATTGTCGACGGCGTAAAAACCCAGATCCTCAAAGGCCTTAAGAGCAGACGCCTTGCCGGATCCGGAAAGGCCGGTAAGGATTACCAGTTCGGAGGCCACCCCAGGCGCCGCAGCCGTTTTGTTGGCGGTCTTACGCGGAGACGATTTGGGCTGTTTAGGGCGGGGCATGGGCTCATCGTAGCATTCAAGCGATTGCTAGATGCGCCAATGACCATCCTGCAACAACGTTTGCGCCTTTTCCTGTGACACAGGCGGCGAGAAGAAATGACCCTGGCCGAGGTCACAACCGAATTTGAGGAGGGCGTCCAATTGCTCACGTCGCTCGATGCCTTCGGCGAGCATACGAACCTCGAGCATGCGTCCAAGATCGAAGATGGTCTGGAGGATCGCTGCCTGTTTGCCAGGGATCGGCAGGTAAGCAATGAGACGGCGATCCACTTTTACCAAGTCGATGGGCAAGCGGATGAAGTGGTTCATGGAGGCCAAACCGGCCCCGAAGTTGTCGAGCGCTACCCTGATCCCGAGATCGGCAAATCCCTGTAAAGCAGATAGGGCACTTTCCGGATCCTGATTGACTGCGGCCTCAGAAACTTCGAGACGCAACTGCTCCGGAGCGACCTTCCAGCGTGCAAGCAACTTCGTCAGATGAGCCAGCAGTTCGGGATCGCGGAACTGGCGGCTGGACAGGTTCACATCGATGGCTGGTTTGGTTCCGGGTGCGGCCTCGGCCCAGTGACTTAGCTGGCTGCAGACTTTCTCCAGCACGAAAAGGCCGATGGGGACGATCAGTCCGGTGTCTTCCGCAGTGTGCAGAAAATCTTGCGTTGGAACAAGCTCACCATCGGAACGCCGCCAGCGGAGTAAAGCCTCGAAACCTTCGATTTCGCCCGTCGCAAGGCGGTAGATCGGCTGGTACCAGACCTCGAACTCCTGGTTTTCAAGAGCGGTCCTCAAGTCCTGCTCTTTCCTCATTTGAGCGGCGACGTGCACATGCATGGAGCCATCGAAGACCTCATGCCGGGCGTGACCAAGAGACTTCGCCTGGTACATGGCAAAGTCAGCGTCGCGAAGAATCTGCTCGGGACTGGTGTGATCGAGAGTGCCGAAAGCGATGCCGATGCTGGCGGAGATAAAAATCTCATGGCCGTTGAGCTCGATGGGTAAGCAGATATCGTGCTGTGCCCGCTCGGCAATCCGCGTCACATCGGAGATATTGGTGACGTCCTCTAGAAGGATGGCAAATTCGTCGCCGCCAAAGCGCGCGACAGTGTCTTCTGGACGGAAGCAAGCCCGCAGGCGGGCAGCCATTTGCACCAGCAGATCATCGCCGGAGGCGTGACCCAGGTTATCGTTGACCGATTTGAATCGATCGAGATCGAGAAACATTACGGCAAAATTCAGCTCTGAATGACGCTGCTGCCGGGCCATGGTGAGTTGCAAACGATCGAGAAACAGGGTTCGGTTCGCAAGCCCTGTCAAGGGATCGTGCAGAGCGTCGTGCTGAAGGCGGGCGTCAGTCTGCTTCTTGTCGCGGATGTCGCGATAACTTACGAAATTTCCAACCTCGACGCCGGAGATGTTGATAGGGGCGACGAGGATTGAGACATCGATCAACTCACCCGACTTATGAAGCCGCACGGTTTCCATCGACGCCCGGCCGTGAAGCTGCATGGTGTGTTCGAGGATATCGAACTCATGACGGCGGGTTTCTGGAATGAGGATTTCGTACGTGTTCCGTCCAAGAGCTTCCTCGGCGCTGTAACCGAAGAGCGACTCGAACTCGCGATTGATGTGCAGAATCCTGGAGCCGCGAGTGATCATGATGGCTTCGGGCGCCGCATTCAACAAATGCTCGAGGAAGTTCGAGGGCGATTCTTGTTCTTCGCCAAACGAAGCCAGGCGGGCCTCCGCAGAAGCGTCTCGCTTCGAACGCAACGCTACGATAAGCAATTCGGGCTCCGGCTCTACACGAAGCATGCGGAAGCTTCCACGCACGGGCACGGAAGGATCGAGGGGTGTGCGCATCTGACAGTTGAAGTCAGAAGAATAGGCCTGACCGCCGGAACCTAAGACATTTCCCGGTCCGCGCAATACTTTTCCCGGATGGGCATAGACAGCGCCAGGAAAGGGTCCGGTAAAGAGATCATCCACCGGGAGAGAGGCGCCTTCTTCGAGATGCAGAATCTCGCGCGCTGCACGGTTGGCGTAGACCACACTCGCGCCCCGCTGCACGAAGACATAGCACGGCAAGGCTTCCAGGAGAGACCGTTGCTGGGTCGTAAGTGCGGAAACATCAGCTTCTAAATTCATACCGGATTGACGCAGCAGACAGAGACCCCCATGTCGAGTATCAGGGCCGCTTTCCAAGCAGGAGTATCCCCTGAAAGAAGTACCGCAAGTGGTTGCAGTTACTTCAGTCTCACGCAGAAGGTGGTCCGTCTACGATCGCTCAGGCATTTGACGCTTGGATGGCGGTTTTGTCAGGGAGCTTCGATCAATTCCATCTTGCCGTCACGCTTGCGGTGCAACACCTTGACGTTACCTTCGTTATCGCGAAAAACGAAAACATCGCGGTCGCGAAACTCCGCTTCCTTGACTGCTTCTTCGAGCGTCATCGGGCGCAGCGCTACAGAATCGACGGACCGAACAATATGCGGCTCCGCAATCGGCACGCGCGCCGGGAACGAATGTACCGTCACGGGAATTGCGTGGTTCTTGCCGTTGGAGGCGCCATTGCCGTTGGTTGTCTTAGCGGTGTTACCCTCGGCATCCGCGCTGCGGCCGCTGCGTGCGATCGCCGGCTCTTCTACCTGCTTCTCCTGCTTCGGCTGGCGCTTGCGTGTGCGCTGCCTGTCTTTGAAGCGGGTTGCCTGGCTTTCGGCCTTGGCCAGCGCGTCGCGCAACGCGCTTTCCATGCTGGCGCTGGATTCGCATAACGCGACCAGGGCGCAGGCTCTCGTTTTGATCGTGACCTCGGCGATTTGCCGATATTTCTCCGCGGTGAGCACCACATGTGCGCTGGTGATACGGCCGAGAACTTTGGCGATGCGTTCGATTCCCTCTTCTGCTAACGTCCGCAATGGCTGGGTGATGACCACCTGCCTGCCCGTGCATTCAACCGGCATGGTGAGACTCCTGAGATGCCCGATTCTATAGCATTTCGGGCTTCACTGTGAGGCGCGGCATGGGGTGCCCGTAGCCTTCTTCGGTGCAGAACCGCACATGGTGCAGCTCTTCCTATGTAGATTGTAGAACTCCGGGGTTAGTCGCGCACGCGGCGCTGATGGGTGCTCGGAATACGCAGATCTTCGCGATATTTGGCAACGGTGCGGCGGGTGACGTCGATGCCCTGAGCCTCGAGCATGCTGGCGATGAGGTCATCGGTCAGGGGTTTGCGCGGGTCTTCTTCATCGATCAATTTTTTGACTTTGCGCTTCAGCAACATCAGTGGTGTGCTGCCACCCTCGGGCCCATGCACGCCTTCCGAGAAGAAGAAGCGAAGCTCAAAAACGCCCTGGGGAGTGTGCACATACTTGCTGGAAACAGCGCGGCTGACAGTCGAAGGATGAACGCCGATCTCTTCGGCGATTTCCTTGATCATCATGGGTTTGAGAGCGTCGACACCGCGCTCCAGAAACTCGCTCTGGCGGCGCACAATGACCTCGCAGGTACGCAGGATCGTATTCTTGCGCTGCTCGATGTTGCGCATAAGCTGCAGCGCGGACCGATAGCGCTCCTTTACATATTCCTTGACGTCCCGCTCTGTGCCTTCCTGCGAGAGCAGCTTACGGTAGCCGTGGTTGAGGCGCAGCGTGGGCAGATCTTCCTCATTCATGACCACCACGAACTCGCCACCACGCTTGACGAAGGCCACATCGGGCTCGATGAGGCGGGCGTCGGTGCGATTGAATCGCTGGCCAGGACGAGGATCGAGACTACGAATAAAATCGATGGCCTGCTGGATGGCGTCACCCGGAGCGCCCAGTACTTTGCTCATCTCGCGCAAATCTCGTTTTTGCAACAGCGACAAATGCTGATCGACGATGCGCGCAGCGAGTGAAAACACCTGCGACCTGGTTTCATGCTGTTCCGATTCCATCACAGCCGAATCGGACTGGGCCGCGCGTCGGCGGCCGAGCTGAAGCTGAAATTCCCGCCGCTGAGCTTCGATCTGCACTAGCAGGCATTCCCGCAAGCTGCGCGTGGCTACGCCGACAGGGTCGAGGTTCTGCACCAGTTGTACCGCTTCGGCGAGAAGCGCGGCGCCCGCTCCGGGCTCGAAGCCGGATTCGGTCTCAAACTCGCGGACGAGACCTGCCAAAAGCTCCTCGTCGTCCGCGACAAGGTAGCCGTCTTCGTCAAGGTTGCCGACCACGTATTCCGCAGCGGCACGCAGGTCGCTGCTTAGATTCAAAGATCCCAGTTGCCAGAACAGGTGATCCGTCAGGGTGCTGGGTTGGGACAGGAAGTTCTCGAAAGATGGCTTATCGGTCTGCTCGAAGCCACTGGGCGTCCGGAAGCCGGGGTCGAGATAATCCTGAAAATAGGAGCCAAAGTCAATCTCGTCGAAGGGATCTTTTTTGTCGCGATCCGCGGCAACCTCTTCCACCGTGCGCTCGCGGTCAGCTTCCTTGTGGGCAACTTCGTCGAGGAGTGGAACGCTCTCTTCCAGCTCCTCGAGCACCGGATTTTCAACGATCTCGGTATTGATCAGCTCCTTCAGCTCCAGCTTGTTGAGAGCCAGCACGCTGACCATCTGCATCAGGCCAGGCGTCAGGATCTGACGCTGTGCGACTTTCAAACTAAGCTTTGGTTGCAGAAGAGCCATACTGTTTCACCACATCAATTGTCGACGGCCCTAGTTTACCTGTTCCCAGGCCAGATCGCGGAACGCTTTTCGCCACCTCGCGGACCATCATGGGCAGGCACGTTACGTTAGTGCGCACCCGATCTACCAACCCTGCTGCTAATTGAGGGAAAATCCCTCGCCGAGGTAAACCCGCCGTACTTCCGGATCCTTCCCCAGCTGGTCGGGTGTTCCAGTGCGGAAAATCCTGCCCTCGTTGATGATGTAGGCACGATCGGTGACGGAAAGTGTTTCGCGCACATTGTGGTCCGTGATCAGCACTCCGATCCCGCTAGCCTTCAGGTCAAAGATGATTTCCTGCAAATCGAGCACGGCAATCGGGTCGATGCCGGAAAATGGCTCGTCGAGCAGGATGAAGGAAGGCTGAATGCACAGGCAACGGGCGATCTCAACCCGGCGCCGCTCGCCTCCGGAAAGTGCGTAGCCGCGGGTCTTGCGTATATGTCCCAGGTTCAGCTGATCGAGCAGCTTCTCGGTGCGGGCGCGGCGCACTTCCAGTGAAATGGACTGCACCTCAAGTACCGCGAGAATGTTTTCCTCGACCGTCAGCTTGCGGAAGACGCTGGGTTCCTGGGGTAGATAACTGATTCCATACTGGCGCGCGCGCAAGTACATGGGAACGCGCGTAATGTCGACTTCGTCGACAAAGACCTGCCCCGTATCGGGGGTAATCAGCCCCACGATGATATAGAAGCTCGTGGTTTTACCGGCGCCATTCGGACCTAGCAGCCCAACCACTTCGCCTTGGCAGACCTCAAGGTTAACGCCCCGAACTACCTGACGGCCCTTATACGACTTGCCAATTTCATCTGTACTCAGTCTTTGCATTCATCTCGCAAGATGGGTTTGGGTCACTACCTTGGAGGGACCGCCACTTACCACGACGCTATCATCGCGATCATTGAAAATCAACGCATTGCCAGTTACGCTTCCGCGCACCTGATCGGTCAGGCGGGGAGGTGCGGCGCGGGTTCCTGTAAGCAGATATTTGCCATCGGCGGCAGTGTATGTAAGCTCCTCGCCGGAGCCCTTGCGGTCCGGCTGCTGTAGTTCCACACCCCCGCGGGCCACGATTTTCGAGACGCTTTGGGACGCAGGCTGACTCTGGCCGCCTGTCGGGGTTTTCGCCTTTTGCTGTGACGGAGTGAAGTACACGTCCATGTAGCCCGAGTGCATCAACCCAGACGAGGTTTGGGCCACGACCGCGCCACTGAAAACGGCTTTGTGATCGTTTTCGGAGTAAAACAGGGCACGGCTTTCGACCCTGATCACCGACGGGCCACTCGAGGGTTTGGCGCCTGCCGCCGGTTGAGACGCGGTGCCGGTAAAGACGGCATTGACTGCCGCGCCTTCTGCACCACGCAGTCCGTGGGCGGAAAGGGTCGCATGCAGTCGGGAAAGCTCCAATACGGGCGCAGACACGGAATCACTTCCCTGCCACAAGCGTGCTGCCTCGCCTGCCCTGCCGAAAAAGATTGCAAGATTCGTGGCGTGATCCAGTTGCGCGTGATCGGCCACCACGTGGACTGGACCGTTTCCGGTAAAGATCGGCCCCTGCTGTCCGTTGCCCTGACGATAGGTGGCCTTGACGTTGCCCGCTGCGGTAGCATTTCCGGTGGTTCGCTCCATCTCAATCTGGTTTGCGGCCAAATCGCCATCGGAATCCTGAATGCGGGGATTTCCGGTAAGCTGCATGATCTGGGTTCCGGCCTCATAGGATGCGCGCTGCGCAGTAGCAGTGGTTGGCGCTACCGCCTGGCCGCCGGGACCCGGCGGGGACTGCTGTACCAGGGTGACATTCCCGAGTTGCACGGCAGTCTGCAGCTGGGCAGGCGGCTGTGAGGCGGGAACGGGCGGCTTCCCCTTTGTCGCAGCGGCTGCAATCTTTACGGGGG
>Ga0335073_10011787_pt1 | contig 12287 bp, 10 predicted proteins | sample Lox_Sample_22_FD_207093 | JGI IMG/M metagenome (GOLD analysis project Ga0335073, IMG submission 207093) | Soil microbial communities from Loxahatchee National Wildlife Refuge, Florida, United States - Lox_Sample_2.2 | ecosystem: Environmental > Terrestrial > Soil > Wetlands | place: USA... | reverse complement strand
TGCCGCCAGGCAGTGCGCTGGTGTGCACGCTGTGGCCGTGGATCACCGCGGGCGAGTTCCACACCGAGATCGGCCTGCGCGTCGATGCGCTCTCAGCCGTGATGATCATGATCGTCACCGGCATCGGCGCGCTCATCCATCTTTATTCCGACGGCTACATGGCGCATGACGACGACTACGCGCGCTTCTTCACCTACATGAACCTGTTCGCGTTCTCGATGCTGATTCTCGTGCTCGCGAACAACCTGCTCCTGATGTTCGTGGGATGGGAAGGCGTCGGGCTGTGCTCGTACCTGCTGGTCGCGTTCTGGTACACGAATCCCGAGTTCGCTTACAACGGCCGCAAGGCATTTGTCGTCAACCGCGTCGGCGACGCGGGCTTCCTGCTCGCGATGTTCACGATCGTGTGGGCGATGTCGCAGCATGGCGTCTGGTCACTCGATTTCGTCGAACTGCACGCGCATGCCGCTGACCTCGGCTCGACCGCGCTGCTCGGCACCTCGGCCGCGACGGTCGCGGGCCTGCTCCTGCTCCTCGGCGCGACCGGCAAGTCGGCGCAAATTCCGCTTTACGTATGGCTGCCGAACGCGATGGTCGGTCCGACTCCCGTCAGCGCGCTGATCCATGCGGCGACGATGGTCACGGCCGGCGTGTACATGATTGCGCGGCTCAACTTCTTCTACGTGCTCACGCCTGAGGCGCTGACGGTGGTCGCGACGATCGGCGCGTGCACTGCGCTCTTCGCGGCGACGATCGCGCTCGTTCAGCCCGACATCAAGAAAGTGCTCGCTTACTCGACGATCAGCCAGCTCGGCTACATGTTCCTTGGCGTCGGCTCGGCGAATTTCGCGTCGGGCATCTTCCACGTGATGACGCATGCGTGCTTTAAGGGTCTGCTTTTCCTCTGCGCTGGATCGATCATCCACGCCCTCGGCGGCGAGCAGGACATGAACAAGATGGGCGGGCTGCGCTCGAAGCTGCCGATCACGTTCTGGACGATGTTCATCGCGACGCTCGCGATCTCGGCAGTGCCGCCGTTCTCGGGGTACTTCTCCAAGGACATGATCCTCGAAGCCGCGTACGAATCGGGCCACTTCGGTTTGTGGCTGATCGGGGTGATCACGGCGGGCCTCACTTCCTTCTACATGTTCCGCTTGATCTTCATGACGTTCTTTGGCGAGTCGCGCGTCGATCACGAAAAGGCGCATCACATCCACGAATCGCCCCCGGTGATGGCGATCCCGCTGATCATCCTCGCGATTCTGGCGGCAGTCGGCGGCCTCGTCGGATTGCCGGAAGGCCTCTTGTGGGGTGACGCCTTTGGGCGCTTTCTCGCGCCGGTCGTAGGAACGTTCCATCCCGCGATGGAGGCCAGCGCGACGATGCTCTCGCTGGTCGCAACCTCGGCGGGCGCGCTCGGAATCATCGTCGCCTATCTCTTCTACATCCGGCTGCCGGGACTGCCGATCATCCTCGCGTGGCGGATGAAGGGCGTGCACGATTTCCTGCTCAACAAGTGGTACGTAGACGAGCTCTACGATTTCATCGTGACGCGGCCGCTCTTCTGGGTTTCCAACACTGTCCTCAACCGCGGCGTCGATCGATTCGCGATCGATGGCGCGGTCAACGGCGCGGGTCTGACTGTAGAAACTACGGGCGAAGCGGTGCGGCGCATCGAGTCGGGCAACGTTCAGCACTACGCGTTCGTGTACTTGCTGGGCGTGCTCGGAATCGTGGCTTATTACCTCTACCTGGTGGCGCGGTGAGGGCAGCATGCTGACGGCAATCATATTTCTGCCGCTGCTCGGCGCGCTGCTGATCATGACGCAGAGCGACGAGCGCACGATCTGGAACTCGGCGTTTATCTTTTCGCTGATCCCGCTCGGCATCAGTTTCTACATGCTGTGGCAGTTCGACGTTCACTCGTCGCACTACCAGTTTGTCGAGCAGTATCCGTGGATTCCGTCGTTCGGGATCTCGTACCACCTCGGAGTCGACGGCATCAGCCTGTTCCTCGTGCTGCTGACGACGATTCTGATCTCGATCTCGCTGCTCTATTCCGGCGGCGGCGATATCGAGGAGCGGGCGGGCGAGTTTTGCTTCTTCATGCTCGTGCTCGAGACCGGCCTGCTCGGCGCGCTGCTCTCGGTCGACCTGTTCCTCTTCTACGTGTTCTGGGAGGTGATGCTGATTCCGATGTACTTCCTCATCGGCATCTTCGGTCACGGCGAGCGGATTTACGCCGCGCTCAAGTTCGTGGTCTTCACCATGGTCGGCTCGCTGCTGATGCTGGTCGCGATCCTCTACCTGGTTTTCTCGGCCCGCGAGCACCTGGGGCACATCACCTTCGACCTGCCGATGCTCTACGGGCTGCCTTTCACACAGACCGAGGCGCGCTGGCTCTTCGCCGCGTTCGCGCTCGCATTCGCGATCAAAGTTCCGATGTGGCCGGTGCATACCTGGCTGCCTGACGCGCATACCAACGCGCCCACGGCGGGCTCGGTGATCCTCGCGGGCGTGATGCTCAAGATGGGCACCTACGGCTTTCTGCGCTTTGCGATTCCGCTGTTTCCCGAAGTCGCGGTCGAGGCGATTCCGCTCTTCATGGCGCTCGCCGTCATAGGAATCATCTACGGCGCCGCGCTCGCGATGATGCAGCCTGACATGAAGCGGCTGGTCGCGTATTCCTCCGTCAGCCATCTGGGCTTCGTGATGCTCGGCCTGTTTGCGTTCAATATCCAGGGTTTCGACGGCGCGATTTACCAGATGCTGAATCACGGCATCTCGACGGGCGCGCTGTTCTTCCTGGTCGGGATGCTCTACCTGCGGCGTCATACGCGCGAAATTTCCGAGTTCGGCGGGCTGTGGAAGAGTGTGCCGATTCTCGCCGCGATCTTCATGGTCGTGATGCTGTCGTCGATCGGTCTGCCCGGTCTCAATGGTTTCATCGGCGAATTCCAGATCATGCTGGGCGGCTATTTGCGCATCAAGCTCGCGACAGTGTTCGCAGTCACCGGCGTGATCCTCGGCGCGCTCTACATGCTGTGGCTCTACGAGCGCGTGATGTTCGGACCGATCACCAAGGCGGTGAATGAAACGATCGCGGACCTCAGCGCGCGCGAAATCGTCTCGATGGTGCCGCTCGTCGCGCTGATGTTTTTCATGGGGCTCTATCCCAAGCCGCTGCTCGATCGCATCGAGCCTTCCGCCCTGAATCTGCTCTCGCGCGTGCATGTCGCGGAAGCGCGCCTCGAGCAGCGCCGCCATCCGACCGCGCTCGCGAGCGCCACCTCCAACCTGACCGCAACCCAGGTCGCAGCCGCCGCCGTAAAATGACGCCGATTAACTTTGCCTCGTTGAACATGATCTGGCTGCCGGTGCTGCCGCTCGCGGTTGTCGCACTCGCTGCGATGGCAGTGCTGCTAATTGGCGTGCGAGTCGATGACGAAGAGAGCGAGGGTCTGGGTTTCCTGACGCTCGCCGCATTGGTGATCGCGTTCGTGCTCGCGCTCGGCATCATCGGGCAATCCGGCATCGCATTCGCGGGCGCGATCGCGATCGACGGCTTCGCCGCCTTCTTCGAGCTTTCGATCCTGATCGCGGCCGCGCTCACGGTCCTGATGTCGCTCGATTACGCGGGACAATATCGTCTGCCGGGAGCGGAATACTACTCGCTGCTGCTGTTCTCGGTCCTCGGCATGATGCTGATGGCGACCGCGAACGACCTCATCGTTATCTTCATCGGTCTCGAGACCATGTCGATTTCGGTTTACGTGCTGGCGGGAATGCTGCGCCGCGATCCGCGCTCCAACGAAGCTTCGATCAAGTATTTTCTGCTGGGCGCATTCTCGACCGGCTTCCTGCTCTACGGTATCGCGCTGGTCTACGCCGCGACCGGCACGATTAAGCTAATCGCGATTCATGCCGCGCTGACCAGCGACATGGCCGGCAATCCGCTGCTGCTGCTCGGGCTCGGCCTGATGCTGATCGGCTTCGGCTTCAAGGTCGCAGCCGCGCCTTTCCACATGTGGACGCCCGATGTTTACGAAGGTGCGCCGACGCCGATCACGGCGTTCATGGCGGTGGGCGTGAAGATCGCGGCGTTTGCGGGATTCGTGCGCGTCTTCATGGTGCAGCTTGCGCCCGTCAGCGAGCACTGGACGATTGTGCTGTGGGGACTCGCCGCACTCACGATGACGGTCGGCAACGTGCTCGCGATCGTGCAGACCAACATCAAGCGGATGCTGGCGTATTCGGCGATCGCGCACGCCGGGTACATCCTGGTGGCGATGACGGCTGGCGGCACCGATGCGGGCGGCGCGATCCTCTACTACCTGCTCGGCTATGCGTTCACCAATCTCGGTATCTTCGCGATCGTCGTCGCTCTGGAACGGGGTGGCTCGGCGAACGACGAGATCGCCGACTATCGCGGCCTCGCCTCGCGCCATCCGATGATGGCGGCGGCGATGGCGCTCTTCATGCTCTCGCTCACCGGCGTTCCGCCGCTGGTTGGCTTCGTCGGCAAGTTCTACCTCTTCAGCGCTGCCGTGCATCGCGGCTTCGTCGGCCTGGCCGTAATCGGGATGCTGACCAGCGCGGCGTCAGCCTACTACTATCTGTCGGTTATCGTTGCGATGTACATGCAGGAAGGCGGCGCGGTCGAAGAACGCCCCGCGCGCCCGGGCATCGTAGCCGCAATCGCAATCGCCGCAATCGCGACAGTCCTGATCGGCGTCTATCCGCAACCGTACATGAACGCCGCCGAAAACGCGTTCGCCTCCGCCCTCTCCCCCGACGAATCCCACGCCACCGCAATGATGCCGTAGTTTGATCGGCCAGGCCTCGATGGTTTAGCGCGCGCCGCGCGCTGTTTGCTGACGCTCGAAGCCTCGCAACTCCTCGCGAACGGCGCGCCGCACGACTTTTTCAAGGGTCGGTGCGCAGAATCTGCTCGCGCAACGCATCGTTGATGAGAGTCAGGTAGTTCCCGTCTCCCATCTGGCTCGTCGCAAGGCAGGCCCTGCGTCCCATATCTTCCCCTGGGTGTCGTTGACTCCCGATTGCCCAGTCTTTGTTGCCATCTATGAGCGCCTGAAGCGCTGCGGCTGGAGTAACCGGAGCTCCAGCATTGCATACCGGACTCGGTATCGCCCACGCTTGATCTCGCACAATCAGGGGAGATGCTGCGGTTGCCAGGGCGGCAAGCGCGCCAAGCCGGGCAAGAACAAGCAAACGCCGGCTATTGCCAAAGCATCGGTGCCGACTTGAGACGGTCGGCGCCGAGCTCAGCGCACCACGCTTCGAAACGATCGCGCTGCGGGCCGCGATAGCGCAGGTCTTCGAGGCTTTGGTCGATTGGCACGTTATCGACGAGGGTCGCGAGCTTGCGGAACAGGATCGCTTCTTCGCGGCGCTCGTTGAGAGTTGCGGCGAGCTTGTCGGCGCCGCGCAGGGAGACTCTCCAATCCGCGGCGCGGGCCGGAATCGACTCGATATGCTCGTACGCACCGATTAAAGTCCCCGCGCTCTTTTCGCCGAAGCCTGGCAGACCCGGAAAGCCGTCGGCACTGTCGCCGGCGAGGCCCAGGTAGTCGGCCATGCTGTGCGGACCGAAGCCGCGCCGCGCTCGGAACTCTGCCTCGTTGGTGACTTTCCGTTGACGACGATCGACCTGGACGACGCGCTCGCCCACGATGCACTGGCCGAGGTCCTTGTCGGGCGACATGATTCGCACCTGCTCGACCTCATCGCGAAATTTGCGCGCGCCGCTCGCAAGCCCGTCGTCGGCCTCGTACTCGCGCATCGACCAGACCGCGATGCCGAGTGCGCGCATCGCATCTTCGACGGCGTCGAACTGCGAGCGCAGCTCGGGTGGAACGCCATCGTCGCTCTTGTAGTAGGCGAAGAGATCGTTGCGAAAAGATCGAATCGGATTGTCGAATGCGATCGCGATATGCGTCACCGCTTCATCTCGATCGCGCAGCAGCGAGAGAATCGACTCGACCACGCCGACCGTGGCCTTCGCGTCGCGGCCCGACGGTGCGATGTGCTGCGGGCGCGGCGCGAAGTGCGCGCGATAAAGTTCGTACGTCCCGTCGATTAGATGAAGCCGCGCCACCTGCGCTTCAGATTTTGCTGTAGCCGCTGCCGTCGCGATCGAATCCGATGCCAACGCCCTTGTCGATTAGCCCGTACTTCAGCATCACGGTTTGACTGTAAGTCACCCATCCGGTGACTTTGTCGAGCGGCTCGGTCGCAAGCAGCAGCGTCGCCTTGGCCATGTACTCGATCGGCTCGCCGGTGGGATCATCGGCGCCTGTCACGAGGTGATGATGCACGGTGCCGGGCGTCGCGACGACCAGCGACGGCGAGAGGCAGGTCACCGAGATTCCGTATTCGTAAACTTCCTCGGCGAGTCCCTGCGTCATCCGCTCGAGCGCCGCTTTTTCCGCGCCGTAGCATACCGAGCCGGGCAGGAACTTTTCTTTGCCGTATGGTCCACGGCCGGGGCCGATCGCCGCGCCCGACGAGATGTTCACGATTGAGCCCTTTTTGCGCGCGATCATGTCCTGGAGCACCAGGCGGCTCATCATGAACGGCCCGTGCAGGTTGACTGAAAATGAGCGCATCCAGCGTTTCGGCTCGAAGTCCTTCAGCGGGATGAAATAGGTGAGCGCCGCGTTGTTCACGAGCACGTCGCATGGCCCGTAGATTTTCTTGGTTTCGTTGACGAGCTTTTCGCAATCGGCCTCCGACGATACGTCGCAAGTCACTGCGGTTGCTTCGCCGCCCGCGTTCCTGATTCCCGCGACCGTGGTTTCGAGCGAGCCCTCGAGCAGCTTGTGCTCGCCTTCATGAAGCGTGCGCGCGCTGCATATGACGCGCGCGCCTTCGGCCGCAAACAGGGCCGCGATCTCCTTGCCGATCCCGCGGCTGGCGCCGGTTACGATTGCGACTTTTCCATCGAGCTTGCCCATTTACGAACTCCCGGAGATGTTTTTTCGAAGACCGACGCCGATGGTACGAGCACGTTCGGCGATCTCTTTTTATATGCGGATCAGCCAGTGTGGCGCTATCCGGTGCTTGAGGTTTCAGAATTCGGATGGTGCTGTTATTCTCTGTTCGCGCTGGATGATTTCGCGCGGCGGTCCCGCGCCGCAAGTTCTGTGCAGGTGTTCAAGTCGTGCAAGCCTCCGATATTGCGCTGATTGTTGTAATCGCGGCCGTCGTCGGCAGCGCACTCGTTTTCGCCGGAGTCCTCATCCAATGGAGTCTCAGGAAGGCGAAGCGCACGGTCGATGTGGTCGAGTTTCCGACGCTCGAAGAAAAGCATCCCGCGGTCGAGGAGCTCCCGCCACAGCAGGTCGAGCCTCCGCCGGCGGAACCCGCGCGCGCCGCGCCGCCCGAGATCGAAGCGGTCGAAGAATCTGCGCCTGTTGCGCCCGAGGCTCAACCCGAGCCGCCTGCGCCCGAACCTCCTGCGGTCGTAGCAGCTCCGAAGGTCGAGCCCGCGAAGCAGCCGGCGCGAATCGGACTCGGGCTACGCAAGACTCGCGAGAATTTTCTGAAGCGTCTGCGCGCCGCGATCACGGGCAGCGCCAAGATCGATGAAATTTATGAAGGCCTCGAGGAGGCGCTGATCGCCGCCGACGTCGGCGTCGACGCGAGCATGAAGATCGCGGGCGCCGTGCGCGAGAAGCTCAAGAACGACGGCCGCGAAGAGACGATTCGCGATGCCTTGAAAGATCAGATCGCCGGGATTCTCGCGACGGCGCAGCGGCCCGCGGCGAGCTCGGGCGATGCGCCGCTTGTCATCATGATGGTTGGTGTGAATGGCGTCGGCAAAACGACCAGCGTCGCCAAGCTCGCAGCCAAGCTCAAGGCCGAGCGTGGCAGCGTGATCGTTGCGGCGGCGGATACGTTCCGTGCCGCCGCGATCGAGCAGCTCCAAGTCTGGTGCGATCGAATCGGCGTGGAGATGATCAAGCAGGCGCAGGGCTCCGATCCTGCCGCGGTCGCCTTCGATGCGGTCAAGGCGGCCGTCGCGCGCAAAGCGGGTGCGGTGTTGATCGATACGGCGGGCCGGCTCCAGACCAAGGTGAATCTCATGGAGGAGTTGAAGAAGATCGCGCGCGTTGTTGCGCGCGAGCTGCCCGGCGCTCCGCATGAGACCTGGCTCGTGCTCGACGCTAACACCGGCCAAAACGCCCTGAGTCAGGCTAAAACGTTCGGCGATTCCGTCCCGCTGACCGGTGTCGTGCTGGCAAAGCTCGACAGCACGGCCAAGGGCGGCGTAGTAATCGCGATTGCGGATCGGCTCAAGGTGCCGGTCAGATATGTGGGTTTGGGTGAAGGCCTCGAAGATTTGCGCGAGTTTGATGAGCGCGAATTCGTGGAGGCTTTGTTTGCGACGGACGAAGGCGAGGGGTCTGCCAGCGGTTCTTATGCCGCTTGACAGTCGGAATAATCGAAAATTAAACTAAAGGTAGAAGTTTCCTGCCATGGCACTGGATGTCCTCAAACAACTTGACGATAGAATTCAGGCTTCGGTCACACGAATTCAGCAATTGCGCAAAGAAAACGAACAACTCGCGCAAAAGCTGGCCGAAAGTGAAAAGCGCTACGCGGATGCTGCCGCGCAAATCAAGCAGCTCACCCTCGAGCATCAGCAGCATGAGGGCGAGCGCAATGACATCCGCACCCGGATCGAGAAGATTCTCGCCCGGTTTGACGGTATAGATCTAGGGTAGGGATTTTATGAAAGGCGTCAACGTCCAGATCATGGGACAGAGCCTCATCGTCGCCAGCGATGCTGACGATGAGTGGGTAAAAGCCCTGGCCGAGACCGTTGACGAACGGATCAAGGGTATTCGCGCCGGGTCGCGGACCGTGAATTCGGTCAACGTCGCGATCCTGGCCGCGTTAAATTTTGCCGATGAGCTGGAACGGCTCAGGCGCGAGCATCAGGAGCTCGTGTCCCGGCTCACGGCTATGAATGAGCGCCTGTCCGCGGCGATCGACGGTGAAGTTTGAGCGATGACCGTTAAGCGGATAGATTTGCGAGAGGGTTATGGGCGGGGGCGAGGGACGACTCTCGAGGCCTCGAAGGATTGTGACAGGCCTGTGCGAATTTTTGATATCGCCTCGATGGAGGCTTCAATCATAGATCCATTCGCAGACGGCATGAGGATGCCGAGTCGAAAAATGCACTCCGGGCAATGCGCCGGATGAGTAGCTAATTCCGCGCTTCCCGCCGTGGACAAAAGTCCGTGGCGGTTGAAAAAAAATACTTCCGCGCCGTCATGGCGGCCTCGCGCTCGGCGCTCGATCAAGCGTGGACGCGCGCGCACTCCGAACAAATCCAGCATCACATTCTTAGTTCGCCGCTCTATCGCGGATGCCGCTCGATTATGATCTACGCGGCGGCCGGTGGCGAAGTTTCGACCGATCTGATCTTCGAGGCCGTGCTTGCATCGCGGCGCGCGGTGTTTTTTCCGCGAATCGAAAAAGCGTCGAACACGATTTCGGCGGTCGAGGTGCGCTCATCGAGCGAGCTTCGTGTCGGCGCGTTCGGAATTTTGGAACCTGATCCGAGTCTGTCAGCCGTCGATTCGTCGCGGCTCGGCGATGTTCTCGTATGCGTGCCCGGCCTGGCTTTCGGTCGCGAGGGCCACAGGCTGGGCCGGGGCGGGGGCCATTATGACCGTTTTCTGGCCAATCTCGGCCGTGAAGCGATCAGTGTGGGTCTTGCCTATTCATTCCAGCTGCTCGACCGCGTTCCCCATGAGGAACACGATCGGCGGCTCAACTTTATCGCGACTGAGTCAGCGCTACTCCGCTCCGGCGACACGCCACTGCTGGACGGCGACGCTCTGACCGAGGAGGTACACCCGGGTGCATCTAATTCTCGGACTGATCCTGGGATTGATAATTGGTGGCGTGGTCTCGTGGATTGTAGGGTCAAACCAACGGCAGAAGGACGCCGTTAACCTGGAGGCTACGCGAGCTCAAGCTGAGGACATAACCAAGGAGGCACAAAGCAAGAGGGAACTTATCGTCAAAGAGGCCGAGGTCAAGGCCAAGGATCTGCTGGTCAGCGCCCGCGCCGACGCCGAGCGCGAGATGCGCGAGCGCCGCACCGAACTCTCCGCGCTCGAGCAGAAACTCGAAAGCCGCGAAGAGACTATCGACAAACGGCTCGAGGCATTCGAGCGCCGCGAGGCTGATCTCAACCGCCGCGACCAGAGCGTTCGCACGCGCGAGAAAAATATCGGCGAAAAGGAAGCCGAACGAGACGCCCTTATCGAGGAAGCACGCAATCGCCTCGAACAGGTGGCCGGACTGACTCGCGAGGAAGCCAAGCGCTCGCTCATCGACGAAATGCTCGGCGCCGCGCGCACCGAGGCTGCCAAGCATATTCGCGTTGTCGAAGAAGAAGCGCGCGAGGAGGCGGATCGCCGCGCCAAGCGAATCGTCTCGATTGCCATCGAGCGGCTCGCCGGTGAATTCGTCACCGAGCGCACCGTCGCCGTGATCGCTCTCCCCAACGATGAAATGAAGGGCCGCATCATCGGTCGCGAAGGCCGCAATATCCGCGCGATCGAAGCCGCAACTGGCGTCGACATCATAATCGACGACACGCCCGAGGCGGTCGTTATCTCATGTCACAATCCGATTCGCCGCGAGATCGCGCGGGTCGGCCTCGAACGCCTCATCTCCGACGGCCGAATTCATCCGGGTCGTATCGAAGAAGTAATCCGCAAGGCCGAGCAGGAAGTCGAGGAATCGATTCGCGAAGCGGGCCAGCGCGCCATCATCGAATGCGGCGTGCACGGCGTGCATCCGGAACTCGTTAAACTGCTCGGGATGCTCAAGTATCGGTATTCGTACGCGCAGAATGTGCTGATGCACTCGATCGAAGCGGCGTTTATCTGCGGTGCGATGGCGGCCGAGCTCGGGCTCAACGAAAAGCAGGCTCGCCGCGCGGCGCTTCTGCACGATATCGGCAAAGCGCTGACGCACGAGGTCGAAGGATCGCATGCGTTGATTGGCGGCGAAATCGCGCGCAAGTACGGCGAGTCGGCGAAGATCGTCAACGCCATCGCGGCGCATCACGAGGAAGTTAAGGCCGAGACGATTCTCGCGCCGCTCGTCGATGCTGCTGATGCGCTCTCGGGCGCGCGACCGGGTGCGCGGCGCGAAGTGCTCGAAAGCTACGTGAAGCGGCTCGAAGACCTCGAAGCGATCGCCAAGTCGTTCAAGGGCGTCGAGAAATGCTTCGCCGTGCAGGCCGGCCGCGAAATGCGCATCATAGTTGAACCCAACCAGGTAACCGACGAAGACACGACGATGCTCGCGCGCGACGTGGCGCGAAAGATCGAAACCGATATGACCTATCCGGGTCAAATTCGCGTAACGGTCATCCGTGAAACGCGCGCAACAGAGCTTGCGAAGTAGCGCTCGCGATTGGAGATAAACCTGAGCGCCCGGCCGCCGATGCGGCCGGGCGTTTTCGCTTTACGGGGAATCGAAGCAAGCGGTATCATCGCGCCACGATGCCCACGACGCGCGAAGTCCTCGCCACGACGATCGCACTAGAGCAGGAGAGCATGTCGCTGTATGCGCAACTCTCGCGCATATTCGAAGGAAATGCCGAGATCCGGGATTTCTGGTTCGGGATGGCGCGCGACGAAGCCCGTCACGTCGGCGCCCTGCACCTGGTGACGACAGTGCTCGAGATCGAAGGAAAGCTCGACAAGCCAAGTCCGATCTCGCTCGAGAACGACACGATCCTGAAACTGAAGGAGCTCCTCGCCCGAGCGCATCGCGAGGCTGTCGCTGCACTCCCACTTGAGCGTGCGCTCGCAATGGCGCTCGAAGTCGAAGAAACCGAGCTCGAAGATCTCGTCGCCGATCTCCTGAAAGCTCTACAGACCCCCGACGAATACGAGCGCTGCATGCGTTTGCTGGTGCACGATCTCGGCGAGCTGAGCTACATGATCGAGCGTCACAGCCAGAACTCCGAACTCCTCCATCGCTGCGACGCGCTGGTAAATCGCCACGCGGAAACTCTCCGCCACTGGGCCGCCAGCTAACCGTCCTATCCCACTCTCCGCTTGCGACTTTCTTTGGATAACCTCGCCCGCAAAGCGAGACGTGCCACTGCACACAGTCGGATGTAACGCAGCTTGAGACGTCTGGGTTTCAAGCTGCGTATCAATAGCCTCGCCCGAGGCTGACCCGCCGGGGAGAGGCCGCTTGACAACGACGGCGAAGTATCGATATTG
>Ga0335073_10011786_pt1 | contig 12287 bp, 9 predicted proteins | sample Lox_Sample_22_FD_207093 | JGI IMG/M metagenome (GOLD analysis project Ga0335073, IMG submission 207093) | Soil microbial communities from Loxahatchee National Wildlife Refuge, Florida, United States - Lox_Sample_2.2 | ecosystem: Environmental > Terrestrial > Soil > Wetlands | place: USA: Florida... | reverse complement strand
CGCGCTCAGCGGAATCGTCGCCGTGGCGTCCGCTCGCGCCGACGCCGTCTCCGACGCCAAGGCCGCGGTCGCGAAATACGCCGGGCCGCAAACCACCTGGGAGGGGCCGACCAGCGCCCCGAAGCCGGAGCCAGGCAAGAAGGTCGTCTTTCTGTCCGGCGATGAGCAGAACGACATTTCTCATCTCTACGGCGTCTACATCAAGGAAGCGGGCGAGAAGCTCGGGTGGAACGTCACCGTCATCGACGGCAAGGGCAGCCCCACATCATGGCTTGCCGGCATGAACCAGGCGATCGCCTTGAAGCCGGACGGCATTGCGCTCTTTGCCGACGCGGCCAGTCTGCAGGACCCGATCAAGGCCGGCGTGGCGCAAGGCATCAAGTTTGTCGGCCTCCACGCGGCGGGCTTGCCGGGGCCTCAGCCCGATCTCCATCTCTTCGTCAACATCCAGGAGGATCCGCGGGAGATCGGCAAGGCGGAGGCCGACTGGGCGATCGCCGACTCGGACGGCAAGGCCCGCGTCGTCATCCTCAGCCACAACGAATATGCGATCGCCAAAGTGAAATCGACCGCGACCAAGGACGAGATCGAAAAGTGCGGCGGCTGCAAAGTGCTCGACTATGTCAATTCTCCCGCCTCAGAAGCGGCGCAACGTCAGCCCCAGCTCACCACGAGCTGGGTCCAGCGCTTCGGGCTTCCGCTCTATGCAACTTCGGTCGGCGACAACGATTGGGATTTCGCCGTGCCGGTGCTGCGCTCGGGCGGCGTCAAGCCGGACGAAGTGAAACTGATCGGGGCCGACGGCAATCGTTCCGCCTACGACCGCATCCGCAAGGGCGATCAGTACCAGACCGTAACGGTCAGCGAGCCGATCGAACTGCAGGCGTGGCAGGCTGTGGACGAGCTCAACCGCGCCTTCCACAACGACCCGCAGAGCGGATTCGTGCAGCCGCCATTCCTGGTCACCAAGGAGAACATTCATTCCGAAGGCGGCGACCAGAATACCTTCATCCCCAGCAACAACTATAAGCAGCATTATCTCGACATCTGGGGAGTGAAGTAACCTTCGCCATTGCGCGCGACCCCCTGGATCAAGTCCGGGGGCAAGCAATCCGGAGCCGTCGCCGCAACGCCGCGGCATCGGGATTGCTTCGTCGCTTCGCTCCTCGCAATGATGGCGAGCCGTGATCGAAAATGAACGTGATTGACCAATCTCCCTCGGAGGGCAGGCCGGCGCCGCTGCTTGCGATGACCGGGCTCGTCAAGCGCTTCACCGGCACGCTTGCCCTCGATCACGTCGACTTTGACGTTCGTCGCGGGGAAGTGCACGCGTTGTTGGGACAGAACGGGGCGGGCAAATCGACGCTGATCAAAGTGCTGGCAGGAGTCTACGAGGCCGACGCCGGCGACATCGTGTTCGCCGGCAAGCCAGCCCATCCGGGGACGGATGCGCTGCCGATCGCTTTCATCCATCAGGATCTCGGGCTCGTCGAGTGGATGACAGTCGCGGAGAACGTCGCGATTCAGACCGGCTATCCTCGATCGCGAGCCGGCCTCGTTTCGTGGCCGGGCGTAAGGCGCGCCGCCGCCCAGGCGCTCGCGATCATGGGCAGCGATCTCGATCCGGAAGCCCCGATCTCTTCTCTCCCGGCGGCTGAACGTTCGCTTGTGGCGATCGGCCGCGCGCTGGCGATCAAATCGGACATTCTCGTTCTCGACGAGCCGACCGCGGCGCTTCCCAAGGCCGATGTCGAACGCTTGCTCGAGACGCTGCGCCGGCTGCGCGCCAGCAACATTGGAATTGTCTACGTCACCCATCGTTTGGACGAGGTTCTCCGCATCGCCGATCGGGTCACGGTTCTTCGCGACGGTCGCAGGCTGGCGACAGTCGCCGCGCGCGAGACCAGCGCCGGTGAGCTCATCGAGATGATTGTCGGACGCTCGATGAGCGATGCGTTCGTGAGGCCGAGCCCGCCCTCTTTTCGCAGCGCGTTTTCGGTCGAGGACCTGGTCGCCGAGCATGTCGGCCCGGTCTCATTCTCCGTCGCCGCCGGCGAGACCCTGGGTCTCGTGGGCCTGCGCGGCGCTGGACATCATACGGTAGGCCGGTCGATCTTCGGCCACACGCAAATGAGCTCCGGGCAGCTCGTCCTCGACGGCGAGCCGATCGCGCCTCTGAGCCCGGCGGACGCCATGTCCAAGGGCGTCGGCTTCGTGTCGAGCCGCCGGGCCGAGGAAGGCGTCGCTTCGAACCTGGACGTGCGCGAAAACATATATTTGAATCCCGCGGCGAGCGGCAAAGGCGTGCTTGAATTCATCCCCCGCTCGACCGAGTTGGGCGCCGCCCAGGCTGCGGTCAGGCGCTTCTCGATCAAGGCGGCGGGCGTCGAGGAGCCGGTCGCGACGCTCTCGGGCGGAAATCAGCAAAAGGTGGTCCTCGCCCGCTGGATGGAGGCGCATGTCAGGCTGCTTATTCTCGAGGAGCCGACGATTGGGGTCGACGTCGGCGCCAAGGCGGACATCTATCATCTGCTGCAACTGTCGCTGAGCAAGGGACTGGCGGTGCTGTTGATCTCGTCCGATTTCGAGGAAGTCGAGCGCATCTGCCATCGCGCGCTGGTGTTCAGCCGCGGACAGGTCGCGGCCGAAATTCCAGGCCCCGCGCTGACCGTCGCCGCGCTGACCGCGGCCGCTTCGGGGGGCGACTGGACCGCCCGCCACGGAGCCGCGCCTTGAGCGGCTCCTCCGGCGGCTCCTTCGGTGGGGCTCTCACCCGGGCGGTCTCCGTGTGGGGCCTTCTCGTCCTGTTTGTGCTCCTCGTCATCGTGTTCTCATTGCTGAAGCCGGATACCTTTCTCACCTATTTCAACATCCGCTCCATTCTCAGCAACAAGTCGGTGCAGCTCCTGGTGGCGCTATCGGTGTTCATTCCGATGGTGGCCAATCAGTTCGACCTCTCGGCCGGCTTCAACGTCGGGATCTCGCAAGTGCTGGCGATCGGCTTGCAGGGCCAAGGCTTGCCGTGGTGGGCCGCGGTTTGCGCCGTGCTCGTGATGGGGGCCGCGGTCGGGCTGGTGAACGGACTCCTGGTTACCCGGGTGAAGATCGATTCGTTCATAGCCACGCTCGGGACCGGCACCATTCTCTACGGACTCAACGCATGGTACACCGGCGGGCAGCAGGTGCTCGCGCCCCTGCCGCCAGAGTTTCTGGCGATTTCCGGCAGCGTCTGGATCGTGCCGGCGCCCGCGATCTATGCTCTCGTCGTCAGTCTCACCCTCTGGGTCGTGTTCGAATACCTGCCGCTCGGCCGCTACCTCTATGTGCTCGGCGCGAGTCCGCGAGCGGCGGAGCTCAATGGGATTTCGGCCAGGCGATATGTCACGCTTGGCTTCATCGCCGCTGGAACGCTCGCCGCCTTCGCCGGCGTCGTGCTGCAATCGCAGCTGCAGGTGGGCCAGAGCTCGGTCGGCCAGGAATATCTCTTGCCGGCTTTCACCGCCGCGCTCCTCGGCGCGACCTCGATCCGGCCTGGCCGGGTCAACGTTTGGGGAACCGTGCTAGCCGTCGCCGTGCTGGCGGTGACGGTCGCGGGGCTCAACCAGCTCGGCGCGCCGTTCTTCGTCGAGCCCTTGTTCAATGGCGCGATGCTGATTCTGGCGGTCGGGCTTGCGGTGCAGGCGGCGGAGCGTCGCCAGCGCCGCGGCACGCAAGCGGAGAAGGCGGAGGCCGCGGCGCCCGCCGCGCCAGTCGTCGAATGATCGTCGGGAGCTCGCGATGAGCGACGAAGACGCCAAACCGGAGGGCGCGAGCCCGGTTCCCAAGGCCGACTGGTTCAATTCGCGCTGGGGCAAGGAGGATCAGCGCGGCAACGGCAACTTGATGACGCCCGCAAAAACGCTGGAGGCTGCCAGGCTCATCAAGACAGGCGAGATCGTCAGCCTCGGCATGCCCTACGATTCGCGCATGCCGATCGCGCCCGGACGCGCCTATGCCTTGCGCATGCCGGGCGGCCCGACCGGCGGACCCTATGGCGGCAAAAGCAGAACGATCTGGAACGACGAGTTCATCGCCACCGAGATCGGCCAGATCGGCACGCAAATGGACGCGCTCGGCCATCTCGGCTGCATGTGCGGCATGCCTGGCGACAAGACCAGGATGCTCTTCTACAACGGCAACCGTCTGTCGGACATGTGGTCGCCCTATGGGCTCAAGAAGCTCGGAATGGAGAATGCGCCGCCCTTCTTCACCCGAGGCGTGCTGTTCGACGTCCAGGGCCTGAAGGGCCGGGTTCTCGATGTCGGCGAGGAGATATCGCTTACGGACCTCAAGGCGGCCCTCGCCCGTCAGGGCATCGCCGAAGCAACGATCCGGCCGGGCGACGCGGTGTTCGTGCGCACCGGTCATGGAAGCCGCTGGCACACCGAGACCAGCAAATTCTATGACGGAGCGCCGGGCATCGGACTCGAATGCGCGCGCTGGTTCTCGAGCCTCGAGGTTTGCGTCGTCGGGGCCGACAATTTCGCCGTCGAGGTGGTGCCGCCGGTCGACCCGGAGATTTTCCATCCCTGTCACCAGCATCTCATCATGGAGAACGGAATCCATCTCCATGAAGGCATGACGTTCGAGGGGCTGGTCGAGCGCCAAGCCTGGGTCTTCGCTTACGTGTTCGCGCCGCTGCCGATCGTCGGCGCGACGGGCTCGCCGGGAAACCCGATCGCCGTCCTGTAGCCAACGGGCTTCGAAAGATCGCGGGATTGCCGCGCCACGGAGCAGGCCTCGATCGGGCCCACGAGTTCTTTTCCTTTGATCTCGGACCCGGAGGGACTAGAAGCGCAGCCCGTGAGTTCAACCGCTCTTCGGGTCTTGGCGGCGTCCCGCCGCCAGATGTCGTGCGCAATGAAGCCTGGCGGGCCATAGCCATGCGCCATCTGCCGATTTTTCTCGAGCTTGGCGAGCGGCGCACCATCGTCGTCGGCGGCGGAGTTGTCGCGGCGCGGCGGGCGGAAGTCCTCGTCAAGGCCGGCGCCCGCGTGACCACGTTCGCGACCGCGCTGAGCGACGATTTCCGCGGACTTCTCGATCAGCCGAACTTTCGCCACGAGGCGCGCGATCCCGAGCCGCGGGATTTCGAGGACTTGGCGCTCTGCTTCGTCGCGACCGAGGACATGCGCCTGGCGGACCGGGCGCGGGCGGCGGCGAAGACCGCGGGCGCATTGATCAACGTCGCCGACCGCCCGCGGCTTTGCGACTTCATCATGCCCTCGGTCGTCGATCGAAGCCCGCTCGTCATCGCGATTTCGACCGGCGGCGCCTCGCCGATCCTCGGCCGAATGCTGAAGGCGCGGCTGGAGAGCCTCATTCCCGCCGCTTACGGCCGCCTGGCCCGGCTCACCGGCGGATTCCGCCTTGCGGTCGCGAAGGCGATTCCCTCGCCGGTCATGCGCCGGCGATTCTGGGAGGCCGTCCTTGAAGGGCCGATCGGCGAGCGCGCGCTGGCGGGCGACGATCGCGCCGCGGACGCCGAACTGACGCGCGCGATCGAACAGGCTGCCTCCGAGAGCGCCGAGCCGCCACGCGGCGAGGTCTATCTGGTCGGCGCCGGGCCCGGCGATCCCGATCTCCTGACGTTCCGCGCCCTTCGCCTCATGCAGAAGGCCGATGTCGTACTCTACGACCGGCTCACCGATGAAGGCGTGATGAACCTCGTGCGGCGAGAAGCCGAGCGCATCTATGTCGGCAAGCAGCCTGAGGATCACGAATTGCCGCAAGCCGAGATCAGCGCGCTCTTGGTCAAGCTCGCCCTGCAGGGCTGTCGGGTCTTGCGCCTCAAGGGCGGCGACCCGTTCATGTTCGGCCGAGGCGGCGAGGAAATTGAAGCGCTCGCCGCGCACGGGATCCCGTTTCAGGTCTGTCCGGGCGTAACGGCGGCGGCCGGGGCTGCGGCCTATGCCGGCATTCCGCTCACCCATCGCGACCACGCCCAGTCTTGCGTATTCGTGACCGGGCACGGAAAGGATGGCAAGATCGCGCTCGACTGGGGCGCGCTCTTGCAACCGCGGCAGACGGTTGCGATCTATATGGGGCTGCGCAACCTGGAGGCGCTGACGCGCGAGTTCATTACCCATGGCGCGGACGCGGATTTGCCGGCGGCGATCGTCGACAACGCCACCCGAGCCGCGCAGCGGGTTGTCGTCGGCACGCTCGAAACGCTGGCTGAAAAGGCTCGCCAGGCGGAATTGGGCGGGCCAGCGATCATCATCATCGGGACTGTCGTGACCCTGCGCGACAAGCTCGATTGGCGCCCTGAGGCGCGCCCCCGCTCTTCCGCTGAGGGTGATCTTTCGCCCGCCGCAAGCCAAAAGGACTAAGCAATGATGGTCTCCCGCGACGAGGTGATGGCGGCGCTGGCGGCGGTTCCGGGCCCCGATGGCCGCACGCCCCTGCCCGAGTCGGGCGCGGTTTCCGGCGTGACCGTTCGCGAGGGCAAGGCGTTCGTCGCCATCGCCATCGATCCGGCGCGAGCCAAGGCGATGGAGCCGATGCGCGCGAGCGCCGAGGCGGCGATCAGGGCGATTTCCGGGCTCGCCGGCGCGGTGGTGACGCTCACGGCCGAGTCCGCGCGCGCCGTCACCGGCGGCGCGCCGGCGCATGGCCGTCAAACCGATGCGCCGCCGCGCCGCCACGGCCGATCGAGCGAACCGCTGCCCGGCGTCAAACACGTGATTGCGGTCGCCTCCGGCAAGGGCGGGGTCGGCAAGTCCACCGTCGCCTGCAATCTCGCCGTCGGGCTCGCGAAGCTCGGGCTCGCGGTCGGGGTGCTCGACGCCGACCTGTTCGGGCCGTCGATGCCCAAGCTGTTCGGGCTAAGCGCCAAGCCAGCCCTCGCGCCCGACGGCCAGAAGCTCGTTCCGCTCGAGGCTTGCGGCGTAAGGATCATGTCGATCGGGTTCCTGATCGAGGAGGGCGCCCCGGTCATCTGGCGCGGCCCGATGGTGATGTCGGCACTCAACCAGCTCCTGCGTGAGGTTGTGTGGGGCGAGCTCGACGTGCTCGTCGTCGACATGCCGCCCGGCACCGGCGACACTCAACTGACAATGGCCCAGAACGTTCCGCTCGCGGGCGCGTTGATCGTCTCGACTCCGCAGGATCTGGCGCTGATCGACGCCCGGCGCGGCATCGCGATGTTCGGCCAGGTCAAGGTGCCGCTGATCGGCGTGGTCGAGAACATGAGCTACTTCGTCTGTCCTCATTGCGGCGAGCGGACGGACGTGTTCTCGCACGGGGGCGCGCGCAGGGAGGCGGAGAAGCTCGGCGTTCCTTTCCTCGGCGAGGTGCCGCTCGACACCGCCATCCGCGCTCATTCAGACGACGGCCGGCCGGTGGTCGCCAGCATGCCGAACAGCCCCCAAGCGAACGCCATGCTCGAAATCGCAAGACGCGTCGCCGACACGCTCGCGGTCGGCGCGCCCGGCGCGAAGCCCGCGCCCCGCATCCGCGTTCTCTAGCAAAAGGATCAAGCCGCGTGTCCTGGCCGACCGAAATAACGGCGATGGAGAAAGGCCGCGTCCTCGAAGTCGCCTTCGACGACGGCCGCACCATTCGCCTGACTGCCGAACGGCTGCGGGTCGAGAGCCCGAGCGCCGAAGTGCAGGGCCATTCGCCAAGCCAGAAAAGGACGGTCACGGGCAAGGAGAGCGTCGCCATTGTCGGGATCGAGCCGATCGGCAATTACGCCATCAAGATCGTCTTCGATGACGGGCACGATACGGGGCTCTATACGTGGGAGTATCTGCGCAAGCTGGCGAGCTGAAGCAACGCACTGGAGTGGATGCTCGCGAGGAACCTGCGAGCCCAACGGCGCGCAGCGCATGCCCGATGTCGGGGCAACCGCCCAATGAGAACGAACAAATCTTTTGTTTCACGGTCAGTTCTCTCGTGGCGCCTGCTTTCACCAAGGTCCGGCCAGCCAAGCTTACCGCAACGGCGACCCGGAGATTGATCCATGAAAAGATCATAATCGATTCGAATTTAGCCGGCGCGGAATTCCTCTCATGCGAGACGCTTGGGGGCCTTCGGGATAGCGGACGACATAGGTCCCGGGGGTTTGGACGCGCGGATACGCCCGCGTGCCAACGGCCCGTCAGGATGCGTGGTCCCCGACAAGCTATGGTGGCGTGATCCTGAGACCTGGCGAAGAGCTGTCACACCGATCTTTGTTGCCTGGAGCGCTCGCATGGAGCCAGGCGATGAGCCGAAACGCACCATCCAGCGCGCAAAAAATCAGAAGGGTCGAAATCATATAACGATAGCGCAGCATCGGCTGGACCAAAATATAGGGTAGGGAGCACCCGAGGACGGCAACCAGAATGTAGGCGTAGGGTCGCTGCCGAGGCGCCATTACAAACAACGTGGCCAATCCGGCCAAGGTCGTGGCCCAGACGACAAACTGGCGCAAGCTGATTAGATGGACGGGGCGTTCGAAATAGGGAGACCAGAACCAACGCGGCGGCAAGAAGAATTCAATGAACCTCCTGGCGCACAGATCGAGGAACTCCCGGGGGTGGGCTGCGATCCAATCCCTGACCTGCTGGTCAAGCGCGTGGTAATAGGCGACCTCCCCGCCCTTTGCATCGAGTTGGCCGGGGGCCATTCGGATCGGGTGGATCTCCTTCATTCGACTATTACGGGCGGCGTTTGGGTCCGCCACATGCGCCGCTCCCGAATAATTGGCGAGCGCCGCTTCGAGGCCGAGGTCGTCGCGCAAGAAGATCGGCGCGCCGAGTTCGCGCATGTTTCTCTCGGCCCAGAAGCCAGCCAGCGACCCGCCTACGAGGCCCATACAGAGCGGCGCAATCCACCATTGCCGGTACGGGACTCGCATCTTGTGAAACAGGGCCACAGATAGGATCGCCCCCAAGCCCGAAGCCGAATTCAGTATGAAAAGAAAGCCTGTGGACGCGCCGATCAGAACGAGCGAGCGGCGCGTCAAAAGATTGACGTCGCTCTCCGCCAGCGTAAGAAGAATCCAGATCAAAACGACTGCCGCGAGATTTATTTCCCAGTTCCGGTTTTCGTACATCTCCATGTGGAACTGCAGCGGCGCCAGGGCCACAACGGCGACAGCGGCGAGGCGCGCGACGCGCGGCGCGCCCAACTCCATCGCGAGTCGCCAGCAAAACCATATGGCAAGACAGACAAGGAGCGCTGCCCAGCAATACAGAAGGAATTCCGCGTAGGGACTGTCGCCGCCGAGCAGCCAATACGCCAACGCGGAAGGGAGGGGCGTCAGCATGCCAACATGTGCTGTCGGACCACTGGGATAGCCGAAAGGATCAGCAAAGCGGCCGGTGGTGGCCAGTGACACCGCCACATTATGGGATTCGCCAAGGAGGGGGGAAAAGTCGTTCGCGCTATTGCCGACGACGAAGCGCGCGAAAACTCCGCAAATCAGCGTCGAGATCACGATCAGTCGTTCGCGCGGCGTAGTCAGCAGGGTCACCCGAGCGCTGCTTTTCAAGTAGGGCATCTTTACCCTCAAGATCAGATTCAAAGGTCAGGCGACCGGCTGTTTTTACTACAGTGTTTTTGTTCCCTTTCTCCGTCGCATGTTGTGAAATTACCGCCGCCATAACAGTTTTTCAATGCGCGGCAAGCAGAGCTTTCCCCGCCGCAATCAAAAGCGCGCGAGAACCGTGCCGGCGATATCGCACTGGAAGCCTTCCAGCGCTTTCGAGATCTTGTTGATGTCTTTCACCTTCGTTTGGTGGCGCCGGGCCGCGATGATCGCTGCGCCGACGCGGGACGCTACGACGTAGGCGTCCGAACTCTCCAGCGCCGAGGGAGTGTCGTAGATCACCACGCCGTAGTTGCGCTGGGCGTTTTGGGACAGGGTCAAGAACTCCTTCGAGCTCAGCAACTCCTGGGGATGGGGGGCTGTCGCGCCGGCGACAAGAAGCGACAAGCCCGGCACGATCTCGAGGGTGACTGGCGGCAGTTCGGCCTCGCCATGGGTCAGCGCCTCGACGAGTCCCTCGGTCTTCGGGTCTACGCCAAAGAGGGAGGCAAGCCTCGGCTTCCTCAGGTTGGCGTCGACCAGGAGGGTCGGGACGGCCATTTGGGCGAACGACAGGGCCAGATTTGCGGCGAAATAGGTGACCCCGACCCGCGAGTGGGGACCGATGACGGCAAACGCGTTCTTTCCCTGCGAGAGGGGGCCGGTCGCAAGGCCGGAACGCACGGAACGAAAGGATTCCGCGGCGGTGCTGAACGGCTGGTACCCGACGACGAGCTCGCGCGAAAAGCGGGCCTCGTCAACGCCGAAGTTGAGGACTGGATAATTATAGCGTTTCGACAGCGCCAGAAACAGACTGTCCCGACGCACCAGGCCCAGGGCGATCGCCGCTTCTCCGAACGTCAGCCCCTTGCGGCGCTGAAATCCGCGGATCGCCTCGACCTGAGCCTCGCTCAGATTGCCGGCCGCCAGGATTTGCTGCTCAATCGGATCCTTCGACGCCGGAACGGCGACGACGTCCGACTCTTTCTGATAATTCGACTTGATCGACATTTGCTGAAGCTCTCAATATTCCATTGTCGACCCGCTCGTGTCCGAGACGGGCGTCGCGAAGGATGATACCCTAGAATTTTTTCCAAACCGTTTTTGATCTTTTGGGCCGGTCGCCGCAGCCCAACACCAATGTCGCCGACGGACCCTTCGTCGTATCGACCTACGCCGGTCGAAGCGCCCGGCGCGGCGCGCCGACGCGCCCCCTTGCGCGTCGCACGGCGTCGAGGCTGCCCAAGAATGGCGCCGACGCCGCGTATTCAAGATCGATCGGAAACCGAATCCTGCGATCGGTCGCCTCCGCCAGCAGCGCGAGCAACAAGCCGAGCGCGAGACCGGCTGCGATTCCAACCGGAATCACGATAATCGGCTTGGGAAACGCCGGCTCGATGGGCGGCGACGCCTTGTCGAGGACCGTCATGTCTGAAAACGTCAGCTTGCTCTTCAGCTTTGCCTCCGCCGCCGCCCTCTCCCGCGCATTGAGCTGCTCGGCGCGGAAGACGACGTCGTGCTGCAATTCATTCAGGCGGGCGCGCTGCCCTTGCACCTGGATCAACGCCTTTTGCGCTGCCGCTTCCTCTGTTTCCAGCGCGGTGATCTGGTCCTGCACGTTGGCGATGCGCTGCTTCAGATGCAGCTTCATTTTCTCCGTCGCCTCGGCGATCTGTTTCCGCGTAGACGCGAGAGTTGCTTCTTCGGCCACCATCTTCGGATTGGCGGCGCCGATAATGCCTTTGGCGCTCGCAATCGCCGCTTCGGAAGTCACCGCCTTCTCCTTCAAACCCGCCAGAATCTGGAGGTCGGGGTCTGCCGGATCGTTCGACAGGTCGGTGGAGCCGCTCACCAGGCGGCTTTGCAGCGTGGTGAGCAGGGCCTTGGCGGTCGACAATTGCCCGCTGATCGCCATGTATTGGCTGGTGTCGCTATCGGCGCCGTCGCCCGGCGCCACCATGTTTGTCTGAGTTTGGAAGGACTCGAGCGCCGCGCGCGACGCGTCGAGCTCCTTGTGCAGTTCCTCGATTTGCGGCGCAAACCACCGCGCGGTCTGGTCGGCCTCGGCGGCCTTCATCGCCACCGAGCCGTCGATGGTCGCCGCGAGAAATGCGTTCGCCATCAGCGCCGCCTGGTTCGGGTCGCCCGATTTGTATTTGATCGCCAGGACGTTTGTTCCCAAAGTGAACTTCGGGTCGACTCCCGCTAGGATGGAGGACGCCATCCACTCTTCGATGCTCTCGCGGCCGAAAGAGCTTGAACTCCGGAAAGTTTGCTCGATCTGCGGGTTGGCGGTCAGGTTCAATCGCCTCACCACGTCGAGCGCGACCCGCTCGCTGGAAACGAGCGAAAGGATGTTGCCTTGCATCAGCAAGACCGATCCGTTGTAGCCGCCCCCAGTCTCGGTAATCGGATCGACGTTGCCCGGATCGATGCTCGCGGTCGCGACCGCTTCGTAGCGGCCCGGCACGAACAGCAAGACGCCTCCCGCTACGATCATCGTGGTCAGGAGCGCCAGCAGGACGATCCAACCGCGGCGCAACAAAATGACCAGAACCTGGCTTATCGTCACGAGCGAACTCCTATGCTGTCACGCGCGCAATTCGAACCGGAAATCTGATGGGGTTCTAGGGCCTGTGTTCAGTTGAGGAGAATGATAGCGCAAGCGAGGTGAACGCCGGCGATGAAAATCTTGGCGAGCTTGTCGTAGCGCGTGGCGATGGCCCGGAAA